>Ga0209782_1000609_pt1 | contig 16277 bp, 10 predicted proteins | sample WorMetmaBAHAMAS1_FD_187390 | JGI IMG/M metagenome (GOLD analysis project Ga0209782, IMG submission 187390) | Marine gutless worms symbiont microbial communities from Max Planck institute for Marine Microbiology, Germany - Inanidrilus... | ecosystem: Host-associated > Annelida > Digestive system...
TAGCCAAGAGATTGGCTGGGAAGAGAGTCTCCATAGTGACCTATTATAAGTCGAGAGTGATGTAAAACCTTAACGTAGTCAGTCGTGTTCATGTCCTGATGATGTGTGGAAGGATGACAGTAGTAAGCAAGTAAGTAAGCAAGCTGACGAGTTTAATGCGCTCAGGAATGAAGGTGAGCAACTCGACGTTCACGTCGCTTGTGCAGCGCTACAGTCACAAGGACAGCAAGATTTACTTTGACGACTACATTCACTGCGTTGCGAGACTTCGCACGATGTTTGGCAAGTTGGAATCTTCTGTTTTTTTTTTTCGTTGTATTGCCGCACAGTGAAAATGGTCTTATTTAACAATTCTCCGAGATGAACTGAAGGCTTTGTTGGTGCACTGTAGCTAAGGGTGGCAGCATGGCATAGCGGTAATGTTGTTTGGCACTTTGACAAAGCTACTGTACATCAGGCCCAGTTAGTACTGGGATGGGTGACCGTCTTTGATTGGCATACCACTTTGGTATCTTTACCAAGTTATCCAGACCAACTCAGTCTCCTACATTCAGCAGTACTGGAAGTGGGTACAGGCCAAAGGGCAGTGATGCTGTGTGGCTGGAGAGTAAAGGCAGGTATGGCTCATTGTAATTGTGGATAGATGTGAGGGTGGCAGGTAAAACTGTGATCCCTCGTTAACACATGCCGTACCTGAGTGCATTAGAGGTGAGTCGCTCATTATAAAGTGCTTTACAGATGTGCACACAGTTTTATGGCCATAATACAGGTCTGTGTTAGCTGCCACACACTGTTAAGCTCATTCGGATTAGTAAGAAAAACTAGCGATCTCAGTGGTGTTATCGGTGCACTCTTCTTACTGTATAATAATAGTACCTAATAACAACAAGAACAACAGTATCTAATTTATAAAGTACAGAGCATTAGAGAAATCGCTACATGAACTCTTAACTTTGTTACTTTGAACAGGTATATGGCATGTCTTCAAATAAGTCTTATTCTTCAGACATCCAGCTGGATAGTGAAGTCTGGTTTTTACATGTAGTTTGCTCACAAGCCCTTTTCACAGAAGTGTTTTGGTTACATGATTTCGTCACGAATGGCAAATAGTCAGGTTGGTCACAATGCCAGAAGATGAAGCCCCTCAGTACACATGAGCATTCCAGACGACATGAGTGACATGCTGTTAGAAGATGTCTTTTTCTTCTTTACTTACCATCTGGAAACTGCTGTTTGCAGATATCTACAAGGAAAAGAGCGGAGGATCTGCTAAGGCACAGTTCTCTGTTGACGAGGTTTGCTGGTGCCGATTTTGGAAATCTTTTGCTTTATTATTGGAACATAAAAACAGTATTTGCATTTGTAAGATGTGTTCTGTATTTTGGTAATTTTAAGGACGTCAGTTGTAATGGCATGTGAGAATTGTCTGTGTGTTCATTGGGCCCATTCTATGGGGCCATAGCGGTCCCCTCTGTCTCGCGTTGTCGTTGTTGTGGACATCGATAGCTATAGCTATAGGCAGGCGGCGTGCGACAGTAGCAACACCTGGTGAATGGCAGCTTGCAGTGGCGAATGGGCCCAACATCTTTCAAATGCTTCTTGTATTTACTTTGTGATGATGCTGTTTGTGACAGTTCATTGCAACTACGATGTACTCATAAAGTCTCTCCGCAGTTTGGACGATTCTCTTGTTCATCCTCATGTCAGCTTGGATATCCAGTTGTTGTTTTCTAGTTAGTGCGCCGCCATTTTCTTACTGCAGTCGGCTTTATTCGTTCGTCAACTTAAGGCAGTATTTTTGTGCATGTTTTATAGTGAATGTTTTTGTTACTGCATTTTCATTGTTGTCATTCATGTCTCATTCCGTTTACATGCCGAAACATAGTGATGATATTCTCGGCTTAAGTAGTAGATATCTGGCCTATTTTTCTGTGCATAATGCAAGTTATTAGAGGTTCCTCATGCAGTGATTTTACGAGAGTTTAGCGGTCGTATGCTGAAACATGATAACCTTCTTTTTCAGTTTTTGCTATGTGTTAGTATATATCAGTATTTGGTATAAGTCATTTTTGTTGTTCATTTGGTTTATATTTGTGATGTTTTAACAAGCATTCCCGTGTGTCATTGTATCCGTTTATTTACAGATTTTCTTGCAGGTTTTTTATTCTTCTTATTCGTAGATTGGTAATTAAACGCAGACTGGTAGTTGAGCATAATTTTTTGTTAGCTTCATTACTGACGGCATGCTGCAAGGTATCGTGTTTCTGCTGTGCCCTACTGTGCGTCTTCACATTATAAGGCCAGCAATTATTCATATATGCAGACTTTGTCTTGCATAGTTTTTGCCTTCTTCTAGACGGCTGTTTTGATCGACATTGTTCAGCATGCAGTCACTCTAGGCATTATTATGATATGATAGTAAATGCTCAGAAACGACTGGGCGCTCCTGGGTCATACCAAACAGTAATGAAGGGTAAACGAGCATAAGGAAGCCAAGGAACAATCCATAAGTCTTTGAGCCCTACAGTCAGTCAGTGGAGTAAAGGATTTATGATAGATACTTCGCTCCCGGCAGGGGTGCAGTATTGTGATAAGTATCTCTGTCTGATTGCATGCGTTAGAAATCGCCCTGCCAAACTTCACCTAATTTTTTTTTGCATTTTGCCTGTGACTGTGGCTCAGTCTCCTGCATTGAGATACATTATGTTCTTCCCATTTTGTGGATGACATTTCAGAGTTTGCACTGTGTGAAACACACAGTGGGCTTGGTGGTGCATCATGTGCATTCCTAAGTGGCGAGAGTGTAACTGCTGCATCGATTCCAACCAAATTGTGCTTAACGATAAAGGTCAGCAAGTATGCACATTGAGGGTTGCACACCAGGAGCAAAGTCTGCTATCTATGATTACCTAGTCACACTTTAACTTAAACATACAAGATACTGGATGCTATTGATGTTTGATGTACTTAGATGTGTTCATAATAGCAGTACATCCTCTAAATGCAGCATAATGTGGTTAACTGTGACAACCAGCTTTTAAAAGTTACGTACCATACTGGCACACAGTTTATACTTTTGTACAACATATACGTATTTTGTAGCTAACTGCAATTACAGAGTGACGATTACATTGCTTCAAATGAGCGTTCACAAGTGCGTGATGAAAGATAAAAACAAAATAAGAGAAATCAAACCACAGCATGAAGTTCAGTACCTCCATGCAATCACCTGCAGTTATTGTCTCAAAGTTGAATTAATGTACCAGTATAAATAAGTATGCAACAGTAGTCCATGTTATGGCTTACTTCTTAATGTGCTGTTTAGAAACTGTCTTTTTGCAGTTACATACTACTTGATGTTCTACTTGTCGTACTCTATCAAAAATCACTGAAACAGCGTGTCACGAAGTGTGAAATGGGACTCAGACATACATAGCACATTCCAGTTTATTTACTCGCTTTGTTAGTGATCTCCATGACGTCAGATCTGCTTTGTTACAACTTGTAATGGTAGGCCTATCTCTTGTTGTTAACGTAATTGTCAATGTCAAGCTAGTCGTGCTGCAGAAGTAGTTTGGAATATTTTGACTGCAGCGTTGTGATGGGCCTGTAGCAGAGTACGCATACGTAATGACAGTGCACCCAGCACTGATTTTGACTGGCATAATGTGTGCGTCGTTTCTGTCATCAGCCATAATGTAGAACATTTGCATGAACGTGTACTGTGTGTTCTTGGAGTGCTGTGCCGGTGCTTATTTTGATGTCTCTGATGCGTTGCACATCTCTTACCAGTGATGGGCAAACCTGATCACAGTTGTAATTTAGATGACATTTGAACATGCTTAGAGATTCGATTTGAAGTACAGATTCGATTTATAAGCTTGCAATTCGATTTGAGATGATTTGAAAAATTTGCGATTTGATTTGGAAAAAAGTAAGTAAGTAAGTAGATTTATACAGCGCATAAAGTTATCAACCTCTAATGTGCTGCATGCACTAGTATCGCGAAAACAGATACGTCTTCAGCAAACGTCTGCTAAAGACGGAATACGGAAAATACGGCATCTCCGCATACCAGTCAAATACTATTGGATTTAATTAGCAACGGATGACAGCTGCAGTTTCGTGCTAAAACTGAACCAACTGATGGATAATAAGTACACATGTATTCTGTACTGTTAACTAACTAGAACTGAATCAAAATTGCACTGTCACTTGAGCATTTTGTCAGTGGAAAACTGCTTTGACTTTGTTTTATGCCTTAAACACGGTGTGATGAATTTTTGTTATGCCAGCAATGTATTGAAAATCTATGTATGCATTCATTTTCATGAAAGATTTGAGATTTGCCTATCACTGCCTGTTACTGTTGTATTAGTTGAACTCGCAGTACATGTGTGTATTGTAGTAGCTTTTGTTGTTGTTATTTGCATCACATTGCAAATAGCAGCGAGATCAGCTGTCTTGCTATTGTACTATTCATCTTATCTATATTACTTGGCATTTTGACAACAGCTGCTTACTGTTCTTGTTAATATTTACCGATGCCGGCAGTAGCCAATGTCTAGGTAGGGTGATCGCTGGTATTTGTAACTGAGAGTGTGTCCACTCCATGCTGTTAAAGAAAAACACTATCTATCAATTGCCAAACTTGGTATACATATACTCTATGGCAGGACCTCGGCATGCATTGACCCTGAGGTCAAAAGGTCATAGTCAAGGTCACCGGGTTATGAAGTGCACTGCTGGTGTAGGTTTCTAGTTTGATTATGTATTAAGTATAGTCAACTGAATCTAAAGATGATGCACATTTTCATATTTCTTAATAAATTTTATTGAATGCAGTTATTTCTTGCCCGAAACATGAATTTTACACACTAAACACATGCGTCAGTAATTATGTTGTGCATAGTTAAGTTGATGTTAGTTTTAAGTTTTAAAGTTTTAAATAGCATCCATTGCAAATCTGATGGAATGTGTAAGCAAGTAACCAGTGTGTAATGACAAAGTGGTTGCACGGAAGTGAATTAAAATAGCACTGTCACTTGTACAATTTTTGTACAATTTGACAGAATGGAAAACTGCTTAGTTTTTTTCTGAATAAAAGCAAATGACATACGTCATTGTGTATGTGCTACATAGTTAATAGTTCATTATATCGTGAGTAGATTTTTGCAGTGCTATTTCATATGGGCATCATTAAAGGACATGCGCAAGATACACCGTTATGTGGTTTTTACATTCGCCCTTCCATTAAATGCTTTTGTTCGCAGTTGGCATAGCCTCCCCCACTATGTGGAATACTGATCATAGGAGTTCTGAGCCCAGTATAGGATTCCATGTAAAGCAAGCCAAAAGTTCCCATCACAGTGACCATCACCAAAACCTAGCAGCCAGTGCTGATGAAATGCAATACAACTGCTGTCTCTTTACTGCAACCATATAGCAGCAATTGGATTTGCATTGCAGCCAGTATATTGAGAAGGCATAATATGATGATGTTACTGGGGTGAGTTAGTTCTGCAATATCAAACATGTGCACATCCAAGAGTAACAGAATAAATTGGCAGCCTATCTGTGCACATTCCGTCAAACCCTCACTCGTCCACTATCCGCATTTGACTCATCCCCTCTCTCCCCTCTGTGACAAGTCCGTTATGGACAACCCCTATGTCCCACAAAATTTATCAACACTATTTATTTCTAACTAACGCATTGTTAGAACTGATTGCTTCTTTCTTTGCTGCTATATTTTCATTATAAACTGTTGCTTAGATTCATTATACTCAATGGTGTTGAAATTCTACTGTTTGGCACTGTTCAGTGTTGCCATTCTTCTATGAAAATAATAATGTACTTTTCTTTTCCGTTATTAAATGTTTATATTAGCAGAAGGGTAGTGGACAGATCAGTTAGCTTTTGGGGGTTGTTAGGGAACAATGGACAGAAGTAAAACTGTTGCAGTATCTCTTTATAAGGTATCCAGTTATGGACTAGCAACCTTTTTTAAGATAAGTGTATCAAAACAGCAGAATGGTTCAGGCCATTTTTTGGAATGGCAGCTATGCTTGATAAAGATATTGTGATATACGAAGTGTCTGTTTCTGCAAGATAAGTGTACTTCTGAGCAACCTTCCCCAACCCTCGGGACTTTGTTGACATTGATTTTCATTGCACACAACTGACTGGCTGTCAACAAAATGACCACAGAAGTATGACATTAAACAGGTTTTGTTGTTAATACATCAGATGACTGTGTTTATTATAATCAAACAAATTTTTATGAACGTTCTGTAAAAAAACCTTTTATAACTGGATTTGTCCGGGATTAATATGTGTAACAGTTGCATTATATCAGTAGTGTCCAAAACGTGATACTCTGGTGGCAACGGGCATAAGATCATTAATAAACTGTAACAACAGAAGTTGTCAACAGTACAGTCCTACAGATGTGGAAGCCAATTCATAGTCTTCACGTGCACAGCATACTGGTGGCAGTCTGGCGACTTAGATGTTCTACTGTTGCTTGTATCAAGAATCTAAAATCTTCTCGATGCCGAAAGTCACATAGAGACGGCGAGTCTAAGATGTCCTGCGGCGTTGGAAACTCGCTCAGATCTGCATCTGCAGTCACAGCATACATTTCAGTATTTACATGTTGATTGACCGAGTTAAGGTTTTATGCCCTATGCAATACAAAATAGATCATGCTGGAAATGTCATAACCAGCCAATCTCTTGGCTTGATACTGAAAACTAAACAACAACAAAGTGTAGTCTTACACATAAAATGTTGAACCAGTTTATCAAAATGCATGTGGAGTATGATGCATGTGTTTACACGTGTACATGAGTAATACACATTTATACGATACTAGTAACTATCATGTAAACACTGCTGGCTGTTTCTTGCTATAACGACTCAGTGAGAACCATCTGCATTTTGTTATTGGCTGCTATATTTACGTTTACAGGTTTTCTGTACAAGTTTACAAAATTAGACAACAGAAGCATCCCTACAAGCCAGAATTGCCTAACGGTTACATCACGGTCAGCTGACATAATAAGAGTCGTTTACCTTACGTCACAGCAAGAACTGACTACTGAATAAACTACTTTATCAAAATACAAAAGAAGAAATCAAAATCTAAGAAATTAAACAAATTTAAGAAGTGCTCACATTTGTGTGCATATCACTGTGCACACTGTCGTACAAAACAGCATGGAACAGTTCTGATTATATTCCAGTGATCCCAGTGCAGACCATAAAAATTACAGGATATTTTATAGGACTTTGGAAGCCGTTTTCAGTACATTTGTTAGGTATTACTGCATCTTGTCATTAATATCCAATTTAAATAGTGTGGTGTCTCTTCTCTTAAGCTGGATAATCAATTTTTGGTGGTTAATCTGAGAACTTCAGTGCTAGTTTGAGCTGCCTTCAGTACTTTGCCACTGTTGGTTCGGTGATAGACAGAAGCCTGTACAGAGCCTACTACAGTTAGTATCTCCAAAAGTTCTCTGTCAACGACAAGGAACAGGCCTGATGCAACTCCAGAGATGAATCCAGTTCAACAGAATCCGAAAGTAGTAACTATATAAAATGTTAGCTACGCTGCACAAGAACAGAAAGAATCATATATAACATGCTCAGATGGTTGGCTCAAGTTTTACTGTGCAAGTGTGTCCTAGACATAGGCAAAGTAAAATACAGTGACGTGAAAAATTAACAGTGGCTTGTAGCTATGTAAAAAGACGGCGATGCACGAAATTATCATACATACGTTCTGCCTGCAGTAACTCGAGAGTGCGATAGAAGATTGTGTTACGGCAGCTATTGATGGGATCAGAAGTGGACAACAGTCGCCAACTACAGACAACAGCACACGTGAACTAGTACTACAGTCAACACACAAACACTGCCCACTGTCCCGGTGAACGCCGGTTGCCTTCGGCATTTTCTTCCTCCAGTTTATTTTAACGGAACTATGGAACACGTTGTGCAAACCAGATGCCATTCCAGTCACTCACCCTGCCAGCAGTGTCCCACCAAAACTCAACCAACTGGCCTTATTCTTCCATAATCCACAACTGACTTCTTAGGGATGAGATGTCGTTTCCTTTGCACTGAATCTCGGACGTCAGTACCCTCCCAAACAGCACATGCCAAGCAAAATTATAACAAGAATTTGTTGATAGTATGCAAAGCAACAGCAAACATGGCATACTCGTCTTTCAGTATTGCTCGGCACCAAATTTCCGTTGTTAATTCTGCACGGTCAGGATCATCCTAGACACAAATATACAGGTGCAATGTTTAATAGTTATTATATTAATTGATATTAATAATGAGCAACACTATGCAGTTCATCTACATTGTGTGGGCTTTAGCGATAACACAGTAACAGTGAAATGTTTTGTTATAATGTCAATAAATACAATTATGTGGGCTATGTGGCTGAGAAAAATATTGCACTTTCTTGACGAGAGCTCAAATTTTGCAGGACAATGGTACCAGGAAGACAAATCATTCTGGATTTTGATGAAACAAGGGACAATGTGGTGGCAATGGCACTGGCTGGATCAAATGCAAATCATTTGCTCTCCGAGACAGATAACTAGGCAATTCCAGCACCTAGGCATTCATATTTGTCACAAACCAGATGCTCTTTCTCAATCCTGATGCCCACCAATAATGTCAAAGCACTGAAGAACTGGTTCTCTGATGGAGAATCAAACCCGAGCCATGGCAGTGACAGCACTAAATTTATACCATTAGACCGGTGTTCGAGCATATGCATTTTGTTTTTTTTCAGATTTAAAAAACCATTTTTTTGAAAAGACGTATCAAAAAGTCGTAAAAAGTTTGTAGCGAAAGTTTAGTGCTTAATCCATCAAAATGAGTTGTTGCACACATTTTCGCGAACACTGCATTGCCAATAGGCATACAATATATACTGTTCAAAACCTACGATGCAAATGAATACGTAACACTGAATCGTACTTTATCCACAAAGGACAGCAGATCCAAAGCTTTTCGAAAATCATGCTCCGTTGAGTGCTGATTGTAGTCACTTATGTACATCTGTAACAAACAAACGCCACTACGGCTGATTACATCACAAGCCCATGAACCAGTGGTGACAAGAGAAACTAGTTGTCTACGAACCACAACTCACAAGCAAGTAACTTTTGATGGTCATCGATATATTTTCTTTTGACTAATGCAACTGGGAAGAAAAGAAATCTGTTATTTTGTGTTCGTTTAAAAAATGATCCAGTCACTGTCACTATCCTGGCATTGCAGTTAATTATCCTTTAATTTTCTTCCTTCGGTTATTCGGTTAAGGTAGGCGGAGGTTTTAAATTTGCAGGCAAACTGCCATTCCTGTCACCCAGTAACAGTAATGAAGCACACAAGGAATAATCAGTATTGGATGCGTAGAAAAAACAAATACCTGAATTAGCTCCTTGGCAGAAAGAACTCTCATTTCACTGCCAGTCATGCCGACATTCTAATGTTACAGCACAATTAACTGCAGTTAGTAGATGCCACGGTAATAGTCAAACACATCACTATAGTTACTTAATATTACAACAGTGGTAAAAAAATCAATTTCAAATATTTTAAAACATTCGTGAATGTATTCACATGATTTATGTATGTAATCCAATAAGCTATCAGACACCCCATTCCAATTACATTTTAATATTTGTTTTCTTGTACAAATTTTTTTTGCAGTATTACTTATTAGCTTCTGGGAAGTCTTATTTTTAAAAAAAATGTGTCAAATCAAACCATACTGTTAATTTTTAGTCAACAGCTCAATCTCTTGCTTATTTACGCTTCCATACCAGTAAATGGCATAAACCAGCTTTCAACATCATAACAACTGTGGAACAACGAAAACCTAACTGCACTATGGAGTGGCACTAATCTAATGTCCACCGGAGAGACATAAGCACAGAAATTCTAACCTCAAGAAGTTCCGCTGGTAGTTGTTCCTGGTGCAGCAACAAATCTTGTGCATCATTAATGGCTGCAACATACACCAACTTGATTCAACAGAAACTTGTGGCTGGCAGACTGCCTAATCAACTGGAAAGCTATATATGAATACACAAGCTTGTTAATACCCTTAAACTGTAATTATAACAGTGATAGGCAAAAGTGAACTAAATAACTTGCATAACTTTTAATTAAAGAAATTTTCAGTAAATGTATAGGCATAGCTGTGAATTAAAATGGTTGAGTTAAAATCTAAGTTGCACCGACTTATTTTAGTTCCTGAAACTAAATTAGTTAACCTGAAATAATTCGGTTTGCAAATTAAGTACCATGTCTCTATTATGTATGTTTAGTATACAGTACTGCTGAACAATCAACAGACCAGTAAACTGAAAATTATTCACTATCATATCGGGCGATAGTCTGCACTGTCAGAGCTATCGCTATCGCTATTGTTCGTCCAATAGTTTTTGCGATAGTATTTGCGATCGCTGAATGCGTCACGGTCACTTCACAACTCGAACACATTTCCAACAAACTGTTGTCAATGAGCATTGCTATTCGCTTTGATGAGTGGGGTGAGGGGAGGGGAGAAGTGGCCACATGCAGTGACAGCAGATAACACAGTCTTCAATCAGTCGGCTCTTGAGAACTGATAGACAGTGACAGCTATGGCGCATGCCAAGGCAGTCCAGTCCAGCCATGGCCATCGTCTGTCGTCATGGACGGATGATAATAGTTGTGTTCCAGCGTCAGGGGATACGATGTGACATTAAACGTTGGGAGGAGGGGCAGCTAAGCTACCATGAACATACTGGATAGCCTAGTTGGTCGTGGGACCTACAGGTCCATTAGGTGGCTGCCAAATAACCGCTATTGCTGTCATATCGGCCAACTGTTTTGGCCGATACTACTGACTATCGGACTTTCACACTATCGTCCTAACCATACTAAAAATACATGTATCAGTTATTTGCCCATTGCTAAGTTTTTACAGATGTTATACCATATACAAAACCTGCAGGGATACAACTAAGATTCAATTTATTTAAAATACACTCTACACTAAATCTAAACAATTACATTAATTCGCAATCACTCTATATATCCATAAAATTTGGTAGGGGTTGGTTGAATATCAATGGAGAACAGTTAGCAAAAATATGCATGGAGTAGGTTATCTTTTGGTAGTTCTGCAGTCGATTAACAATAATTTCAAAGTAGCATATCAGATGTTTATGAAATAGTGTGGATATCATATTTCAGATCAGAAGTTGTCAGATCATTTAATAGTATTTGCCAGATGGCGCCAGCAGCACAAGAATAGGTGACTCATATTTGGTCTAGTGTTTGGAAGTTCTTCTTTAGAGACCTGCTAAAACCTGGAGTAACTTTGAAGTCCAATTACGCAAGAACTTAAAGTAGTTTAACTCAGTTGCACATACCATCAACGTTGTTAATCAAATCGTCCGACAGCTCTGGCACAGCTAGGACAGCAAGTTTGCTCAGACTCAACAACGTCTGTGCCCACACAGTTCACTCTGTCATTATCGCAAGAATAACGGCAGCGGCAATTTAACTAGCAAGTCATCAGATGTGAGCGAAAACATTGCAACGTAATGCTGGTCACAGGGTCAGCATAAGCAGTGGAGGTAAGTTAAAATCTATCTTCTTCCAGGTCAAAACACCAACCCTAACACCAGATGAAGACAGAACAACAGTGGTACAGGCTGATTCCGTCCCCCACTAGACACAAAAAGGTCATTTCATTTCAGCGAGTTTCTTCCCAGTCAGTCTACTGCCTAAGAAGTGAAACCCAATAGAACAAAAACAAGGAAGAATAAAACCTAAGCCAACCCAGTCTCCCCAGTGCCAGCTCGTGAACAACAACAAAAAACAAATAGAAATATTTTGTCATTGCATTAAGGTATATGGTATCATCAGTGCTAACTAGTCTGGTGCACGTAAGTGAAAGTTGCCACTAATATTGGACATGTCTATGAACCAGTGAAATGCATGCTTGAAGAATATTTGCTCTCAGCGTGATCAGATAAAACCAGCCAACCTTTTTCTTTGCCGCATATTCACGCTCACTGCCGGCGAGAGTCATCAGAGTTAAATGCGCCTGAACAGAACAAGCACAAGTTACAGTGCAGCGCAACTCTTCACAGTCGTCCAACTCAATACGCAAGTCTCTTAAAAGCACGCGACAAGTTCACATTATTAGGCTCCATCGACGGCACACAGGGCATAGATGCAGCCTACTGCTACAGATGCTGCATTCAGCGTGCTCCGTATGTTACGTACAGCAGTGAGCTGTGCAAAAATGGCCGAACCAGTTGAGGTGCTGTTTGGGATGAAGACTATACAAAGAACTATTTATTAGACAGGGTTTAAGATCCCCCCCACAGGTCAGGACACTTTTGAAAAAAGACGACGGGATTTTGCCACAAGCTGCCGACCAGTGTTCCGATTGGTCAGCCGCTGATGTAATGACTCACTGTCCAGCTGCAATGCAGCCTGTTCCCAAATTACAAGGAGAAGTTTACATTAACAATTTCACACATTACTGAAAAAACGTACACATTTACTATGACTCCCAAGTTTATCCTGCAAAAACGCTGAGACTGAGTGAGTTAATATTTAACATCCCACTTGACACAAAATAGATCATTTCATAACATCATCCCAGCCAATCTCCTGGCTAGCAATCAGAAACTGAATTAAACACAACAAAAGCAAAGATGGATCTGTAACAAAACATACTACAGCACAAAATAAACACAAAAAACTAAAACTAAAAACTAAACAAAACCAAAAAACTAAATTGGTCGTCTTTTACGATCTCCAGCCAGAAATGGAATGGCCCTATTCGCAAAGAAGTAGACAGTAAGGAAGTAAATAAGTACAGAACAAAGGAAGGGAAGTTTAGTAAGCAAGCAAATGATTTATATGGCACTTGAAATGAACAAACAAATCAAGGGCGCACTAAGTTCCAGAGCCCACATGGGGCAAAAACGTTAAACGCACAATATTCTACCTGTCGAAAGTTATTCAACTGGATATCGTGTAGCCAACTCAAATATTGGTTGCCATTCGACTGAAGAAATTCCATCAGCAATGGGTGAGTAGATAAACTGCTTGCCATCAGCTTCGCACCTTTCCCTAGCAACACATCAGTACCAGTATAACCTCATTAATGCCACAGTATCAAATTATCTCCATGTGCACATTATTAGGCCATGTCGCTCCGTCGGATACAGCATAAGTGGGCTGTTGCTACTCGTGATTTGATTTTCTATTACACTTTTACTGTCTGTCAGTCAGTCTGGGTGTACTGGCTGCTGTGCGGGGTGGTGGATCAAAGGTCGTGCAGAGTATATGGGGGTGGAGATTGCCTTACAGAAATAGGCAATTTTGGCGGTGGATATGGATATGTAACCAATGGGAAATTTGTGGCATTGCAGTGTGAAAACGTGTGAAGTGATCAAGCTGTCATTTGAGGAGGTAAGTGGGTGTATTAGATGGGTCCAAGTGAATGGACAGTACAGAAATGGCTGAACAGATCAATATGCCGTTTGGTGGGCCCACTCATTTGGGTGAAAGATTAATATGCTAAATACATCACTACAGATACAATACTGAATTACTGTTTTGTACTTCTCCTTGCATTTGTATGTCTTTGTGTTCACACACAACATTTTGGCGATGTTGTCTCTTACCAAATTACTCTTGGGATTTCTTGTTATATCATTACCTACGCCAGCGATAGCCAATGAGTGGGTAAGGTGATCAGTGGCGTCTGTGACTTCGTGTATATGTCTGTGTGTGCTCAAAATGGAAAATGCCTTGGGTTACCAACACCAAACAGCTGTAGCTACAGTAGACTAATTAGAATTTAAACCAATTTTGACAAAAATTAGGATTAATCAGCACATCTTAACAAATAAAATTAATGGTAAAATACCTGCATCCATATACCACTTGAATACGTGCTCTGGGAAACCCTAAACACATGCACGGCAGCAAAACTACACTTCATATTATTATTAAACATGCCAAATAAAGGGTGATATAATTATTATAAATAAACAATTGTACACATGCAGTAGTACTGATACAATTTAGCAAGCACTATTAGCATATTTGTTAAATTGCTTTCCACATAAAGTTAAAAATAACGAAGGTGGCCACACAGTTACTTTGGTGCTACTGTTTTCAGCTTACACATGGTGATTACTCTCCAGATACTGTGTGACAGTTCTGCAAGTCTCAAGATGCACGTTGCTTACTCACATTCAGCACGTATTACGGTCACTATTACTACCAGTACACTACAGATGTCAGTGCATAATCGACAGAAATGCTCACCGCAATTTAATAAGCAGCAAAATCCTGATGTAACGTAACCCCCCAGGTTGGTTGGTTGGTTAGAGATTAATGGCGCTTTTAACACAATTTAGGTCATATCGTGCCTTTAAGATAAAGACTATATTGTAATTATTAAAGATTTAACAGAGATAAATTCTCGGAGTAAGGTAAGTAACCCCCAAACATGAAGATAGCAATGAACGGTCCCATCCCCAACTTATGGTCAATTTCCCGACATTTCCCCGAAAGACTGCCTAACATGTATAGGTTTTCAAGCCAACAGATCAGCCAGCTTACGTCATTCTTGAACTGATCCAAGTATCGCCAAAGTCGCTCTTCGTTGTTCAGTTCTTCACAAATCTCAATCAGCGTCGAAAAGTCACAATATTTCTCAGCCAGCGACGCGGCTCGCTCGTATTCTTGACTCTTCACTGAAACAGACAAGCAAAGACAGATAGATACCATACTATGTCTCAAACAGGACCCCGATATTTTTATCTGTAATCAGAGCCATCGCTGGTCAGTTTTAATAATTTCTGACAGAACTGTTACTTGGAAACTGAGCAACCACGATTCAATAGCAGAACGATCAAATTTATACAATAAACACAAACAGAAAGACCTATGTGACACACATGCCAAATGTCCAACAAAATTATCATGAAGATGGCTGCCATGTCGAAACAAACAAGGGTTTTTCTCTGTCAAGCCTGCAGAGAAAATCAGCCAACAACATTACTAGTAAATCCCACTATTTCAAAAATATCCAGACAGTAAAGTGTGACAATTATTGATTGATTAAGGTTTACTCCCACCTTGATACAAAAAAGGTCACTCTGGGGAAATTCTTCCCAGCCAGTCTCTTCGTCTGGCAATGAATAAACCAAATCCAACACACAACACTAGCAAACATTCACCCATAACGCAAAGATACTACAACACAAAATAAACACGGCAGTTTAAAGACAGGAATGGTTATGAACTTCAGCCTGGCAGTGGAGCAGGCCCGCCCCATACTTCCAGCCGTCGAGCCTACATGGCAGAGATTACAACAAGCCGTCACCATCAGCACAACTTACTGCATACTATTTATACTGGCAAGAATGCACAGACTTGTAACGAAGCACCGTTAAACTGAACGTACTCAGAGGTGAAAGAAGCAATGCACGATCCTGCTCATATTTCCGCAGAAGCTCGATATATCTGGCTTCGGTCACACAGGCTTTTGACTGGTTACTTAGATGCCATTTAATGGATTCCAGCTGAGTTCTGTATCCATCCAACAGAATATCGGCCATCGCGACCAACTGCTGGCAGAAACGAGCTTTCTGTTCGGCGTTGGCTGTATTAGCAAGCCCGTACTGTACTGTTACGTTGTACTGCAATAACGTACACAGGTTACATTATCATCATGCTAAGATATAAAACCTTCAACACAGCTCAAAACCAACATATAACATTAATAACAACTAGAAAATCCCCCACTCATTCACAGAAACCTCAACAAATACCGAAAACATTTCACACTATCACAGATCTGCTGTCTAATTCCGGTCTGTTTTTAGCCTTTGTTTCGCCTCGTAACATGCATGAATGGCTGAAGAAGTTTTTCTTCCTGAGAACTATTCCTTCCTACGGCTGCAAACAGTGACCTATGACAATGACCATCAAAGTTAAGCTAGACAGGATCGAGATAAACCATCAAGCCAAATAACTGGACATTTCATTCAAAAGTTAGACTGCTCTCACATGTAAAATAAAATAAAATAAATGGTCTAAAAACTTTTGCAAACTTGCACCTCTGTCAAAATACTCTAAAAAATATGTTAATGTTAAAATAATATGCACATATGTGGGCGGGGCATTGCATCAATTGTCAGAAAAGTATTCACCAGATT
>Ga0209782_1000610_pt1 | contig 16242 bp, 7 predicted proteins | sample WorMetmaBAHAMAS1_FD_187390 | JGI IMG/M metagenome (GOLD analysis project Ga0209782, IMG submission 187390) | Marine gutless worms symbiont microbial communities from Max Planck institute for Marine Microbiology, Germany - Inanidrilus... | ecosystem: Host-associated > Annelida > Digestive system >...
GGGGAAGAAGGGAAGGGGAAGGTGCCCCCTTTGTGAAATCCTAAATACGCCAATGGAGGAGGAGAGGAAGGGAATGAAAGAGGGAGGAGGAAGGGGAGTGTTGTGGAGCCCAAAAAATCCTTAACATAGACCTTGCACCCTTAGCATACATATACAATATTATCAAAACAGTAGCAAGAACAACAAATAGGTCTACATGTGAAGTTACACACTAATGAAATAGTCTCAAGTAAATAATAAACAGACAGCGAATGCACGCCGTCCGAAATCAGTAGCCTACGCCAACGCGCCGCGCCCATCATCTGCAATGCTGGCCTCTGTGTAATAGGTTCAGCGCAGAGTGCAACGCCAGCACGCCAGACAGTCACAGTGCACACTGACCTATCAGAGAATGATGAAACGGCCGTCCAGAAACGGCAACAGTCATGCATCACGTACGGGGAGGTGGCGGCTGCGGGAGAGGACACCCACGAGGGGTCGGTGCGCTAACGCCGGCCGCTCCCGCCGCCGCGTTCCGGAATCAATCTGCATCGTGTGCTAACAATCCGAGCAGCGAGAAAAAATGTCAATTTGACATCATCCACTGATTGGGCCCATTCCATGGGGCCATAGCGGTCCCCTCTGTCACGCGCTGTCGTTGTCGTTGTTGTCGTGGACATCGATGCGCACGCGGCGTGCGACAGTGGCGGCTAGCGACACCTGGTGAATGGGCTTGAGGCGGCTCGCAGTGGCGAATGGGCCCAACATTTTTCAAATGCTTCTTGTCTATAATGTGCATTTTCTTGCTTAATGTATATTTGTCCTCCACCTTGTATACACGTGAAACTGATGACAATGATGTTTTAAACAGAGTGGAAGTCCACCGTATCCTTTGTCTCTCATTAACGACTACAATACATGCTATCTTATTACTATAGATTATCAGACAAACTACTGCTTAGTGTAAGTACAGACTCACACTTACATTGAAAAAAAGCATTCTCTGTTAATGCTCAAAAGATCTGAAATGAACTGTCTTTCAGCAGTCATGCTGCACCAAGTGTTAACAATTTTAAACAACTCATAAACGCGAACTATTTTCAACCACATATACTGATCACTTCCATTAATTGCCTCTTATGCTTCTGATTCCAGTTTTTTTTTGACTGACTAATCGGTGAGCTACAAATCAGTTTTGTAGACCTATTTGTATTTTTGTATAGCTTGCTACAATCTCTCTGAATTAACTGGTTAACTGTGAGTGAACTTGTACGATGCTCCCACCAAAATTGACATTCAGAAGATTGAAATACTAGTACCAACCTGCAAATACTAGATCTGTTCATGAAGGCCGTAACCACAATTTAAGACTCAATAATCTGAAATTGCATAGATTAACATATACCCCTCTCTGTCATGATTTAAAGACACACAACACAGTTTGACCATATCATACAGATCATACAATAGTTTGCATTGCAAAATAATGCTACTAGAAATCAAAGCAACATATTGTAAAGTAAAAAATGCTTTAAAATTCAATGTTATCTAAAATCTGATGGGCAGATGTCAGAGGTAGTCAGCCTCAAACAGGAGGCAAGTGAAAAGTAAGCAAATTTTAGCAAATATAATCTGTAAATGCGCACAATGGTCAGCCAAAGCTGAATCTGAGGCGCAATAGGTTGGCGCTAAGTGGGCTGGAAAGCTTGCTGGAAATAGTGGTTCTTAAAGTGATCGCATAATGGTATCAGGGCTGGTACACATTCCGAGGACCGCAGGGAGAGAATTCCAGATTGCAGTAGCTGCAATGCTAAACTGGCAAATGAAGTGCAGACATATTGGATGGACAGCAGATTTACAGCAGAGCAAGCATGCATTGGGCAATGAAGTCTGTGAACAATAACACAACAAGGTCAGGTCTTTGCTTCAACAATACGACTATGCGATTCTCGTATAAAATCCACAGCCGTGGAACAGCAACATTTGGCATCACATAGTCTACATCAGCAAAAATTACACACACAAAGCAATAGGAAAACATATATGGCATGCATTCCTGGTCTGTGCTGGGCATAATGCAGAAAGGACACTCACTGTGTTTGTGGTACATGCTGCTACAGTGTCACCATAAATACGAGAAAATGATGTCGCGTAAGTTTAACGTTCTAAAGGAGCTTTAATATCACTCATCTCCTCTTGCCTGACATCATCTCGAATGACCTCACTTCACTGTGGCTGCGACCAATTAGAACAAAGTACCTGTAAATGATGGTATGACATGCACGAATGATATATGACTGCCTTTAATCATTCTTGGACAAAGTTGGTATGACCTTAGCCTACTTAAGTTGGCTGTGTTATATCTGAATCGCAGCTGTACTTGTATGGCTAGTATGACCTGGTATGACTGAGTATGTATGAAGTAACTGCCATCCAAACATAAACTGAGACTGGCAAGTTGGATTTTGAAGCAGCACTATAAATAGTCTAGTAAATAACTAATCCGTGTACAACTTTGCAATTTTCGTTTGGGCTTCCGACACTTCTACGTCCACCCAGCAGGTTTATTATTATTCGGCATGGGTCTCAAGAGGTCAAGTTTTAGTCAATTGCGGTCTGGCAAAATCAAGACCGCAACGCTAATTAGCTAATTAACGTCGCTGTCTACTTGCGGTCTGCTTGCGGTCTTGCAGTCTTGCGGTCAGGTTTTAGTGAGACCGTTCGGCATTCAGGGCACTCGGCATTCCTGCCCCTACGTTTCGCCCATGGTTCAGGGGCGGTCAGACTAATTATATGGACGTGCAAGTGGCCTGCCGATAACTTAGAAAGAAAATCGATGTTGTCCAGCAATATTAAACAACAGAACCTAGTAGAATAGTAGACAATTTCACTCACAAAATAACAATCAACGGCTCTCGTCCTAAACAAAATTTACATAATTTATGTAACCTAATTTCATTTGCCCGGCCAGCAAGTCAAGGCTGTTAGGCTGCAAGGCACGCCCATTTCCGGTCCAGTTTTTGATTTTGTTGTCTGTTGGTTGTTTTGCAGCATGTTTTCCTCGTTAATACGTTGCGATTGTAGTTGAAATTACACAAGGCGTGTCATAATCGCAGACTTTATAACACATATTTATAGTTAGTTAGCTAGCTTCTCATAGTCGATGATTTGTCCATTTTTGTCTGATGGCGCGAATTTATTAATGATCCAACTACATAACGTATTGGACTGTTTCACAGCGTTGTTACTGCCGTTTTTACAATATGTTGATTTATTATCATTAAAACTGATGAAAGACTAACACAAGAGAAATCTGTTAGATTTTTTTGGCATTTTTCTGACCCAGAATTGGCCAAAATGCTATAGACACCAGGGTTGGCGGATTGGGCAAAAATGCCAATTGGGCTACTTTTGGCAGCCATTCTTTCCTAAAATCTGGCTGTGGCACCTTGCTACTAAACTGTTTCCCACTGTGGACATCTAGCCCCCTTTTGGGCCACCAAATGCAGTCAGCCAAGGCATGCGGTGCCACTTGTCACAGAACGATTGGGTCTGTTTGAGCTGACACAGAAAAAGAAGACCACTGGGTTGGCACTGGGGTGGTTGCTATCAAAGTGGGTGGTCATTGTACGTACTGAATTTTATCAGTTGCCGGTGCCATGAGTTACAATATTGCTGGATTGGATTACTAACCAATAAATAGCTTTACTGACACTTCAGCCCCTGGACACTTTGGCAAGTCTGGACAGTTCGGACCCTAGAAAGTTTGGCACTAAGACATTTTGGCACTAGCGTTTGGCCACTTTGGCACTACACACTGACAATGCCACTTATACAGTGTGCCAGTGACGTGTAGCTACTCAGCCTTTTTATTTAGCCACGGGGCCATGGGGCATACGTGTGAATTTGCAAATCTTTTTGTAGTTTCAAACATTTCTGTTGAAAGGTCAGCTGAAGTCAAACCACCTAGTTTTGCAGTAAACCACCTCATATGTTACCCAAATTCAGAAGGTTACAGTGCTGCGGCTATTTAATGCCAAATGCTGCATATCTGCCAGTCTAAATTTGGTAGAAAATTCATGCAAATCACTGAGATTACTTTCTGAGGCCGCATCAAACGGCTGAACTGGCTGGCATTTAATACTAAATGAGAGGATGAATTGTTTAAATTCTGGGAAAGAACTGGAAAAGTTCTGGATTCAGCAAGAAGCTAAATTTGGTTACTTTAGATCTGGACTATGAGAATGATTTAGCATTGCATTTCTCACTTATAAAAAAAGATTCTCTAGATGGCTGAGGATAGCAAAACAACTTAAGCATATCCCACTTCATTGATACCTTCTGTACCTTCTGTAGATGGCGTTCACTGTCTAGACTCTAGAGTTGTTTATAGCAGCGGCGAAAGCAATGCCGCAATCTGCAAAATATGCGAAAAGAATGCAGAGACACTTCGGCACTTTGGGGAAGGCAGTTTGGCAGTTAGGTCCGATCTGTCTTTAAGACAGTTCGGCACTAGTGCCGAACTGTCTGGACAGTTTGGACTCGCAGAAATAGTGCCGAAATGTATTGGATCCGAAGTGTCCGGTCACCAATAAATTACAACCACTTGCTGCAGGAAACATGTCATGTTTGTGTTTTATTGCCTTTATCACCGCTGGACCAGATATTGATTTGGTCGGTCCAGGCAACGTAAAATTACTGAATTGGTGCAATCAATTTTTTTCTGGCCCATTCTAACTCTTAACAGATGATATTTTATTTTTTGCAATGCCTTTTGTGCATTACCTACTGATGTCAAATTGCATTTTTTATTTGGTAGTTTTTTATTTGGTAAGTTTTTTGGAGCATAAATTTCTCAGTGTTCATACGGCATTTTAAGTTAGTGCTCATGGTATGTAGATGTCATCTGTCACTTATTTATCATGCACCAAAAAGGTCCGAAGACTGTGTTACTGTGTTTCTTTATTACTTGGACACTGGTGGTTAGGCAATAGAAAAGGCATCTGACCTGAAGCAAATTAAGCAAATGAATCTTTTGTTCTTCTGAAACAGGTGGTGGAAGAAAAATGGTAAACCGGTTTTACCTGCAGGCGGTAAAGTACCATAGTTACAGTGCATCCAGTGATGATGAAGGTTGCATGTGTTGTATACACAGGTGATGAGCAAGCTGAAAAGAAACAAAGTGACTGGTTCATGTTCATCAAATGTACTATATTTATTCACCATCTAAGTTCATTGTTGATTTATGCTGCTATTCCAATAATGTGGTTTAACTTTTATCGTCTTTGCATGTTTTAAAAATGCCATTTATTTTCCCTGATTACCATAATGTTAATGCATCATTACAAACTTATGCTGAATTGGTGATCAAGTTCTGGCTCAGCTGCCAGCTAGTGTTGTGTTTATCTTATTTGATTATGCTTTTGATGCTGCTTTGTCTACTACTGATTTTTAGTCTAACACTTTTCTGATATTTGCTTTTAAGAGAAACTAAGCATAACAATTAATGTAATACATGTTAGCTATATTTTAAATTATGTATATTTTGCAGGTGTTAATGAAATTTTATTCTGAACTTTTTATACTTGATTATATCTAAATTAAATTTGAATTTAAATTTATAATGTGTTTTTGTCACTGTGTTATTGTTGCAGCAAGTTAAAATATCATCATTTTTCCAGGTTTGAGCATTGTCAAGTTCAATTTTGTGTAAGGATAGAGTTAGCATTGAAGAACTGACATAAAGCATGTGCCGTTACTATCCAGAGTAGATTTGTTATGAATATGAAATGATGAGATTCACTGGATGATTTTATGTGGTTGGTGCTGACAATAATAAGGACATCTGGCCTGCAAACCTGCTCCATTTATCCTAGAGACATAGGCTTATTATATTAAAACATTATGTACAGTATGTGTCAACATGTCAGGTTATTAATTTTGCCAACTTTTATTATAGTATTTTTGTTGTGTGTTTTAGTTAAGTGTAATGACCACAATATGATTAGAGTGACTGATTTTTGTGATACTCTTGAGTCATATATGTGATGTAATTTTTTTACAGAAATAGTGCAGATAATAACTGCATCATATCTGCTGTTCACTTAATCCTATCTTAGAGCTCTGCCTTTAGGTATAAAGCTTGTACATAATGCAGCTGATATTTCTGTCCATCAGTTTTTGATGATGTTTTAAGCATTCTAACTATTATTTGAAGGTTATTTTTAAACATCTGTGCTCAAATATTCTTAAATTCTTTAGGTGTGTCTAGCCCATTAATGATTGTGGAAATGGAAAATAAGTTGATGAATAAAAGACTAACTGCAGTTAGTGCTCATGGTGGTAGTTTTAGAAGAAGTTGTCTTTCAAAATTTCTCAGCTATTGCACAATTTTGATGTACGTTTTTATTATTTTGTCACTTTTATGTGCTTAACAAGTTATTGATTATTTCTGCAGGTAAAGGTTATACCCGTCCATTTTCATGTTTCTCAAAATGTTTCTGGGAGCAGTGTCTCTGATATTATCTATTTAGTGTTGAGTGGGAAATTTAACTCAGTCAATCAATCAAAATGTTAATAGTTATTTTGGCATTCTGGAGCAGTTAGGCGAGGATTTGTTGCCCAGGTGACTCTAGTTCTGTTTAGAATGCTGGAAGGACATTGCTGGAATTGTCCCTCTGCACAGATTGGTATGTCTTGAGCCCGATAACTGGAGAGTGTGTAACACCTTTTTATAACATTGTATATTGCAGAAGTCAAGTGGAACAGCGGCTGTCAATAGTTTGGAAACAGTAGCTACTGTTGCAAGTGATCGTGATGGAAATGCTATCTCTTCGGATCGATCACTTGCTGGTGAATGCAGTGGAGCTCAGACTAGCGAAATTCCAGCTGCATATCAGATGCGTTCTCCCACTAGCTACAGCACAGATGAACTGGATTCGGAGGACACCAACTGCATTCCAGACACACAGTTTGTCCCGTCTTCTCATCATCTGGCCTGTCTGCCGGCAACTGCTTCCTCTCCAGATGTCGAAATGATTCCCGATACTCCGGATAATAATGCATCAGATATCCACGTTCCAAAAACATTCCAGCGGAGTTATCTAGCTTCCAGGTCAAATCTGTTTGCCACGTGTAATGGCCGTCAGCAGAAGAAAACTTCCCCATTGCAGCGAAAAACAACGAAAGTCAGAAGTCGGCTTCGCAAGCACATAAGTTTGTCGACAAACACCGTGCAGGATTGTGCCAGTGTTTCTCATGCTGGCGATGCCATTTCAGTAACAGATATTTCTCCAAACATTCTTCATTGGGCTTTTGCATCCCAATTGCCATATCCATCATGTGATGGACTCAACAAAAGATGTGCTACAGACCCTCTTCCACTGTCGAAACGGAGCGACCACAAAGTAACACCCACAAAACCGGTGTCGTTGACCAACTATGATACTGTCTATGGCACTTTGCCGAGCCGGTTGTTCCAGGAAGCATTGACCCGTGAGAAATGTCAGGTTTCAGCTCCAACCAAGAACAAAGAAAACCTTAGACCAAGTGTAGCTGTTGAGGAAATTTGTGAATCTTCTGTCCTTGACAGTGATCCAGTATTGTTAGAAGTTCTCGGCGAATTGAAAGTTGAGTCTCCGAAACACGAAAGTGCACGAAATGTTACCGTCGCACGAAGTTCGCCGGCAGTGGACAAGGATGTCTTTGATGATGTTATCAGTCACTGTAGCAAATCAGCTGACAGGCACGTTGAAACTGTGGGCAGAGATGACGATCTTGAAGATATTCTTGGAGAATTACGACAACATTTAGCAGCGAACGATACCGACAAAAACGGTGTCCAACGTACCCCTTCCTCACTATCTGCTTTGACGCTGTGTTCAGATTCAGTAAACGTTGTGGACGATGGAAGCTCAGTTAGGAGCAACAAAAGTAGGCCTACCGAATGCTCGGATGTAAGAGATGTCACGTTCACAGACTCGAAATCAGAACAAACAAATGACTCGACCAGCGACTCTATGGACGGTTGTTCAAGGAATATGTGTTCTGATGCAGTGGATGTAAAAACTGTTGATGAAAGTTCAGAATCGTATGTGCAGTCAGTGTTTGATGACATCAGCGATAGTAAACTTCTTAGTGAAATGTCATTTTCAGCAACTTGTGACAAAGATGTCAGGTATATTTCAGATTTTATTTTGCATTAATTTAGTAATGTAGAATCTATGAATCGATGAACAGTGAGCATCATTTTCTAGTGGAATTAAACAATGTTGATGTCCCAAGTACTTTCATTTTGCAAATAGACGTTGTAAATGTGCAGCTACAGTAGACAGATCACATTTTTTCAGTATTATAATTTCAGTTTACTTGGAGCAAATACCCTTTGCTGCTGGGTGGTTCTATATGCCGCTGTGCACAACAGCTGGTGTTAGTAGAAGTAACATTATTTCATCCACAGACATTTCCAGCCTCTTTTGACATATTTTGTACCGTATATATTTTGTTGGTTATATTATTCTTTTTATTTCAAGCTGACGAGTGTTAACTTATTATCGATTTTAAATAATTTTTTGTAGCCTTACTGTGTAACTGAACGTTCATATCATGTAAATAGTTTTTATATTTGTGAAACTGTTTAGCGATACGATGCCAGAACGGCAACAGTGGTCAGCACACTTTGACAAGTTTGGTCGACATACTGTAAAAAATGTTACAAAAGTCAAGTGAGTCCAAAACCTTACAGTGTTTCGTTTCAAATTCGTTTCAGTATTTTGTTTATTTGCTTTTGTTATGTCAGTGATGAAGTGACAGGGTATTGGATTTGCACTGATCTCGCTCTAGACGTTGTTCGTTGTTGTGTTTTCTTATTTACTTCCTTTTATATTTTCCTTTACAGAACATGCTTGCTCTGTTTCCTAGGTATTTTAATTGTTTAAGTTTATTTTGTTGTTAGTATTTTTGTATCTGATGATTTGTATTTGGTTGATATTATTGTTGTAAATTTAGTTTTGTGTTAGCCTAGGTTTATTGTGTGGCATTTAGATGTTGTTTTGTGAGTGTAGCAAAGAGCTGATTGTCGATCTCATTTCAGCCGTTGACTCAACCCATCGTAAAGCCATCTTAAGCGGATTTTGGTAATTCTATTTTTCCAGCTGTGAAACATAAGATGTACCGGTAGTCTTTTGTTTTGACATTGAAATTACATCTTCTGTGCGGTATCTGCTATGATATAGTGTCAGTGCATGTAAAGTAAGCCAAAGCCATCAATGTGAAATGTGGGAAAAATATTTTGTAAGATTAGAAAATCAAGTGGATTTGTGGAAGTCCTAGTGTGGAGCTAGTCTTATAATCGGAATATGATCATTAACCTAGTATGTTAAATTATGCTTATTTTTATATGTGTTATTTGTTTGAAATGTCACTTGATTATGCATATACTTTCCGTTCTTTTGTGCATGATTACATTCTATCAGGCTGCTTCAGATCTAGCTTTCATCGATAAGCTGAAGTAAAGTTGTTTAATGCTAATAAATTTTCTTGTTATTGTTATTAGCAGATAGGTATCGTAAATATTTGGTAATTTAATTGTTTTACCAGGTGTGAGACAGCCGTGAGTGCAGGCGACGTCGTTAACATTGTTGGAGAGTTTGATAACGATGGTATTTGTCGAATAACAAACCAGTCACATCTCATCATTGTCGACCCCGACCGTTTATTATCTGGCACATCGATTGTCTCATCTGTCCGCTGCATGAGAAGGTTTCTTTTATTTTAATTCATTTACTTATTTATTTATTATATTCTTTGTGCTTTGACACAGTTGGGTGTAAGGAAGAGCATTTGTCCTGTACTGGTGTGTTTATCTGTCTAGAGTGGGGTGCAAATCATTTGCATACATTTCATCCGTTTCTATTCCTGTCCCATCTGAACGGTTTACCTTTCTGGTTTCAACTTACCTAGAAAAAAGGCTTTGTTGTTACTGAGTAATTAATTAATTTTTTTATTATTATAACTGTTATTATTAATGCAGAAATTCTAGTGAAGTACTTGCAAAAAATGCTGTCCGTAACTTACCGGTAATGCATAATATGAATGCATTTTGTCATTATCACTGGTGGTGATTTTTGCACATGCATATGCATATGCTGACAGGCTTAGCTTCTGGTGAAAGTGAAAAATGCCAGTAGTAACATATTGATGTATTGTGAATAAAAACCACACGTCTTGTAACGTTTATAATGTTAAGCACTTAAGCATAACTTGGCACTCTTAGTATTTGACGTTTTTAAATTTGTGTATTGATTGCATATTTGTTTTAATTTTATCTAATTGGTATATTTTTATGTTAGTCTATTATTTATGTATGTTTTCATAATTCCGTATTTATTTATTGAGTTTATTTTACTGTAAATTTGAGTTTGCTGCATTTTTGAATCTTTATTACATACATGTGTTCATAAATATTTTGTTTTTCAATGTTTATTTGACTTGTGTTATGTTTTATTGCATTTTTTCTTTTCAGAGCTGTTCTTGGTGAAAAAATAAAGGTGAGTAATTTTTAAAAATTGTGTTATGTTTGTGCAATGAAAACAGTGTAATCTTATTACTGGTTGGAACTAACTAGAAATTTTGGAGATGCAAACATAAAAATATGGGGCATGTGATTAGCAAAAATGGTTATGTTGGTCTAATACAATTACTTGGTCATCATTTATAATTAATTGCTTGTAAAATTTATTTTGTCTTTTATATTGTTAACTTTATATTTTTCACCTTATTTAAGTTTTTTTCTTGTTAATTTATTTATGTGTATTTTGATTTTGCTTTTTAAAAACGTTGTAATAAAGTCCTACTTTAATCCATGCACATCCAAGACTTAGGGGAAGTACTTGCTATTAAAACGCTTCCTATGACAAGTAATCTTTTTGCCAAATTCCATTCCACTTCTTTGTCAAATACTCACACTTCAGATGATGACTTTAGCATGTCAAGTTTATTGAGATAAAGTTGCATAAAATAAGGCTAACGAAGCAGAAGTTTTACGTAGTTTTTGAACACCACAAAGGTTTCGTCATTGGTTGAAGAATACATTTCAAGCCGAGTCCAACACCGTGCATGCATTGGAGTAAGATCTACTGGTACTGGATGCTCCAGCTGCATCTTAGGTATCACATGGGTCAGGGATTTGTGCATCTTCATGTTCTTGATCAGGATGATTTAAAACTTAGATATGTTTATGAAAATCAGCCTAGAGACTAAAGATAGTTTGTTGACAACACCATCTTATGGAAACGAGAGGTATTTGTACTGTGGTAGACAAGAGAGAGTCTTGGTGGCAAACTGAGTATCGTAATGAAACTGTGTTGTGTGTCAGGCGGTTGATGGAAGGAACACATTCATGCTGTACGGTAGCATCATTCACTACATCTTCCAGCAGGTCAGTTGTCCTGCCGTTGCTGCAACCATCTTCATCGACTTCATTTTAACAACCATTATATAAATACATACATACGTAAAATGTTATAGTGCTCAGTATACATAAAATAGACACTTACTGTGCATTACAAAAGTTCAGATAAAAACGATAAACTAATTAAAAGCAATGTTAAAATGATGAGTCTTTAATGCACGTCGGAAAGAAGGTTGTGAGTCAATGAGTCTGATGGTTAATATGGGTCATCCAGTCATCCATCGGTTTTCCTCTGCCGTCTGTTACTTTCTGAGATCGTTTGGAGATAAGTTTTTTTTACAGGCCGGATGCCATTTCTGTCACCAAACGACCAAGTGTCAAAGCAGTGAAGGAAATATAAGCCAGTTGTCATCCTGTCTTTAGCCGCCACTGCACTCCACTTGAGCTGCTTTTATTTTAGCTGTTATTCTCTATCGAGTTGAATTATTTGCATGATTATTTTTATTGCAACTTAATGACAAATGTTGATTGTCACTGGAGATGTAATAGGCAGCTTTCTGCAAGCTAAAGATCATTCCTCTTTCTGTTCTAAAACACTGTTGCATGGCGGACAATCTTCATAAAATTAATAAATAACAAGTGAAGTGAATTACTTGGTGTAACTAAATAATATAACAATTAATTTTATCATTAGATTTGTAGCTAAATAAAGCAGTAACTAAGTGAGAATTCTTATAACCAAGTATCGCTGGTGTATTTAAGTGATATGCAGCCATTCCTGAGTGCAAACCTAATAGCAGTTTTAGTACTTGAGTAATGACTTATTTATATGAAGTATTTTGCATTGTTTTTTTTATTTTTATGCTACAGATAGTGGTAACAGAGGCTTCATCACCAGATGCTGTTGACAACATTATCAACGATGCCCTTAAACAGCGCAGCTTTATGTTGGATATTTACGCTCTTGGTGTTTCCGAGGCTGACGTCCGAGCAGAAATCGAGAAATATAGGCCGCAGATTACATCGTTTATGAGAAAACATGTTTCGTTGGGGCCTTACAGCAGGATACAGAATGACAGGTGACTCCAGCATCTTGTATATATCACATATTTGTTAGCATAATTTGCATGTTTCATAAAGACTCTTTCTGCATTTTGAATTTGTTGTTTTGTGAGCGTGATTGCACAGCAGTCAAAGTAAAGTAACACAAGAGTTTGGTTTGCTGTATAGATGTATATGTACATATATATGTATATATATTCTGTTGCGCTGTCCTGCGTGGCAGCTACTGTGCTAATTGTTATCGTCATTGCGATTTGTCAATGATTAATAAATAAAATATTATTATTGGGCCCATTCCATGGGGCCATAGCGGTCCCCTCTGTCACGCGTTGTCGTTGTTGTCATGGACATCGATGCGCAGGCGGCGTGCGACAGTGGCGGCGTGCGACAGTAGCGACACCTGGTGAATGGCAATGTAAAATTAGGGCGTGCGGCGGCTCGCAGTGGCAAATGGGCCCAACATTTTTCAAATGCTTCTTGTTATTATTATTATTATTATGACTGTGCGTATGATACTCAGTGTAATTGAGTATGATGGGTTATGTTTCAGCTGCGGTGATGTTGTAATCACGGACGTCATTGACATTGAAGAGAACATATGGTCGCCAAGGTTTGTCATCTTTCAGCATTTAAGACTGAGTCACAGAATTTTTATGAAGTTGTTATATTATATTTTTATCATTGTGTGCGCTGTTTTTGTTTTATGTCTCAAATTTATTTTCAGAGAACAACAGCATTTCTCAAATATCATTGGGATAGAATAGACCACTATAGCATAAACGGTAAACTGTGAGTTTTTTTAAATAAATATATTTTTATTGTGATTAGAAGATTTATAAAAGAATGAAACTAAATCCTATTGTTTATAAAATGATTGTTTTTATTTTTGTAGTTTGGTATCAGTAATCCTCTTGATTGATGTAGTAGTGATTTATCATCTTTGCTTCCCACAGTCTTTATTTAATGTTACATGTCGGGAATCTTTAATCATCTTAATCACAGTTTATCTTACTCTTAAGAAGTTTGTGTTTGTTGTAGGTTTGGCATTAAAGGCAAAGTGGATATGACCGTAGATGTCAAAGTAATCATCAAATTTGTTTCGAAGTTTAACATTCGTGTGTTTTGTGCATCTGTTAATTTTACACAAAAATTACACAAGCAGTTGTTAACTATCGTCAGCAAAAAGCTAATAGTTATAATTCAGTTAATGACATATGACCCTGTTTCTCAACACCATAGTGATTAATGTTGACTTTTATGACAGTGCACGCAGATACTAATTGCTGTATCGGCCACTCTCTGAAACATAGTAAGAAACTATCTGTCTTTGAATAAGAATTTGAAATATTTTCCTTGTTTATAATGTGAATTATGATGAATAGTGCTACTATAAAAATATTTTATTACGCAGCACCGTCTATCTTTTGGCAGTCAGATTGTGGATGGATAGAGGGTGACATCAAGTGAATGATTTGGCTCATCTGCTTGGAATGGGGAAAGAGTTTCAATTCAATAATTGCTAGCTACATTTATAAAATTTTAAACTGGTATCCATTTAAGTTTAGTGGTGCATCGAGATATTCCACATATACTTGGAAAATTAAAGCTGATCGACCGCTTACGCACGACACGTTGAACGCCCCCTGATTACTGACAAACATACAATTCCAATGGACTGGTAATGGTCATTCGCAATTACCATTAGCCGAACTCGGCAAGCCGAGTCCTAATATCGACCTGCTCCGCACCACTGGTTCAAATGGAAGAGCGTAAACAATTTTCACTGTTTGACCTTGACCTTTGACCCTCATGCCAAAAATCAAGGTCAAACGGTTCAAACAGGAGAGTGCCCACTGCAAACGGACACGCACACACACGGATGCTACCAAATTTATTATCTCCCCTGCTACGCTATCGATAATGACTGTTAAATGGGTGTGTAGTATGTGCAGTGGGCATTGTTATGTTGGTAACTATTCAGGTTCGAGGCAAAAATGGAAATTTGTATTCTACGGATGGTCCAGTTCCTCTAGAGCTGAAGACGGGAAGGACAACATTTTCTGCTGAGCATAAGGGCCAGGTAACATCTTTAAAGTCAACTAAATTAGGTTGATTTTTATCTTGTCTGTAAATAATGCTTTTAAATTTGTTATTTAAACTGAAATGAATATATGCTTAATTTTTATATCTGTATGCTAAAGTAGTAACCTGTGAGATTTTATTAATATGACTGTAGTATCGATCGAGAAAAGGTAACGATATATGGTAATTTTTGCATTTTGAATTTGTCGCCGCATTTAACTATTGCTGGAGAACAGTTATGATTTATTGAAATTATCGCAAACAATAGCAGTTATCAGTAACAAATTTATGATGTGAGTGGCTATATTTAGGGCTTATCTTGACTCAGTAACTGGTGTGTTTTGGTTTGATTTAACTGGCAGACAGTGATGTTGAATATATTTGTGTTTTTTGCCTAGTTTAATAATCAGTTGCGCAGTACACATTGTTTAAAAAAAATTTTGTGCATATCAGCAAGGCATGAGTCGTTTTTAGCGCGAGATGTAATATATACATCTCGCGCTTATGCTACGATGTCAGTGTCCGTCTGTCTGTCCGTCTATCTGTGACGGAAGTGCATTGGCGCATTATAGCTAATGTAGGTTTCAAATTCCGATCCCACTTTACCGCGCATTGCGGCCGCCATGCTGCTTGCGGGCGAATCATCTCGCGCCATGCTAGCCGGTGCTAGGGTCTCTTGTTGATCTTCTGCAGTTACCAGGTGACAGACATCTTAGTCCATAGTCACTGTGTTATTTTACTGCCTAGTTATTTATTATTACAGGTAATGCTGTACGCGATGATGTGCTCTGAGCGACGTCGTGACATCGAAGCCGGTATCCTGCTTTACCTCAAGGAACTCGCCGTGCAGCTGGTTCCTGCCGACCACGCAAATAAACGAGGTCGGTACAGTCTGTCATTATATTTACCACCTGTCGTATGTATCATTTTCTTTTTTATGTTCTGTAAAACAGCACCCATTTAACAGCCTTTTGTCCGGTACTACCCGGATGAGCTGGTAGCAGAAAAGTGAAACCAATCTGGATTTCACTGAAGCAAGAGACAGTGAGTGGCAGTGGCATCATCTGGACCGTAGGTTAATTTGCACATCGCTCCAGACAGATAACCACACCAGCACCCCATCACTCGGGTTTTTTACAGTCCGGATGCCCCTCCTGCCACCCAATCAACAGCATGAAAGCACTGAAGGCATGTTTCATGTACTGTGAAATGGAAAGAAAAGTGTACACAGATGGGAAGTTTTTGTTGCATGGCAGCTCGGTTGCTTTGTAGCACATTTGGCTAGAAGCTACTGTAGAATACAACTCGCATGAGCCAGACAGCTGGCTCAGTCAATGTAAAGCATAGCAAAATACCAACGATATGTATAGGACGTTGCCATCGTAGTTGGCCTCCTTTATAATTGTGATGCGTTCATCTTAACTTTTCTGTCCTCGGTCTGTCTTTATATTTTATTATTGTCTGCATTTTTCTGTGAATAAAGATGGTCATTTTTATTTATTTCTATTTTTTGTACTATTATGGCGACTGTTACTCAGTCAGTATGGTTTGTGAATGCAGGACTAATCCAGCTGCGCAACGAGATGGCACATTACATCCGCAGTAGTTCGCAGAAGTCAGCAGCCATCGACAGCGACCGTTGTGATTGGCCGTTTGGTCGACTGCCACAACCAATTAACAATGAGAAAATATGCGAGGGATGTCCGCAG
>Ga0209782_1000611_pt1 | contig 16238 bp, 7 predicted proteins | sample WorMetmaBAHAMAS1_FD_187390 | JGI IMG/M metagenome (GOLD analysis project Ga0209782, IMG submission 187390) | Marine gutless worms symbiont microbial communities from Max Planck institute for Marine Microbiology, Germany - Inanidrilus... | ecosystem: Host-associated > Annelida > Digestive system >...
GCTATCACGTGACAACCCAAATTTTCACGGCGGAAGAACTTTTTCATCTTCCAAAATTTTAGGTCTTTGCGGCAAGACTATAGAATTGGACCGTCGAAAGGGATCAATACCACAAGCCACAATTTAGAGTTTTCGCATATCAGACAATTTCACGTTCAAGTTTAGAGGCTTTCCAAGTAAGTACAATTTTGGTGTTTTTGAGGCCTTTTAGTATTAATAATTTTGATTTAGGGAAACCCTCGATTTAGGTACTTGACAGTCGAAAATATTGAAATAATCCTAGGGGGAGGCGGCGTGGTGTACAGAGGTGAAATTTCCGTTATCCTACAGTAGTTTATGTGTTGTAAATTGCTACTTGATAGTCAAAGAAAAAGCAGAGATGAAATTGAGCATGATGAATTGATTGTGATGTATGCCAAATGGCCATCATGCATTATTAGTCATACATTATTGTTTTTTGTTGTAAAAAATAGTGGGAGAATCAAACACCTGGATGTGGTCCAGCTTTTACGAAAAATAAATCCACCACTTGGATTCGGAAAACTCTGTCCTCATCGAATTGCGTGCAAGGTAAGACTTCTCCAAGTTTTGCAGTTAGTTGCTGTTAGGCCTACTGTAACATTAGTATAGATCTGCTATGATGTACACAATATGCTAGAGACATACACTTTGCATGTCCCAGGATGGTAGTAAAAGGCATCACATACGTTTTTATGCAGTCAATCATCTGACTTTTAACAGTTGTAGGTTGAACCAAGTGAACTTTGCCATGTTTTCTTGAAAAATTAGTGTAGTGAGTGTCAAAAGTGAAATATTTAGGTCTATATTTTCTTGGTTAGACTTTAAAATCGACTTTAATGTTACCAGCAGAAAAAATATGCCTATACGATTTAATGCAAGTGAATGAAATAGGCCTACATGTTTTTTAAAATGATATACCATTTACAAAGACTGTATCACTGTAAATATGGCCTTTGTGTAGTTTTTGTTTTGTGTTATTATTGGTCCTTTACTAAACATGTCAAACATTTCATATGGTCTGTGTGTCTGTCTTTAGCACACTGTGCACACGGGTGAACTGTGCAAAAACAGCTGAACTGAATGACATTCCATTTAAGGGGACAGACTCTTGTGGTCCAAGGGTCCTTGTATATATGCCAGTTTTCTTGTATTACATGGAGTCCAGATCCCTTTACAGGAAGGGGCTTTTTTGAGAAGGGGAAATGTTGTAACATTGTAACGTACCTCCAGAGGACTGTATTGTGCATCGCCATCGTGAGGAGTGACAAGACATAAAACGTAACAGTAAATCAGGACGACTGCACCAGCGATAGTCAGTGATGTGGCCCTTTTAAATTGCTTTGGACACTTCTTGTCTTGTGTATCAGTCTATTTTTAGACAAAAGATTGCATACCATGCTTGTATACTATGCGATTAAGGATACTAATGTGCTATTGATGATGTGGACTTTCAGCGACTGGTGACGATGAATATGCCACTTAACAGTGATGGTACGGTGATGTTTAATGCAACACTCTTTGCACTGGTTCGCACGTCTCTGAAGATAAAGTCGGAAGGTATACATGCAAATTCCAGATTAACTCTATTTTGGAATTTTTCGTTTTTCAAGCTCCATTGTATCTCATTAATGTGTCATTAGACCCCCAAGCCGAATTTTTTTCTGGGCAACTGGCTGGCTTGACATAATGACAAATTTATGCACACGGGTTTCAACATTTTTGGCTAAACTGATAAGTCTAACTAAATATAGCACAGTGAACCACGACAAACAAAATACACCAAAATTATTTGTAATTGTGCATTTCTATCTTAACGACATTTCTGTGTCTTGCTGAAGACCAATGGATGTTGCAATAGCAGTCTTTATTGTTCTATGTCCAAAAATCACTCTTACACTAAGCATATCAATGTGCACAACCCATAATTTTTTCTGGCAGTTGACCACATTTACGGTTGCAGCAGTTTTGCAGCTAAGCTGAAAAAATACGTCTGCTTGACTGCTTGGGTAAAAAGTTCGGCTAGGTGGCTAACAACGGTGGCTTGGAGGTCTGTGTGTCATAAAATTACTTCAATACTGCATATACATTTGAGTAGTAACAGTTATTATGCTGGCTGCAGTAGGCACAAAGCAACGTATTGGCGTCTGTCTGCCAATCTGTCTATTCTGTCTTTTTTGTTATATTAATGCAGTTATTATTAATCAGCAATTTCCTGATACGGCTAGCATACATTCGTCCCTTCTTTAGTTCTGTCCTAGAGCCAAATATACTTTTTATTACAGCACAGTACATTGTATTAAGGTGGGTGGCTGGTGAGGTAACTCTGATGTGTGATCCCATATTTCATATATGAGTTCGCATAGCAGTCAGGTTGGTTGCAAACTGCCATACTTACTACTGAAGGTAACATCGACGATACAAACGAGGAGCTGCGAGCGGTGATCAAGAAGATGTGGAAGCGGACAAGTCAGCAGTTGCTGGACCAGGTCGTGCCACCGGCCGGCGATGATGAGATCACCGTCGGCAAGTTCTATGCCACATTTCTCATCCAGGACTACTTCCGGCGCTTCAAGAAGCGCAAGGAGCAGATGCACAAGATGCACCAGCTCGGACACGAGCACACCAACGTACTTACGGTCAGTCACCAGCTGTCTGTCAGCCAGTGCTCAGTGACGTGGTATGTAATGGTGAAGGCATTAGCATGCGATTCATGAGGTCACGAGTTCGACCCCCCAGCTCTTCCACTGGTAGGCATCTCCCTTGGCCAAGTTGTTCACACACATGTACCTCGATCACCAAGCAGTATAATTTGGTACCAGTCATTGAGCAGTGATGACCTGTGGCTAGGAAGGTAACCGTAAGTGTAACATCATGCTGCCATGCATCACAGACTTAAATGGTTTAATGATTCAAGGCCTAAGTACAGGAGATTAGCTCCACACCTACACTATCATACTCTTTACTTTTGAATGTGTCACGTTTTTACTAACCATTTCACTTCAGTGTCCAGATAGCGCAATGGGCATGTGTGTTTGTGTGCCCATGTGAACTATACCACATTTGACCTACGTAACTGGCATGTTGATTTGCATTGACACTGGCTATCTTCATACTTAAAGGTCAAGTAAAAAAATACGCTAACTATGCAACTTTCGACTCGCTGTGATGTGGATCTGCAGCATGACAGGATCCTTGTTATGTGATGTATTCTTGTAAGCACTGCACCAGTTACTGTTCCATGAACCTTTAGCACACGCCTATTTGTTTGATTATATGTCAAACCAATTAATAGTATGTAAGTTAACAAATGAAAAATTAATATTATTCCATGACCTACTTTCTTGGTCCTCTCTCTACCAATGTGTCTAGAGTGGAATAACAGGTCGCATACCACTCCAGACAACAGTGGCTGGCAACTGTCGCAAACACGTGCCGTCTTGTTTGCGACAGCTGTCAATCACCATTATCTGCATACTGTGAATGCGACCCGCTATTCCACTCTAGACACTCCAGAATGAACATTACGAGCCACAATTGGCTCGTTGTATCGCACTTTGCGTGATTGTGGCTGTGTATTGCGCTTTGCGCGGACTATCGCACTTCGCGCAATTGTGACTCATGACACAGACAGAAAATCAAACTGTGTGATCTTTATAACATAGATATTGCTGACTAAACACCACACTGCATTGGTTACTGCTATTCGCTGCATCTGAAATGTCCAAAGAAACACTAAAATCAACATTGAAATTAGCTTTGTCTACTGCACACGTGTGCTTGCAGCCTTATACTACGTCACTACACTGATGCTACACTGCAGTGCATGTGGCCTGTATGCTAGGCCTATACAGGCACCTACGCATGCAGTTTGTCACAGACACTGGCCTACCTACACCACTGTACGTGCAACTCAAGAGACCTAGTATGTGAGTCATGGAATACATGTAAGTAGGTTACACCACTGTCTGGAGTGGCATATGCTCATTACATTTGCATTTACTACTACACGACGGTGTCATAATCAACACGTATAGCACGTTCTCAGGAATGTGATGCTATTGCAAGCAGAGCCTAAACGACCATTTATATCACTCATCTCATCTCATCAGTCCTCATCTCATCTGACCTTATTTCATCTGAACCAAGTGGCAATGAGTGCACTTGGGAAGCAATTCAATTCACCATGGCTGTGACCAGTCAGAATCAGAACGAAGTAGATCGTGCTGACTTGTCTGACTGGTTGCGTTGCAGTCACTGCCATGCACTCCGTTTAGGTGAAATGAGGTCAGTTAACACGATGTCAGATCAGCCGAGTGATGTGCATGCTCCTTAAGTAGGTTTTGAACTCTGCCGGAGGAGTTGGGGGGGGGGGTTCAACCCAGTTGTTATATCATTAAGCTCCGGGATAAGCCATCTGGTGCATCTAAAATGCAAGAAATACTTTCAGCAGCTCCCTAAGAACCCCGCCCAACTCTCGGCCTTTCATGCCTCAGACTTTAGCCATTTGGACCCCATTGCTGACCCCAGTTCATTTTTCACAATTCAAAACCTGTCCTTAAGGAAGAAGTGTAGTTGGTTGACAGCATATTGCAGTAGAATGTTGCTGTGTGGCTAGGCTGGCCTGAGAGCCGTACACGATCTTGGGCCTGAAATACGACGCGCCATTTCCGGCACATTGGAAGAAGATGACTTTGTTGATCATGACGCTGAGGAACCCATGCATAGGGTAAGCAGTGCAGTGATTCTTTGAGAAACTCACTCAGATAAGCAGTAAGGTTGGGGCGTTAGGTATAGATACACCATCATGGCATCAAGACCCACCAGTGGCATAGCTCAATAAACTTTTGGTTTGAGCTGAGGTTTGCAGAAACATCTATAATCCAACATTGCAGAGGCAACTTTTAAAATATCAAAAAGCTTTGAAAGTGTGTATAAGTTTAGATGTTACAGCAATCCACAGTGTTCACTTGCCGATTTTTTGTGCGAGGTTGGCCAATTTTTCTTTGGTGATTGTCACTGGGAGCCCTGGAGGTCAGAAACCCAGATTCATTGAAACCCTCATAGCAATGCTACAGGAAGAATGCGGGCAGCTAGCATGCCATTTCCTAACCATGGTTATGCACAACAGGAAGTGGAGTTGCAACAGACAAAACTGCACACTTGACCTTGTGCAGTTTTGACTGTTGCAACTCCACTTCCTGTGGTTAACAAATAACATAAGTTGAGTGCTCTGTACTTTTCAACTATAGGCAAGAGTATGGTATATGATGTGTATTATACACAGCGTAATCACAGCCTGTTTGGCACCGTCAAGGCATTGCAGAAAAGCACACTGCCTTCCAACGGAGTTCACAGCATGCTTCCAGCCAGCGTGCCTCGGCTTGTGATTCCAGACGCACTGTCGAGTGAACAGCCTGAAGGATCAGACGAAATGCTACCTCGTGTTCCTGCAAGGTATCAACTGCCATCGAGCATCAACGTAGTAATTTTGTTTCCAACCACTTTGGTGGTCCTAGTAGAGCAACTGGTCTGGTGAGCATATGTCTGTGTGTTCAGACAACCATTTTAGAATTAGATGACCTTTGACCTAAATATTTAGCATTCTGATTCACCTTGACACTACATAGATCTAGTGTGATGGTCAAGGTCGAATGCCCCTAAGATAGTTAGGTGAGGGCTTTCGAGTTTGTAGGTAGTTTTCTTTTTTTTCATTAATTTTCTTTTTCTCTCTTGATTCCATGCTATAGGCTGTCTACCCGCAACTTTGTTTTAGTGTATGTTGTGTTGTGTATTTCTTTTCATTTTATTTCATTTTATACCCCCTTTTGCACTTTGATGTGTTCTGTTTTGGTTCTTTCCATAGTTTTACTCAGCAAATTAAGTGACTGGTTGATAGACATGGACAACTGCCGGGCAGAGGTCCGCCAGCGTACAATGCTAAGCCGTCAGCAGACGTTGAGATGGCTGACGGTGTTGGGCCGATGCAGCAGCGTGCAGTGGCCGTAGATGGACCACTCATGTTCGTAGCTGATCGTCAACCTGGCTGGCAAGCACCCACCTCTATGGGCCGTAACGTCAATGGTCCGGTTGCTCACCGACAGCCACTTATGATGGACGGCAACGTGTCTCCAAGCACCAACTTAATGGCACACCGAGGGTTGGTGCGCGTCATTGTGTTATCTTAGCACACAAGTGACAAATGCTGTGCCATACACGAGGCCTGTGCATAGTTCCGGAAAAGAAACTTACATATGAAGCAACTCGTTACTGACATGTGCGTTATCAGAGTAAAATTTGACAAGTGTGACAAAAACAACAGTTATTAAAGTCTAGCTGTGATGGTGTGCAGCACATGGTGCGCCGTGAGTGGGCTAGGCTGCCAGAAGTTAGTGGTGGAAATTTATACTGGTATCACCACATCCCAGTCCGGTGAGTCTGGAGAAGCCTGTCTGGTGTGGCATTTTAAATAAATTTTGAAGTGTAAAAACGGTTATTCCTCTGCTGGCTCATGTGCATGAACATTAAAACAGCATGCAGTAGCCGAGATATGATGGTTTGTTGCAGTCTGTCGATGCATGACGACAGTGACGAAGATCGCTATGTCTCAACTCCACGGTCTCCAGTTCCCGTGGCGCCCAAGAAACGTCTCAACTGGCTGTCGTGCATCAAGAAGCAGACGGGTGATGAAAACCCGCTGATGGTCAACAAAGTCGGCGCATCACCAAGTGACCTGGCACACTCACGGGTCAGCTGCTGTTTTCTCTTGTACGATTATTGCAATGCTATATCCTGAGATGTTAAGTTTTGGTGCCAAAAATTTAGACCACCAACTCGCTAGCCACCAGTTTAGGTCATCATCGTCAGGAAACTAAGGTGAATGCATGATGAGCAATCATGATTATTGCAGTGTTGTTTAAGCCTTCGTGATTGTATCTTTAGCAATTTTGATTGAAAATCAGCTTGGATGGATGGTTACACAGGAGGACGATATACCATGCAATATTACGGCCTATATGACGTTGCACAGAGAAATGTCAAGTACCAGCAGTGTGCAACATGCCAGTACCCTTGGGCAATGGGCATGCTATAGTGTTCCTGTAGGCCTACAGACTGTACAGTCAGTATTCCCATTCACGCAGTTGGGGTTTGGGAGCACTATTAACTGGGGAGTGTCACCAGAGTTTATGCACAACTTCTATTTCGCATGATATTCTCTGCTGTAACTTTTATATTGTTCTCAGCTAGATTTCCAAGTACTCAGACTGTCAGGAGAACTTCAGCCAGACAGCTGTCCCAAAGGGGCCCATTCCTGCAACATTTTGGAGGACACCATTTGAATTTTGAAGGGTATTACTGAACAGGAAGAAGTAAAAAATAAAGAAGTAAGGCAGGCCTGGGCCCCAGCACCCAACTCCACATCTGTATCAATTTTCAAATTGTGTACAGTTGCTGCTTGATGTTTGAAAATGTCCAGCTTGAGAGTTCGTATAGCCAATATTCTAAGCGTAGTCAAGTATAGGCTGCATAGCGTACTGGGTCGCCTGTCGAGAATACTGTTTGTACAGAATTAATTGTGTATTGTTACCAGGCAATGAATGAGGCGGCATTACGTCGGCCTATCGATGATGCTCCACCGTCGCCTCCTCCTGCACCTGCTGTCTCATACAGCACTCCAGGTATCATTGGCTTATGCCTGAATCTTCTACAGTATCTGTGATCACGTAAATTTAGACACTAAGGGGATATACGATTAATGAATCCAGATTCAGATACACAGTCACGGCAAATCGAATACAACAGATGTAATATGACGTCACTGTTGTCTGTTTATGTTGTTTTCGGTCCTATTTTGCACATTTTAATTATTCAGTACCAAGATGCTGTTTGTTTGCAGCAGTTGTTGCTATAGATGTCTTTCTGAAATCATTTATAATCATTATCACTCATCGCCAACGTCATGTCGCAAATTAAACGGGATTCAAGCAAGATTCACCAAATCCGGATTCAGATTCGTTAATAAAATGCACTCTTTTCACTGAAATGGTACTGTGAAAACTAGACTTCTCAGGTCACAAGCCATATGTATACTGTATACGTTTTTCTGTCTGTTCCCATCTGTCTTTTTCCTACACTGTATTGTGTCAAATGAGATAATTAATATCCCAGAAAAACAGTGCAAGATAGGCATGCAATTGCAAAAAAAATTTATACAAAATCATATGCCTATAAAATGCACCAATACCAGTGACCTTGAGTGACTTTTAAGCACTGCTTGAATTGTTAGGTTTTCAGACAAGACAGCAGCAGCATATGGTGAATGCAAGCCTTTAACAGGAGTCCATGGGTAGAGATCCTGGTCAAGGGGTAAAGTTCCCTGAAGCTGTTGGATGTCAAAATGGAAATGGCAGATTTACTGTTCTATGTATTTTGCAAAGAAAACCACTGATGTCATTTGTCTGTCTGAAACTGAGAACACCATCCAGCTGTATGGCAGTTTACCATCTGCCTATAAACAGATGCATGACACCGGTTCTAAATATATGCTCGATCTGACTACTTACTTGTATATTTCCATTATCCAGCTAAGCTGTACACTTTATCATGGCTATAATTTAATACACTTAATTTAAGCTAATCAGAAAAAGTAGATGTTATGTAGAAAAGCAGAGTAAGTTTGTTAACTACCGCTGGTACTTGTTTGCCACTCCAGCCTTACAACATGCTCTAGTCCATCTGTCAGACCCGATGGACCACTGACTTTTCAGTAAAGTAATTACTGCATTGTGTTTTGTACAGCACGGCCATTGATGCTGTCACCTAAGCGAGTACGCAAGGCTCACAGTGACAGAAGGTGGTCATCACCATACCATAAACCACAGCATCCTGAAGGCACAAGGCTTACACAACCGATGATGCAACGAGATGATATCCGAGGCAGTGCCCAGAATCTTATGGGAATGGTATGACAGTATCACTTAAGTCTTAGGCCATATTGTTTTCTTTGCTCAATATGTGCTAAAGCACATTCTTCAGTTTTTGCCATGTACATACAGCCTTCCAGCCACAAATCTCACTGTGGGTGGCCCTGCCAAATTTGTGCTGTGTAGTGTAAAATACTCACTATATATACTAATTTTCCCATAATATTGATTTCAGCACTGCGCACTGTGCATCATCCATAACTGTGGTGCTCTAAGTTTAGTAAACATGACCAGTATATGACCAGACATAGCCAAATCAACCTAGTTGAAAATATCAGCCCAAATTTGTTGTGAAAATAAAATGTAATAACAGCTAAATTACAAAATTCTGGTTTAACAATAAAAGGAATTCCAAGACAGCATGTGATTTGAATCTACTATAAGGCCTAACTGTATATGTACTATGGCTGAAAAAAATCTTATATTGTCAAAAATGTGGCATGTTAGTGGCTGAAAGTACAAAAACTGCAAAAGGCTGCACTGTCTGCATTTGTGTTGAAAAATATACTGTGACGATATGAAGTGGGGGTTGATTTATCACAATATATGAAAATGATCACATTTACACAGTATTTAATTACCACTGATTTCGAACGTAAATGGTCTGTGCAAAGTAATTTTGCAGTCAACAGCTTTCAAAGAATTCTTTTTGTAAATTCATTGTCTACAGGTGTTGCAGTCAGAAGGATTGAACAAGTACGTCGATCCCGGTTATCTTCAACATGAGCTGTCGGAAGCCACCGGTCTGTCGAACCATGAGTTGGACGTAGCCGCTCACCAGCTGATGTCAGAACAAAACAGGGCAAAACGACAGTCTGCTCCATATCCGCAGCGGCGAGACTACGATGGCAACATAATATGAGAATAATCAACAACAGTGTGGGTTTTGTTTTTCATCGCAGTTTGCGAGTACACCATTTTTGGCAGCTTCATGTTGCCTGAATTGGCACAGCCAGTTTGGCGTGGCTCAAGTTTGGCACGGTAGTGAACAGTCATTCCACATATCCTTTGGAATTGTTCTGGTCACTCCACAGAGAGCTGCCATATTGGTACCACAGTACGGCACTTTTGCCATGATTATGTACCAGACAGTTTTGTCAGCTGGGAACATTTACACACACATTTTAGCTGTGAAATGCTATTTGTAATGCCACATACATGTGGTGGTAATTTTTTGTACAGTACCTATATACAGTACCATTTTTGTGCATTTCTAAAATGCTAGATTATCCCATTTCTTCTATTATGTATATTGTTAAATGCAATCATGTCCTTTTAAGAAAAAAATTCTGCAGTCTTTTTCTGGACACAATTATTATTTTACAGCCAGACATTACTGTAAAACAAGTGTTCTTTTCACGTCAGTTCGAGTACTGGTTTTCTGTATACTTGTGACACAAATGGTGTTTGCAGTTAGCGTTGTTTGTGAGTTACCATTTTGCACTGCTTTTAAAGGTACATGAATACAGTTGTAATACCTGCAGCTTTTTAAATCTTTCACATTTGTTAAGTGATGCAGATGCAACGTTAGTGGTGCTGATGGCCTTATTCAACACATCTGCAGTTGACAGTTGTTGGTTTCTGCATTTGGAGTTGTTTGGTTTTGTTGTTGGACTTTTGAGCTTGTTTTGCTTTCTGCAGTGCAGTGCAAAGCTTTGTTGGTGATATATTTATGTCTTCCCTCCCAAGTGTGCCCATTGTGCATGGACTGTGTTGCATTCTATAATTCAATATTTGCTGTTAGAATACTGAAAGTGTACCATAATACATAGACGCACATGCTCACATATTGTAATTTCAATACTGCAAACTGTCCAAAATAGAGAAGCAAAAGTTTTTGTTATGCACTTGCAAAAAGTGAGAAAAAAGATAAACACTAAGCTGTTTACCAGTGCTGCTTTAGTGTATTTTGAGGTATAATATGTCACATTCAAATGTAGAATAATAGTCCTATTTTGGGTAAACCTTTGTCTGCTTACATCAAAGTTCTGGGGAAAACTAATATGCCAACTCATTTTCTGCAAAACTGTTTAGGAAAAAAATACCCAGAAGATAAATTTCCAGGGAATTTAAATGGTTTTAGATCAACCATTGCAACTTCTAGAGATTGCAAATCTGCTTCATGAGATTCGTATTTGACAATAAAAAGCCATGACAAGTCACAGCATTTATTTTGTCAATAATTTTAGAATTGGTACGCTGAAGGTAAAAATGTTTTGTAATCAGCATGCATATATACATGTATTTGGTATTTTTGTTTTATCAACATTATGCCATGTTTTTCCTTTTGTCCACCTTATGTATATTACCATTTGCACATTGTCAGAAGCTGTCCTTAAAATTGGCATTTCCCACGTATTTGCCCCATCACTAATAACTGTTATGTTACCACTGATTTCTTGCAGCATAGACTGATAGTTATCCACTCTAGAACAGCTATCAATTTGGCATTCAAGTATTACTACTTAAATGTAGAAGTGTTGTTTCCGGTAACTTCCAATAAAATTAAAACATGCTATATATATTTTTTGCATGATACAATCACACCAGTTAACAGAGTGTCATATTTTGTCGATTTAATTAGCCATCTTACTGCATATTAGCTTTGTATGAAACTGCAAGCACATCACACAACTGTTCCTTATCCAACATACAGTACATAAGCAGTTGTAAAATACTTGAAAACAACTGTTCTGGGACAAAATAACTCTTATCAATAACTGTGACACGAGTCTGTACTGAATTTCAATATTAACACTATATACTGTGATGCCAGTAAAAATTAAAAATATTATAACATCACTGAACCAAACTAATGCGAGTTTGCTGCTTTAACACTTTACATGTCATCTGACAGTAATGATCAATCTAATATGAAAACAGCCACTGTCATGAACTACAAATGCCAACATGTAGGCCTGGCATTTAATGATGCAAATGATGATTCAGACATTAGGCTATCCTTTCCAATGCCTCCAACAGTCCAACGCTATTTCCACGAATCACCTGCAATAATAATTGCACATAATGTAATAAGTATATAGACCTGTCAACTGTAACACAAATACTATTGGTATTATGCATCAATAATAGAGCTGTCATACAACTAAAATATTTTAGGGATATACCACATATCCGGTGCTGGTTGCCAAATGTCCAGCCATTTTAGATATCCAGTTCCAGCTGAGCTGCCGAATAATGAGCCGGATATTTTACTTATTTATTACAAAGCCTCCATCTTGGCAAACTGCAGTTTGTAAGCAGTGATTTTGAGTAATCCTACAGACGGACAAATAGACAGCATGGATGTCTCTCGTGTGACAAAATATTTTAGTTGACAATTAAATTTTTTAGTCAATTAATCGTCGTGGAGAAGTTGAGCTGATTAATCGATTAATTCGTGACAGCACTAACCAATAATGATATAACGGAGTACAAAGGAATGGACAACATCTAAGCAATGATATCAGTCTAAAAGATGAGGGTAGATTGTTCTGTGCTGTAGTGTATATTGTGTTGGCACCACGATATATAAACATTAATATTTTTAAAGGTCACTTACTGTACAGGTCTACCAAAGGCTGTGGTGGACAAAAAAGCAACGATATGGTTTGATCGAAGTCCACAACCAACCAACCAAGTTCATCCTACTGTCGTCAGTGCTTGGACACTGTCAGTTTGATGCTGGGATTGCAGCATCTGCCTGTAAATATTTGAGCGATGAGATGCTGGCATCATTATCTGCCTGGAGGAGAGGCATATGCAAATAATTTGCACACAATACTGCTGATGCCACTGCTACCTCATCGTCTCATGCTTCACTGAAATCCAGAATGTTTACTAAATTTTACCTTTCCAGTGCTATAAACAAGCCACTAACGGTTGTTGTTCGCTGCACTTTAATATAACGTTAAATAGCATTAATTTGGAATTTGGATACAAGCTGTGCCAGTGAAGTTCATTCCGGGAGCATGACTCCCTTTCCCTGGCATATCCGGATCCAAATCTAACAAAAAGTAACTGTCCTCTGTGCTGTGGTAACCTATATACCAAAAAACAACTTGATCTGATCTGTGTAGACTTCTAGCAATAAATCAACAAAGGTCCAACATATATAGACACATAACCCATAGCATAAGCCAAATCATTACCACAGTTGGCTCTAAGTTAATATATCCAGTAACTGCTAAGAATGCTGTACTGGTTGCAGATGAGTCTTTGAAACTTGAACAAAATGCAGAAAAACTAAATCACATACCACCATGCCAATGTGGTTCTTTTCACCAGTCTTGCACTCTTCAACAGCTTCATCAATGACAAGATTCATGAATGGATCAAAACCACGCAGTACTCCAGTCACAAGACGGCTTCCATTCAGCCTCACTGAAACAACAGTACACTAGTCGCAACTGAGTATGTACCATACGATAAAAGATGCCGACAAACATTGTAATATTATGTAACATTTTTAATATTATGTCATTTATATGTTTTAAAAATGTACTTAATGCTTTCAGATACATTAGAACTTGACTGAGAAAGGTATCCAGTCTATAAAATATAATTGTTAACAATATCTGAGCTTTCCTTTGAGTCATTAGCAGGGCTGCCAACCCTGTGAAACCAAAAATAGGGGAAAATAGTAAACATTTTCACGACAATTTAAGATATACAAACAATCTGGACTATTTTAGCCTGATTGTACCATTTAATTGTACAACCATTAGTATGAGATTGCAGAAACCGTAAGTGTCACCTAATGATGACTTCAAACAAATCACGATACTCAACTTTAAACTTTCGTTAGATGCATAAAATGGGCCTCAAATTCGGGAAGCTTCCGTAGATATCGGGAGAGTTGGCAGCCCTGCATTGAGAACATACAGAATTGCAGCCACTGTGACTGGCGACAATTAAATAATACAAAAAGTATGATTTGTAACTGCAGCAACATGGAAGTCAAACTTACACTGCAGCTTCTTGTCCATGTACCTGTAACATATCACAGATGTTTAAAACTTAACCACACAAGTGAAATAGAACTAGTATTATTTTTGTAACAGCAAATTGCAGTGATATGTTTACTTTCACCTAATAGGAAGACTGCCACTATTACATACACTGGTAAGTTCACAAAGGAGCCACAAAATGGGCGACAATTAACTCAGACACTAAACTATCATACTTGGTGTCAGTAGCTATTGCCAACAGTCGGAATGTGTCTGTAAAAGTAATTATATATCCGTAATTCACCAACTCACCCTAAAACAAGCATATCTGCTAAATAAGCTAACGCCGATGGACTGCACGACACTGCTTAATGCAAGATCGACCATATCGCACTGCCCACCAAGTTTAATAACCAGGCAACGAGCGTCGGTTGATAGCAAACTGCTAAACAGACCGAGAAATGTCGGTTATTACTACATACTTGAACGATAATGCTCAAACTCCTCTTGGTTAATTTGTTGCCTGTATGTTATACAGCCAACTTTGCAACAAATACAATGACAAATTGAACCAATGGAGCTTAGGCCTAAGCCTTAGTGTGGGTGGCCTTGAGCGCCGTAGGTGCAATAAGCAGTAGTCCATCGATGACGACATTGTTTATCTCAGCTGACGAGTGCCGTGGAGAATTTTTTCTAAGTCCACAGTTGCGCATACAAAATGGGTCACGTGAGCAAAACCACGCCCCTTTTAGAGGTGATTTGTCATCCGTTTGGCAATACTTGATATAGTCTCCATTTCTACAAAATTTGACAGCTCTAGCTTCAGCCAAAATTTAAAATAGGTCACGTGACATAACCACGCCCCTCTCAGGGACGGTTGTAGTCCGTATGCTGGGACTAGCTACGACTGACCTGTGTACCAAATTTGAAATCTCTACGTTGAGCCACTACAAAGATATAAAAGGAAACGAAAAAAATGAAAAATTTGGGTGGTTTGGGGGCTTATGGATCACCCAAGATCATCAACAACATAGCTATTTGATAGAGCATATACGACTTCCTATTGAACTTGAATAGAAACTATGTGTCTATCTTGTACCCTTTTCGAGTTATAGCTGTTTTCCGTCGAAAGTGGCCAATTTTAACCCACCCTACTTGCATTTGTCGCCCCCATAGGGTGTGATCCTGTTCGAATTTCGCCATGATCTTTGGCATCAGAAACTAGTCCTGGGGCTATCGTGCAGCGTTATTTGCGTGATCCTACGTTTAGCCGTTTTGATACAATACCGGAGTGTGACAGACAGATACTCAATGACGGCATATACCGCGCTTAGCACAGCGTCGCGCGGTAATAATCAGTGCACTGTTCGTATGGGAATGCTGCTCATCGAGCATGAAATTGAAGTCTTATTACTGGAGTGAAAACCAGATTACTGTTAGGGTTAGTAGGGTCGGAAGGGCTACGTTAGATAATTATATTAGTAGGACAAAGTCAAATTTGGCTTCTACTTCAGTACTAATCTGGTTTAAATTTCACTCCAGGTATAAGACTTCACTAAGAGTGAGATGCCGGAAGGCACAGAGGGGATGCGGATTGTAAAATGTGAATAACAAATTTCATGAAATTTGCTGCCACAATTCTATAGTAGTTGTACAGCTTTGTAGACAATTATGCGTGAAAGGGTACAAGTAACACGTATATATGGGCCGTACATACGGCCCGTATATACGGGCGCATTTTTTGCACCCGTATATACGGCCCGTATATACGGGTGGTGTGTACCGGGCGCCCGTATATACGGGCCGTAGAGCAGTGCCAGCAGCCAATGAAAATTTTCCGTGTATTTTGTGCGGGAGATGTAATTGACGTCATTTATAACATCATAGCCATATTTAATGTTTACCGTTTGTAGTTTTTTCATATTGATTATTTTTGGGCGTAAATGGAAAATTTCTTTGCAAGATGTAGCCTAACGACGAAGCAGAATGCCTCTGGAATAGCCGCAATGTAGCGGAAGTCGAATTCGGTGAATTTTAGCCTTAAAGTCTAACATCTTGTGGCAACAATTTCAATAATTTTTTCTGAGAATCAAACGAGGACCAAATGTCGTGCGTATTAGACGTTAAAACTTTTAAAAGCAAATCAGGACCAAATTTTTTGTGACGGTTCAAGGAACAATTTTGCAAAATTTACGAAAAATACCCCTTGGCCAGTGGGGCCTATACTATGTAAACCGAGTCTGTCAATATGATATGAAATTTAACTGTGGAGTTATATGTAATACAG
>Ga0209782_1000612_pt1 | contig 16233 bp, 12 predicted proteins | sample WorMetmaBAHAMAS1_FD_187390 | JGI IMG/M metagenome (GOLD analysis project Ga0209782, IMG submission 187390) | Marine gutless worms symbiont microbial communities from Max Planck institute for Marine Microbiology, Germany - Inanidrilus... | ecosystem: Host-associated > Annelida > Digestive system...
GTTTGGGTGTCTTCGATGCTTCGTGAGTTGTGACGCGTTGGCTGCACGCAACAGCATGCGAGGACACAAGGCTTTTACAAATTTTGTCCAGCAGTCACCAGCACTCAGCCTGCAGGAGATTGGCTGGAAATAGCATCTCCGAGATGACCTGTTCTGTGTCGAGTTGGACGTAAAACCTTAACTCAGTTATCAGGGGTTTTTGGCGTCGTATACAGCATCCGACGTGCGGTCACACCAGCTTGTCTTGAATGCAGGGTATTTTTGGGATTTCAAACATAGGGGGTGTCAACCAACAACCCTTGCGGGGTCCTCATTTCTCGCCTTCCCTTTTCCCTCTCTCTCCTTCCCTTTCCACGTCCTCCATCCTTCTCCCTTCTTCCCTCTCCCCATCTCCTCTCCCCTCCTCCCCTTTCCCGCTCTCCCTTAGACGTAGACCCTTTTAAATCCAGCCAGGGAGTCTGGAGGAGCACTGTAAGCCCCCTCAGCGGGGACTGGGGCGGAGCCCCATCCGATTTTGAATTTGATGCATTTTAGCTTTAAAATTGGACATCTGGCGGCAACAGATTTAATGAATTTCGTCAGAATCAAATAACCCAATTTCCTAATTTTATGCCAAATTTGGCAACGTTCAAGAAATCACTCATTGTGTAATTCTGCCCTGATGTATTGTGACATGACAAAATCATATTGACAACTGCAGTAGTCTACTGTTGGTGACAAGATACAGTAAAGCAATGCTTCTGGCAACATGCTCGTAGCACAGCTAAAGTAGTGAGCTATATATTGAGTGCTGAGAACCGCCAATGTCGCAAGGTGACCTGGTGACAGTAGCTGTTCAGGGGGAGGCGTCCGGGCGGGCCGCCCCCACTATTGGCCCAGAAATAAAAAAAAATTCACTTATTACCATAGTATAGTAGTGATGAATGCTCAAACTGCCATAATAGAATTAGACTATAGGATTCTGTCTAAATTCTACAGTAGATAAAATAACTGTTCATTATCATCAAAATGTATTAGGGGGCAACTGCAATGCCCCTGCCCCAGAGAGGTGCGTTGGTTTAGGGGGTGTCCATCAAGGAGTGGGAGGGTAAACACCCCCTAAGGGTGTGTAAAAAAACCGCTGCTTGAACGGCATTGCTTTGCACTGCCGATTTGACACCGAACCAAGTGTGAACGCCGCCTTATTGCTGTACGTCCATCTAACACAAGGTTTTTTGGTCCCACACGAGTCTGAAACCCAAGAATGGCATCTCGATCAGTTCCGCCGTTTTTTTCACAGATCAGCTTAACGCCCAACATACACAGACAAATACACAGACCACGCTACTTGTGACGCCGAAATCTGTAGCAACTGGCATCAGTGCGTTGCATGCGATGCAGACTAATGTAATTTTGATGATACTAATAATAGACATTTCTCAAGTGCATGACTGACAGTAATCATGACCGTATCTGTGTTGACAGGAATCAGAAATTTCGTGAAATGGTACAAGGAATATACTGCTGGTGCATACTATGTCGGTAATACTACGTCGGCCACGCGATGATGTAGTGGGACTACTACAGCATCTACTATAGTGACAAGCTGTCGTTACAACGTTTAGCAGTATTACCACATTAGGTCTCTTTCGCCGAGATACAGCCAAGTTAACACGTAACTGCGAGTCTGCGACATTCCAACTTGCTTCCCTTGGGCTAATGAAAAGTTAAGTGCCTCCGAACTGACACGTCTAGCCCAGCAAAAAAAACGACAGGAAAAAGTTGGAGGGGACCAAATTACACTTGGTCCGCAGGTTTCCCAAAGTTGGAGGGGGATGCGTCCCATATGGTGGTTGCGCATGGTTATGCATGAAGTCTGCCGCTGCACGGGCGTGGGTCTGCACGTCGATTCGACTGCACGTGTTTCTAGCTCGACAGATCGTCACGTATAGGCCTTGAAGATTGGAGGGGAGACCCGGAGAAGCCACGTCAGCAGAGACAAAGAAGGCACGGTAGTGACGTACCATCTGTTTTGTGTGATGTTGATGAGCGTGTTGTAGGCCTATATGTTAAATTATTGTTGAGTGTTTTGATGGATATGTTTGGACTGAACAGCTCAACACGTTCAGCACATTATATAAAGTCTGTAATCAAAAGCTGTTTTTCTTTAGTTATATTAACTTTATATTTGTTTGTTGTGTTTAATTTATATTAATTGTGGCTGCTGGTGTATAAAAATCAACAAAAGTTGTACAGGCTGTGCCAGGTCAGTGTATGACTGACATAATGTAGTTAGGGCCTAGTTTTGATGCTAGGCTGTAGGGCTTATTATTTCGCCAATTCTGTCGAATGAGTCTTTTGCATGATTTAGTGTTATTTATGTGAGCATCTTAATATGATCCAAAAACTTCTCGCAGAAGCATACATATTTGTAGCAGACTATAACAGTTAGCAATGTGCTACTGTACTTCACTGTTTAGACTATCTTATCAGTCGTTTAAAGCACTGTATGTACTTCTCACTGTATATACAGGTTGGCCCAAAAAATTGGCACAGTTATTTGTATGCCGATTTAAAAAATTATTTGACTGTCAGAATCAGAAGAAAATTGGTAATAATACTATCACTAAAATCCCACCAAACTTCAAGTGTGTCGCTACACTACCTTGTGAAATATCAAGTGTCTTAAAAGCAAACTAAAAACAAGACGACTTCTGTAACAACACATTTAAAGAAATTAACAATAGGAATGTGTTTAGTGTCTCAGTTATTGTCTAATGTAACTGTCACATTCTGCAGTTTTTACATCAAATGTTCAGTGTCCACATTGCTGCTGGACGACGCATTCAGGCCGGCGACGTTACTGACAAATGGCATGATAATGCAACGCTGTGACAGCTTGCCCCACTGATCGACATTTCACAAGGTAGCGTAGCATCACACTTGAGGTGTGGTGGGATCTTTAGTGATGGTTGTATTGTAAATTTGTAAATTTTCTTCTGATTGACTGAAAATTTCAAAAATTGTTTAATATTTGATAAAGTTAGGGCTTCCAAAAAATTGTGCCAATTTTTTTGGGCCACCCATGTACATCATTTGCTCCTGCCTATATATGCCATACTGTAAGTTGTAACTTATTCGCTTGTCAGGCACGATAGTAAAAATACCTAGCCAGATACTCCAGTGCTGACATTCAAAAAGTAACGAATATTAAATATCGATTTCAATTAAGCATAGCACACCTCTGCTCTGAGCTCAGCCAAATTGAATTAAATATTCTACACGGCTAAGAATATTTAATAAAATTGACGTGTTAGAAAAAATGGCGGATGGGGGATCGGGGAAGAAAATTACAGATTTACGTGTTATCGATCTGAAGTCTGAACTCGAGAAACGTGGTCTGGAGAAGACTGGCGTAAAGTCCGCTTTAATTGAGAGACTGAGAAAGGTGCGTACTTTAAGCGTGCTTTGTTGTCTTGTGTAAGGAACAACTCAACAGGAAACTACGGACGGTCAGTCTAAAACATGACGGGACAGACGGGACGGCCACAACAGACGGGACAGGAGCGACGGAACATAAGTCTTATAGATTCGCGGCTAAAATTAACCTCAGAGCACTTACTCAAACGTCGCACGAGGTCGTTCACGTGCACATGCAAGCGAACAACGTGCGTCACTACAGTTAAATTTCTGTTGGTGTCCTATTTGGCCTCTGCAACTGCTGTCCCGTCTGTTTTGGCTGTCCCATCGCCGACGGAACAGACGGGCCGTCGCCCGTGTCCCGTCTGTTTGGCCGTCCCGTCTGTCCCATTTGTCCCGTCATGTTTTAGACTGATCAGTTGTATACACCTCTAAGTCTGCATCTTTAGAATTTATCCGCCCAAAATTTTCCTCTTTGCGACGTTGGAATGGCAGAAAACGATGTTAGAAGCAAAGAGAAGACTTAATTTTGATGCGGAAATGCAATAATCAGCTGATAAGAAGTTAACGTGTATATCGGGACCGAGAGCAAAGATGGGGCTTTGGGTGGGTACAAGGTTAAAATGCAACATGTGCAATAAACATGACAGATGATTCGCCGACGAAATAGACGTTCAGTTTTTCAGAGGGGATGGATTCTTGTTGCATAACTCAACATTGACGCGGATAGCTGGCGCCTTGCTGTGATTGGTATCAACCTTGTGGCGTGCACTTGCATACCCCACGCATGCTTCAGTGTACTAATGCAGACCATCGCACATTTTAGTAACATCTGTCTGTCAGCTAGCCATTATCTGTCAGTTACATAGAAACTAGAAATGCATGGCAAAAGCCCAGTGTATAACCCGCCCGGCATAGCAGTGTCACCACCTAACGAGTAGCAGCAAAACACAAACGTGCTGCCCCTTAGTGAATGTAGATAAATTGACCTGAGTGCTGATTGATGCCTGCTGTACACAGTTAACTGCAGAAGTACCAGATAGAAGACCACCAAATTTATATGAGATGTACATTACCATTGCCGCTTTAAACACGCCCAACAACATTTCATTTGTCGAACAAATTTGGAATAGCAGCTTGACGAATGGAGATTGTAGGCCAATTTTCTCCCGAGGCCACATTGCAACATTGCTGTTGGCTTATGTGTCAGTGCGAATCATTATTTTCATGACAGTGCTGCTGAGCTAGCAGATGGTGGAAGTTAACTGAGCTTTTTGTGAGTGAATTATAATGTTTACATCTTCGTGATACAGAATAAGGCAATAAATGCATGCATAGCAGTGTTGCAGTTTTATGTGGTTACTCTGCAGGCTCTCGTAAATGAAGGACACTATACCGATGAGTATGAATTCGACTCCTCAGTTTCAGCAAAAGAAGACGCATCATTACGTATGTCGTTAAGCATCATGCTTCGTGTATAAGTTATGTATGGATGATGTTCCAGGAGTTTATATGAACAGACGGCTGTGTTTAGTCTGAGGACAGTGCATTTCACATGCACAGTCATTTGCGATCACATAAGGTCCTGTTAATTCCTGATCAGTGGTAGTATCTTGCAAATGGTACAAGTCAGTGACTAAGTCATAGTGGAATTCTCACAGAAAGTTAGGTCAGATTGTAGTGCATTTTCAATGTCATTCTGAATCTGATGTTTTCTTAAGTATATGATACGTCTGTTTAGAGTGTGTTGAATAGCGTTGAATAAGAAATAGGTATTATAAACTAGAAAACTGTCCTCGATTGAGGATCAAGGTCCCCCTGACCGCATTTTGAACTGAAACCCTAACCTTGACCTCTTACCTTGAACTTCAGTCTTATTAGAGCTATGGCCATGACCCATACACATGCAAAAGATCAAGGTCAAAGATTACTTGGTTCGAAAGTTAGATTGCATTATCTCCTGTGCTAATGCTGTCGGTCAGGACATTAATTTTAACTCAGTGGAGTACGTCATGTTGCTGCCAACGATATATCTCAGAAACAGTGTAGTATAGAGACGTGATTACTATAAACACAAATAGGAAGTTATTTGCCCGCTGCTGATGGTACCATTGTTAGGGACCAGTCTAATTCATAGGAAAAAATTCCTGAAATATGCCTAATTTCACGTAAAATGGCAGTTTAACAGAAAAAGCTAGTTCTGTACTCCATTGTGGACCATAGGGGCTGGTGCTGATCTTTGATTAACTAAACAGACAGAAAGCCTAGCTGGTAAGGAACCAGTAGGCTGGTGTCATTTGCTGTGTTTACCTTCCCAGGAATGTCACCACTCTTGGTCAGTATCACTTAGTATACTGCTTGGTGAACAGGTGCTTGTCTGAACAACTTTTCCTAAGGCCACTACGTGACAGTGAAATGTTCGAGGAAGAAACTGGTGAAGTGCGACACCTTACTTTTTTCCCCGCATGCTGCTTTTATGAAGATTTTAATTGATTACTGTGTGGTCTTTTTGTAACACTGTAACACTTAAGCTTCTTGTTACAGACAGTTATTGATTTTTAAATTGCAGTAAGTGTACACTGGTACACGTACTGCAATTTAATTTTACTGTGTTGTTGTGTTTAAAATGTAGAACAGGAAAATCTTGAAACTGAAGACGAGGTACTTACTACTGAAGACTCACTTGTGGACTTGGCTTCTGAAGATGAGTCACGGGTAACATTTCGTATTGTTTAGAGCATACCATATTTTGTGATTGGCATATGGTTAATATGCTAACAAGAAATTAACTGTCGTGTATCAGCTTCAGGCTTATATTATTGCATGTAAAAAGGTAAAGTTTTCCCATACTTGTTTTCGAGCGTTTGGCCCGGAGCTGATTGTGGTGTACAGGCAGGCAGCCTGCAGGTGATGTTAAGCCATCTGCCCGATGGTAGGCTGCCATTACTTTCTGCCAGGCTGGTTACCTTACCAGCCAAAGAGCTTCACCGCCTATTGGCTGGTACCAAATTATACTGCTTGGTGACAGGGGCACATACGTGTGAGTAGCTTGCCCAAGGCTGTTACGTGGAAGCGTACTGGCCGAGATTCGAACCCGCAACCTTTTGGGTCGTGAGCGAATGCGCTGCCATTATGCCACGCAGGCCACTTTGCATTTACTTTGTAAAATTTTGTTGCTACTTGTGTTATGTTGTGATAGCCACAGGTTGCGAGAGCCACAGTCTAGAGCACAGCTCTAGTATGAAAAAAGGATGAATATCAAGTAATAGTGATTAGTTGAACTTGTATGAGGAATGGTTGTATGAGGAGTGGTGGATGATCAAGTACGGCAAAGCATGTATTCAGCTGTTGTCTGTCTGTAGCTCTTATGCGATGCGGATGAACACCGAGATGTAGATGCTGCTGCTGACTTGTCATGTGAGGTGAATATGTTCTTTCTTTAACCCGTTGACAATAAATGGTCTGCTCTGTGTGAAGTAGAAGGTTGTGCTCTACATACTTAGTTATGTGTATGATATAAACTGTTATTTCATGTTTTATTCGTTTAGCCTGAAGAGAATGGAATATCGGATCGGGTGCAGTCAGAGCCGCAAGGTAAAATGTTCGCTGTGTGCTAAGAAGGTTGCACCATGTACAAACGTTGTTGCTAGTTTGTTTTGTAGTGCAGTACAGTCATTTTGCTGTTACAAATTACGATTTTTTTTTGCAAAATATATTTTCGGCATTTCATACAGTTAGAGTTTCCCAGCTGACTTCTGTAGATCTTTGTGGTGCAGTTTTAATATTGCTGTCGGTTGGGTGACAGGGAGGGCATCTTACTTGTAAAACTGCATCTATGATCACCAAAGGAATACTATGGAAAACAAGGCTGATTTAACAAAAATTAAAAGTAATGTTATGTTTATATCAGCCATTGAATGAGTTTATGTTAATAAATATTTCTGTGAGTTATATATATCTTCAGTTGTTTATTGCATCATAGTACTGCTTATTTTATGCTTATTTTTGCTCTGTGTTCTAGATATTAAGTAATGCATTTGCTGCAACTAAAGCACATATACCGTATATTTGTAAGTGAGCAAGAAGTACTTGTGCACAAATACGAGATGTGCTTGCAAAGCTAAAACTAAGAATAATGAATAAAAGCTAGTCAGCACAAGCATGCAGTGAAAAAATACACAAAACTGCAAATGATGGAAACAATCATTATCTAATCTGAAGTAATGATATACATAATGAACATTCTAAAAACCAGCGATATAAAACATACAGGTGACAGCTTGCATTAGAGACAGAAGTCGAAATGGATAATTGTTGTTAATTAATTTTATAGAAATTAATAAAGTGAATTTATAACAAATGATTGATTGTTAGGCTTACTTATTTAACAAATGCAATAAGATTACTTCCAGTCAATGACATGGATGGGCAACAATATTTATTATGTCCACTCAAGTGTGATCATTGTATGTTTTTTGAATTAGAGCATTGTGTAATGTGATGCTGAAAAAAACATAGCATACATTACATAACTTGCATACTTGTACTTAACAGACCTTTTGTTTACTGTGGGTTCACAGATATTACCTAATAGACAAGTGATAGTAATACTGTTATCTAGGATAACACGGCAGCAGAATGGTAAAAAAAATTGTAATTATTTTTATTCCATGTAACATGTTAAACTAAGATTTCTTGGAATTAAATTCATTGCTTTTTGCATGTAATTTTATTGCACTGCATTGCAGAACTCGTTTAATATTGCATATCAGTGACAATTGTTATGCTGAGTAGATTACAATAATTTATCATATTTCGCAGTAATGGCTGTAGAATTTATTTACCACATGTGTGGCATAACTGATCATATCACAGCTACATGCATACCAGACGCAGTCCTTGCAAGAAATCATCGTGTTTTGTGTACTACGCTGTCAAGCCGTCGTAGACGATTGTCCTCGATCATTTCCATCGGAGTTGTATGCCAAACAGAGTGAAGTGAAGACGGAGAAGGACTGAAGAATGGAGACAGAAGAATGAACACTGAACGGCCATGAAGATCCTGATGAAATGATAAGATACTATTCACAACGTGGCGAAGAAGAACGGAGAACAAAGAGAGAAGAGTGAAAAGAAGACATGAAGCTGTCTTTCATGATGTGCAAGGACATTCTACGAATGACCCAAGAGTTTCCTGAAGACAGCATCCAGCATAGCATGACAACTGTTCCGTTACAATCTGTCATCATGATATGCCCATTTTATGTTTATAATGACTTATGTACCATGTCATTGTATAAATGTTTTGGACATTTTCAGTTCTTTGTTGGAGTAGTATAGTGCTGAAAGTGATTAGATATTTATTTTTTTGCAAGATAAGCTGCATCTATTTCTTTGTTTTATCACTTAAATTTTACAGCAGACATAAGCGACGAGGCATGGCAGACAACTGATGATATCAGAGAGAATACAGATGAAACACAGGAGGATACAGCCGAGTCGGCGACGGAGGATGCCGTCACCATTACTGCCAATGACGAAGACCTGGAGAATGCAGATGTGGCAGCGACTCCGGCACTGGTGGAGATGTCAGACGACAAACTCGAGAGGAAACCGGAGGAGGAGCTGTTCGTGCTCGTCGACGACGACCTTGACAACGACATCATCTCCACTCACGCTGCGGCGTTCTACCGTGTCGACCCGGAAATCGATCAGACGCCGTCGGCAGCAGCATCGCAGCTGCTGACACCGAGCAAGACGTCGGATGCTGAAGGTGATGCGAAAGGGACGAAGGCGGCGGCAGAGAAGACTGACGCGGTTGTCACTCAGCAGGCCAACAGCGAGAATACGGCGGCTGCAAAGACAAAGACCGGTGACAAAGCTACTCCAAAGAGGTTGGTGTTTGGTGGTGAATGAGTACGTCGTCTTCGGTCACTGGAGTGCAGGTGTGTCCACAGGTGACAACGATATGGTACATCAAGCTTTTCTCGTGATAAGTTTTCACTCAGCTGGTAGGTATCGTGTATTCGAGAATGTTTCTTGCTGCAAATTTTTCCAGGCGTCTTCGTGATCAACCGGCAAAGACTTTCACCACTTTCAACTTGAGTCCAGTTGTTCTGCCTCGGCTCAGCTTACTCGTCACAACTTGTTACGATAATATAATAATAATATTTTCTTTTAATAATCATTGACAAAATGCAATAACAACATATTAGGCACAATAGGCTGCCACGCGGGACAGTGCAACAAGTATACGTATATATACATAGTTTAAAGCACAATGTTTAGGACAGACACAACGTTCCGACAAGGATCGTGAATATTCGATGACTGCAGACTCATCGCCAGATGACTGCCAACCACAGACCAACTGACCAAGTTGACCAACTTGGGCTGTGAGTCCGCCGGTAGACTGCTACCGTCCACATCCTCCATCAGTTCATGCCTGCCTTTGTTTTTCGTAAGCATGTTGGCGCCACTGCTGCCACCGGTAGGCGTCCGTACAAATGCTGCTTACTACTCACTTATCGTCCCCGAAGAGATGAAAGGCTGAGTTGGCCTAGTTGGCTGACCTATAGCGGATGGGTTACCCACATAAGTAGCCATCTGCTATGGGTCAAGCGTGGGACAAGGCCATAGACCAGCGTTCTACCCATTGAGCCACGCAGCAACCTGAGTGATGATATGATGCTTATTACGGTTGATCCTTTGCAAATACTTTGCCGAACTGGTCTTGCTTCTGTCAATAGGTCCACAGTGTAAATTCATCCATTAGACTACAAACTATTGTAAATGTGACATGGTTCTGATTGTAATGCTCACTGTGAGAAATAGTAATCATGGGGCAACCATTTAAGCTCTGTGCATAAATTTAACTACTAGATTTGTGTGTGGTTATTTATTAACGAAAGAGTTGATAATAGTTGAGAAAAGATTGTTATCGTTAAATCTGTTTTGCCAGTTAGTAAAGTGATTACTTTTTCTGCCATAGAATAGTGATGGCTTCAGCGATGGATGAACATAATTAAATTATCCCTGGTCCATCACCTTGTTGAGACTTGCTTGTAGCATATTGTATTTTAATGTACACGTAAAACTATGCTGCAAAGTTGCTAACTGGCTCTGCTTAGTGGCTGACATGCTTGTTGTTGCGTGACCCTGCCTTGTAAATTATTGCATAATGGGACATCACCGTGAGTTTTCTGAAACACATGGCTATCTTGATGTCAGTGTCATTAGTGAATGACAAAGCAAGTGGACATCGTAAGTATGTGACACACAGTTTGTCTAATCCTGCAGAGGACTGATGATTCTACTGTCCAAAGCTTCCCGAAGTCATTTTCTGTTTCTCTTGACAGCACAAGATATGCTGTCTCTTATCTCATATGATCTGCCAGCAAGAGATTACTCGCACTACAACACCCAATGTGGTTCATTACGCTGACAGCACAAGTGTTGTCGGTGTGATTTGGTCCAGAGTCAGTGACTTATTCAACATCACTTGCCAGATGAACAGTCTCAGGTGACGTACGGTGGCACGCTGCCGCCGTAAAGGCATCATTAAATTGGAACACGTAAACGCAACTGGATTTCTTTTGGTTCCTCCACCCAATGAAGCCTATGGAAGACTGGCGTTTTTTGTTCGATCTTCATCCTCAAACAACAGTGAAGCAGCAGCATTGAACACCGATTTTAGCCGCCATCATGGCAACATCCTTGATGCCGAGCTGCATTAATCTAGCTTGCTAATTACCAGCGCAGAAGACCAGTCGGACTTCATGTGGCATATTTGGAGAGATGTTCTACTGGTGGCTGTAACGTACCTACAAAGACATCGGCATTCCTGGTCACGTCATCAGCAGCAGAAACACCGACAAACTGTGGACTGGTTGAAATTTGCTGTAGCCGTCATTTTGATGCAGACCAGACATCATCATCTTTAGCACCATGGTGGGCAGAGTACGGTACTGGATGAGGCTAAGCACTCACACCAACGTACATGTCCTCTAGTCTTCATACTTAGGCACAGTCGGAGGTTTTGTTTCGTGTCCTGCTAAGTTACATTTAGTTGCATTTCCATTTGTTATAATGCTACAGTTACAGCATGAAAGATTTTAGTGTTGTTTGTTGCCACTAAGATTCCTTTTAATTAGTTTCAATCTAATGATACTTTGTTGCTGATGTAGCATTATGTTTTCTGTAAGTTGTATATTTCATACATTGTTTATTCTAGTTGTTTTGTCATAATGTCTTAAATATTAAGAGAAAATACTATAACATGATCTTGTTTTGGTTTCAGCGCTGCAAAGCCTACCAAGCCTGGTAAGTATGCATGTAGTTATATTGTTTTTATGTACATAAATTTCAAACCGTTGGCTTGGAACAGTTGACATTTTGCTTCTTACTTACGTAATGAAGGTGATGAACGTTTTAATAAAATTGATGCCTTAAGGCATCAATAGGCAGGCAGAATGCTTTGTAGAATAGCTCCAACAGTAGTCCTGACTGTCCTGTCGTTTGTTGGAAACAGCACATGTATATCATCGCATGATGATAATGAACATTTTTGGCACCAGTAGCATAGTTTGTGTGATACATTTGCAGATGAGCATAAATCAAGCAGCAGTACTGCTAGTAGAAACCTGTGGGTGAGTGGCTTATCGGCATCCACTCGAGCAGCTGACTTGAAGACGCTGTTCAGCAAACATGGCAAGGTAATTGCTACTCTACTGTTTGTCTGCTTAATGCAAATACAACTAAATCGGGTGGAGTCAGTCGTGCAGTGTCAAATTTATGCATCTGACAGTGTGTCTGCAAGATATATGCAAATTGCATGGTATTATTTTTAACCAAAGGAAAGTGACTCGATGAAAATAATCACTGTGATAACAAATAGATAAAATACTGTAGATTCAGCGACAGATTAATTTTAGATACGAGGGATAAGTCACTGCTTATGAAATGTTATCTCGGACTGTAGGTGGTCGGTGCAAAGATCGTAACGAATGCAAAGAGTCCGGGTGCCAAGTGTTACGGGTTCATCATGATGGCATCCACTGAAGAGGCGTCCAAGTGTATACAGCACTTGCACCGAACTGAACTTCATGGCCGCATGATCTCCGTGGAACGGGTTTGTGGTCTTCATTGTGCTGTTTCTGTGATAGTTTTGCAGGTGTCAGTTTTCGATGCAGGTTCTGTTTTAGTGGGGTATTCGATTAACTGATTTCGGTTTTGGATCCACAGTGAAGTTAGTTTCACATTCGGTGAAAGGTTTTATTGGATTTACGAATCTGAAACCAGTTTCGGATTGCAAAAAGCTGTTCCATGACGGCACTATTGTTTGTTTACCACAGATTACATTGGTTACTACCAATGCTAAAAGGCCATTCAGTTTGCCAAGTGATTTGCCGACAGATTTCACCGTGAAACTGAATCTGGAATTGATAATCGAATACCCCTTTATTAGTATACCAGATGTGGCTTGAATATCACTGTGATGTGTGAAGAAACATACAGACTGCATAAGCAGTGTGATGAAAGGTGTGTTGTGTTATTTGCAGGCAAAAGGTGATCCGTCGTCACAGACACAGATGACAGAAAAGAAGCAGCCAGCAGGAGTTGACATTAGAGCAAGAGGTTTGCATCAATCAGCCATCGCTCCAGTATCTTTGGCCGCTTATACGTGATAGACAGTTAACTATTTTGATAGTGGCCATAACAAAATATAAAGGGTGCTTTACTCTAATAAAGAGGCTTATAGGTGGTGTCTTATCTCCCTTTCTCAGGCCTCTGAGTCGATAGGTCGATATACCACAGAGTCTGTGCTGCATGGCTAGTGAAACGCCAATTTACCAAACCTACAGTTAACATTCTCAGCTGCTTCTTAGCTGGTACTCATTTCTATCCCATAGAGGGTAGTTGGCTGAGGTGGTCCAAGTGGCTGGTTACATATGTAAACAGCATACTAGTGAACAGTCACCCATCGCAGTATTAACCAAGCTTCACATAGAGAATTCTTTGTTGATGTGACCGGTGCATTACTGCTAAGCCAAACCGCTGCCGTTTGTGACTACGTTCATTGTCTGATGCTGTCAAGGTCCACTATCAGCGAAACGCAATCCAGCGTTGTCTAAAATGACCGCCGAATCAACAAAAGTTGGGAGTGCTACGACTGCTGTGCGCAGTAAGCCGCTGACGTCAGCTGATGGCAAGAAAGCGTCCGAGAAGAAAGAAGCTATAAAGAAGACACCTGTTAAGAAGGATTCTGCCGGTTTGTTGGCATTTTAGAGTTTACGTTAGTTTGCAGCGTGTGAATGATGTTGTGCACATGAGTTGAGTTCATCCCTAGAACTGTGTGAATCGTTGGCAAAGTTGGTTATAATTTCTTAGTGCATTCCAGAAAAAGTCCAGCTTTACAGATGGCACTGTTACGGGTGATGTGTCGTAGCCGTCAAATGGGAGAGTGCACAGGGTATTGCGTTAACTGTATATAGCGACAAGTCACTGGTAAAATAAAAGTTTTCTCGAACTGTAGGTGGCTGGTGTCAATATTGTAGCGATAGTGGCTGTTGTTACAGTCATAGTGGTCTAGTTATCATATTGGTCGGTTGGTCATGACTATGAGTCATACAGAATATGGTGAGGTGATTTGAGATGCTGTTTGGGGTGGTGAGTCGGATGGATGAGTTTCTATCTTCCTACGCCTCACAGTTAGGGGCAATTTTGCAGAGACATGGGGCAGCCCATTGTACAAATAATAGGAATGTGTGGTGCATTTGTGTAAAAACGGCTAAAGCGATCGAGATGCCATCTGGCATTGTGACTAGGGTGAGCTTTTAGAACAAAAAGCATTAATAGTTAATGGATGAATGCATTGGAACTTTACGAGTGCACTTTAGTGGCTTATAACACCGCAGCGGTTCCACTAGACCGATGGTCACTAAGTAACACTTATATAAGTAATACTTTGTGAGTTAAATCCAACAATCAGCATGCTGATGTGATCACCAGTAGTGCCCAAAATTATGCTACGGTAATTCAGACTTCGGCCATCAGCAGCTGCAAAATGGTGCAAAAGTTAGTCATATTTTAATACTTGGCGATCATACGCTGTCAGTCGAATGGAATGATTAGCATGCTGCTGTAATGACGGAGTTTGCGTGATCGTCTTTGGCACCTGCTGAGTTTGGCACTCTAATATTTGAGGTACGATGGTACATACATTACATGTGAGATGACTACAGAGTGCTAATAGGAAATTGTAACTTGTAAGTCGACCGGTACCATCTGCGGCATGCTGCTTCGATAACCGGAAGTGCCAGAAATTATGCTTTGTTATCTTTTGACTTTGACTTTGCCCCTCGACTACTCAGTGACGATGTCGCTGTTATGATTCACAAGTAGTACTGTGATGCGGACTGTTCTCAAATTACTTTCAGCATTTTTATTTGATCAGACATTTATCTATTTCTGTTGAAGCACACTTATCAATTTTTATACTTTATAGTCTGAAAATTAATACGATAAGCATATTGGAAACTGTGCTATGCAGGCTGCAGCTGGCTGGTACCGTTTGATGGTTGTTGTTTGTGTGCTTTTACAGTGAAGACGGTTGCAGCTGCAGGTGGCAGGCTGTCGAGACACTCGGGTGCATCTAACAAGGATGCTGGTAAGAAAGATGAGATGGCGTCGAAGTTGAGGCAGATGGAAGAAAGGATGAAGGTTATTTGACGTGATTTCATTTGATAACGGCTGAAATCTGACATGCATTGCCTAGCTTTTAATGTTTATTGTTGTGTCCTTCAGTTTTGATTTCTGATAACTTAACAAAACTCACTGATGTTTTTGTGTTGTTGAGAATCATGTGCATTTGTGTGTGTGTGGAACAAAGTATCACATGCCAAAGCGAAATCCCCTCTGCCCCTTCCCTTCCTGACTGACTGACTGACTGACCTAGTTGGCTTGGTTACATACTGAGGCGGTATATCCGCCTGAAGACGGTCACCCTTCCCAGTACTAACCGGACTCAATGTGGAGTAACTTCATTCGTGTTTTGAAGGATGCTACTGCCATGGCCAAACCACCAACCAGCTGTGCACTGAATATGATAATGGAATGCAGAATAAAAAAAGACTTAGAACCTTATACTGCACTTTATGACCATATTTGTTTAACCCATAACAGTTATTTACATTTGTACATAATTTTTGTTGTTGGGTCATATGTTCAAGTGTAAATTGGATGTGGATAGTGTGATCGTTGCTCTGGTGATATATGAAAACAACAAGAACTACATTTTCACCATTTCATTTTCATCAATGTGATACTGCTGTATGAAATGCCGATGGTAATCCATTTTAGCCGCGGCACATTTGTATCATAATGTGGTGATTGCTGCAGGAAAGAGACAGGAAGTTTCGTAGTGAGTGGATAGGACGGCAGCATGCAGCTGAGCGACGCCGCTTAATGGCGTTAGAGCGTGAGAGAATGCATCTGAGGACGGTTGCACGTCAGCAGGCTGATGAAGCAGAGAAGCAGGAACGCGAGAGAGAACGACTGAGGTGACGAGCCGTTGTAGGCGTAGCAACTGGAGTCGGCAGTTAGCAACAAGGCCCGTCAGTAAATAAAAAAAAATATTTATCCCACATCTAGTTTTACTCGATATTTAGTGAACTTCCGGTGTTCAGCAATACGGTTCTAATCATAACAGTTTGCGTGAAAGTTACAAATTCTACATTTTTAGTCACAAATAAAAGGACAAAGTGGGCTGAGTTATCGAAGTATTATTTATGCAATTGTTTTGTAAGGTAATTTTTGATTATTGAAGACTAACCG
>Ga0209782_1000613_pt1 | contig 16232 bp, 15 predicted proteins | sample WorMetmaBAHAMAS1_FD_187390 | JGI IMG/M metagenome (GOLD analysis project Ga0209782, IMG submission 187390) | Marine gutless worms symbiont microbial communities from Max Planck institute for Marine Microbiology, Germany - Inanidrilus... | ecosystem: Host-associated > Annelida > Digestive system...
CCAATAAAATTTTGCGAATTCGACAATCCAAGATGGCGGCAGCCGCCATTTTGAAAAATCTTGAAAAATCTTAATATCTTTGCAACGGATTGACCGATTTTGACGAAATTTGGCATGCTCATGTGTCTCGATCCTCTCTGCCCCAATAGTGAATAAAATTTCGCAATTTCAAAAATCCAAGATGGAGGCGGCGGCCATTTTGAAAATTCGAAAAATTGCAATATCTCCACAACAAGAGGACCGATTTTGACGACATTTAGCATGATGATGAGTCTGGGCCGTCCAGCCGTGGTCTGCCAATGAAATTTCACAAATTTGAAAAACCAAGATGACGGCACCCGCCACTTTGAAAAATTGAAAAATCTTAATATCTTTGCAACCGATTGACAGATTTTGTCAAAATTTGACATGCTCATTAGTCTTGATCCTCTGGACCCCGTTAGCCAAAAAATTTGGTGATTTTAAAAATAAAAGATGGCGGCGGTGGCCATTTGGAAAATTGAAAAATTGCAATATCTCTCCTTTGGTGGTGTGTCTCGTTCCTCCCAACCGCGTCAACATTTAAAATTTTATGCTTTTAAAAATTCAACATGGTGGCCAATTGCCATCTGTAAATATAAAAAACATGATATCTCTAAAATCATTTATACCTATTTCAGCAGAATTTTAGTGCGATGATGCATAATTGCCCTCCCTCGCCTAAGTGCTAAAAATGTGATGTAACTGATAATAAAACAGCAAATATAAATGATAAAAACTGCAGTTTATCTACTGTGTTAACAGTGATGGATCAAAAACTGCAAAAAATCATAGAAAGGTGTTATTACTCAGCATCTCGTTGACATTTAGACGATGTGATGGTTGGTAGTATCACCTTATTATGATTTTTGCAGTTTTTGATCCATGGCTGTTAACACAATTATAAACTGCAGTTTTTATCATTTATTTAATATAAAATCACTGATAATAATGCACAACACGATTTTAGTTGTTTTTTTTTAATTTATTGTTTATAATGCAATGGTGGCACTAGCATACAATATATAACTAGAAATGCATGGCAAAGCCTAGCATATAGCCCGCTCGGCGACGCAGTGTCGACCCTAGCAATTAGTAGCATCATTGCTGCTGTTAACGAACCCTTAGCCTTCCAATGTTCCATGGCGTTTATGAATGGCAGCACAACGAATGCATATGCTTAGGTCGATTTTCGCCAAATACAGCTACCTAAGTACGGAGCTACCAGGCAGAAGTTTGCCAAATTTTTACATGATGTAGCCACATCGTCTCCGCTGTTAATGCACACATTCAGACACTGATATCGCAACTCGTTTTCGCGCAATAGTGCAAAGAATGCATGTTGTATCAATCGGCGTTCATGACATTTTACTAAAATCAATTGATTGCCATAGCAACGTCCATTGACATATGGGAAAATGAGGTACAGGTTTATAATCTGCACCCAAAGTGCTTTCATATGGTTAAAAATTGTAAAAATTGGTCCAGTATATCCTGAGATATTCGACTAAATATGCCAGTTTTTTGCCATGTCGTACAAAAAGTTCACAAATGATCCCCATTTTCTTTGGAGTTACTGCACCAAAGTTCATGAAATTTTTACACGATATATAGGCATCATTTACGCCATAATGTACAGATTGAGGTACCGATATCCCGTTTTGTTTCGGAATGCCAGAGCTATAAGTGCAGGGAGGTAGGTAATTTTGCCACAAAACTGGTTGCCATGGCAACGTCCCTTGAGATATTGAAAAAAAAATAAGATCTATCATCTACAGCCAAAACACCTTCATTCAGTGAAAAGATTGCAAAAATCGGTCCAGTGGATCCTGAGATAATTTGTATCCGAGAAATCATTAAAAAAGATTTTTTAAAAAGAAAGATATTATGGAAGATAAAACATATAGCTTGGTTGGCATGTTTGCCGAGCGGGCTAAACAATACGAAGCAACTATTCGTATGGTTACCGGAACAATAACTTGCTATCTATTCAGTCGGTCATACGAAACGAGGCAGCACCTCGTTTTGAGTAGGCCTAGTTCACGTGCAGTAGCTGTTACTTATTTTTCACATTTCATGTCATTTAACTTCCAGTTCATGGTGTCTACAACTCCTAGAAATACTGGAAATCTCCTGGAATTTTGTTGATGTTCTTGGAAAAATTTATAACTAGCAGTGTAATTTTTATACAGACAGCAAATATAAATGATAAAAACTGCAGTTCATCCACTGTGTTAACAGCCACGTGTGAAAAACTGCAAAAATCATAAAAAGGTGATATTACTCAGCATCATGTTGACATTTAGGCGACATGATGGTGGGTAATATCCCCTTTTTATGGCTTTTGCAGTTTTTGATGCATAGCTGTTAATACAGTGGATAAACTGCAGTTTTTATCATTTATTATTAGATTAACTGACATCAACAATGCATTAAATGTGTCCTGGAAATTTGTTAAGCTGGATTTATAGACACCCTGCTGGTTTGACATTGTTTACGTCTAATGTCTATATAAACGAAAATGTTTTGATGAAAAGTGAACTGAAAATCGAAAGTTGGGGTAAGCAAAATCGCAATTTTGATCTCGAAGCGATTTTAGGCAAAGTGGCGATTTTAACATCTATGTTAAAAATCGAACATGCGCTAGTAAAGTATTTGTGAATGTATCCTATAAAGTTGTAGTGAAAATATTTCAGTGCATATCAGTGTAACTGGTGGTCTGTTGTGCAGGGCAAAGAGGTGATAGAATATTACATCAATGAATTGCTTACAGAAGGTATTTATCATGTTCCTACTTGGGCCGAGTTGTCAGAGTCGTGTGCAAGTGCGTCGGCACTAGACGAGACTGCTTCATCATCTGTTTGTGCTGCTATTGCCGCTGCAAATTTCTCGTCACTAACTGTCGCTTCGAGTCTGTCAGCTCCATCACTACTACGTGCGGCCTCCACAATGCAGCTTGGAGCTTCTGCTGGCAACATTGCAATTGACAGTGAAGGTACTGGAATGATTCACTTGTCAGTGGCACTGTCTAGTCAGTCATTATTACTCTGCCTGCAGGATGAGTTGTGTTTAGCTATGTGGTGATGAGTAAGTTCATTTGTCTGTCTGTCTGCTCGCATAACTGAAAAACTACACTTCCGATCTTCATCAAATTTTTTGTGAATGTTGCCTGGCTCTGTCCTCCTGATGGCATTGCAGTGTGTCATGTACTTCTTGCTTTGTGGATGCATAATACAATACAATACAATAAAAGAAGTTATATGCGCCCCCTGTTATAAAGACCTATCAGGATGGTACTAAGGATAGTTCCCCATATGCTGTGCCAAACAGTTTGGTCTTAAGTCGATTACAAAATGTCACAAAAGTCTGTGACAGGTTATGTGCAGTCAGTGAAATACCGTTCCAAATCATAGGACCCCGGGGCTGATGAAGCTCTGCCCCTTTACGATATGATACAATCATAGGACCCGAGTCAGCAAAACTATGTGGTCCATATCGTAACAGCCTAGTCCACAGTGTAATTAAGTCATAACGAGCCGCAGAGCAAAGATGATGATGATGACCAACAGCCGATGACACATACACACACATCTGCCAGATATGACAGTTTAGTACCACATACAGGGTGCGCCAATAAAAAAACAATCCCCTAGAAAAAGTGCTGTAATTCAGCCATGGTAGCAAAACTTTCCGACTTTATACGGGAGTATTCGCGCAACTTATTATGCAAATTTTATTGAAATAGCTGAGATGGGTCAACAGATACAGCACTTTACACTTTAAAATTTACTTTTTCAAGTGAACATGCAGTTGCACATTGAATATTCATGAATAACAAATTAAATTTTGCACTGCTTTTCATCAACTGTTCAGATGTTTCAGTCATGAATGTTAGCTGCCTATAGCTTACACTGTATTTAAACAGAATATTCACAATGTCAGTGCCCCCCAGTTGCAGCAACACACGATCGAAATTGTTGCAAAATATACTGTCTTATCAATGAACTCGTGAAACAAATCATTCTGTATCGTCAACAAAATGGTCTTTCAGCTCGCAATGATGTTGGTCAGCTTTGGCATGTGTCTTTGATAGTGTTTCAGCATAGCATCCCACGTATGATAATCCATTGGCATATTCATATGGGGCATTTGCTGTTATTTTTACATCAGAATTGCTGTATAATTATTTATTCACCTTAAAAATTGTACTTTTAAGTTTAGGTGGTTGTAATTTCTAAACCATAGCAAATATCGTAACGGCGCACCCTGTAGACAGTTGCACATAAGTGAGTAGAGTTTGAACTCAATGTGTTGTCGTACTGGTAACCAACAGAGGTTTATCACAAAGTGCAGGTGATAATATACGGCCGTAGCTTTGTTATTGAAGATACCCGACATGTGCTAGAATCAAGCACGATGTTGCCGGCCACTGCCTGTAATGTGACCAATCATGGTCGTCATGCAGGCTGTGTCTTTAGCACCCCTCAGCTGGTACACTGTTTTACACTGGCTGTTACATCAGTTGTGCCTGTCGGCTGGTGCCTGTCGGCTGGTATAGGCCTACATATGACTCAGGTATTAATTACTTGCCCATTTGAACAGATGACTACTGTACTGTTTTGACATTGTTTGTCTGTCTACTTGTATAACTCGAAAACCACATGGCCAAACTTCATGAAATTTTTGTGCATATTGCCTATGGGTGTGGCTCGGTCCTCCTCTGGCAGCATTGTAATAGATTCCAACCAAATTTTGCTCAGCTATAAAGATCAGCAAGTACTCATTATGAGTTGCGCACCAGGGCAAAGTCTGCTATCTGTGATTGCCTTGTCACTGTTTGTGATTGAGCATATTTTTAAGTACACAGTACAAAGTTCATACGGCTGTGAAGATTCAGTCAGTTATGCAACAATTTTACTTCAGCACTTTTACAAATTACAGTTTGTTGAAGTATGATGCCAAAATTGTAAACCCATTTGTAATACAACACAGCATAAACTTATTAACATTTTATTAGGTCTGTGCACTAATTGCAGTTGATTCTGCGATTGTCATGGAATACATTAATCACAAATAAACATTCCATTGTCGATTAAAATTAATTGCAGAAACCTTGAGGATAAATATGTTATTTATTTACAGCTACAGTGCACTCATTGTTTGTCATAGTTTAAATTACATAAACTGTAATGAGTGTGATTAAAGTGATATGTGTGTGTTTCTTTTGTGTTGGATTTCAGCTTTGTTATCACTGAAAAGTGATACACAGTGTGTACTAGTCACACATCACTGTTGTTTATTTTTACTTCTTACTACAGTTTTATGCATTGTCATACTACGCACGTTGTCACATTTTATGGATAAGGAATTGTAAATATCTTTGTTATTTATAATGATGACATATATGTAAATATTAGGTGTGTTTGTGTTTGAAATAAGATGGTACATCAAAGCTGGATGCTGACTACATTCAGCGTTGTCTTGGACAGTTGACACCGTATGAGGAGAGTAAGCTTGTGCAGTTGAGACTCTGGCTGCAAGACACACATAAGGAGAAGGTATTTTTATAATTTACATTATTTTTGACTGTGTTGTTTCATCATCTGTGTTGAGTGTGAATTCTTGAGAGCTCTCTGATTTGTTTTAGCATACATCTTAGAGTAGCCAGTCAGTTTCATACTCCTCTGCTGCACTTGCATTACCAAGCATATAACACGTGATGTTGTAGTTTAATTCATTTACATTTCATGCATAATGCAGTCATTCCTTTGTTTATTTACTGCTGTTAAAATAGGTATGTGGATGAAAAATTGTTGAGTAGATACCGAAGGATGGTCATATACTGCGGTTTCTGCGTGCTCGAGACTTCAACATAGAGAAAGCACGTGAGATGTTGTGTCACTCGCTGGCCTGGAGGAAACTGCATGGCATAGATCGTCTGCTCAACACGTACCAGCCTCCAGTTGCTGTGCACAAGTTCTATCCTGGTGGCTGGCACTACCATGACAAAGGTCTCATGACTCGTTGCTATGTGGTTTGAACTTTGACAAAGACATAGTGTTGATGAATTTAATTAACTACAAGGCTGCATACTTTGTGAAGATTATTGAGTCAGCTTACTATCATTATTATATCCGCCAATGAGATTACATTATCTTTATTGTGTTAGTTTGACTCTCTGTTGCAGTTGTCAAGATGTAGTAATGTGTTGTTACAGATGGGAGACCAGTTTACATATTACGTCTCGGTCAGCTCGATGTCAAAGGCCTCGTCAAAAGTGTTGGATATGATAGTATTCTGCGGCATGTATGTTATCATGTGTACTTTATTCGATGATGTTCGACTTCTATATATTTTGTGCAATTGCAGTCTTGCTTTGGCACTGTTGGTTGGGTCACAGGGATAGCAATGGGCCTCTAAGAAATGTTTGCAGGACTCACACACCTTGAGTCCTTCGTAACTAGAGATTAAACAAAAACTGAAAGAAGTAGTAATAGTAATATTAGCAGTTACTACGGTGTCTCTGTCTGTTCTTTTACCTTTGGAGCAGGCAGCGTGAAGCACTGAAGACAATTTACCCAAATGCACATTGGTGATTCAGTAATTATTTGCTTGTCAGATATATTACCTTTGTTTTGCTGCGAACAAGCAGGGACTGACATCCTTTCAGTTAATAAATGAAGACAGGATGGTATCTAGTATGTGATTCTTTCATATGGCATTAAAAAATGCATCTGGCCAGTGGCCACTCATTTTGTACCTGTCAGGCCTCGGGGTCAGAACTGTAAAGAGAAATGAGATTTGGTTACTAAGCAGTCTGCTGTGGATTTAGGTTTGTGAGTTGTGATAGCAGCAGTGTTGTTGTTGTTGTTGATACGTGGCAGGTGCTGGCAGTCAACGAGGAAGGACTTCAACGATGTCATGAAGCTACTGTTGCTCGCGGACATCCCGTCACGTTAGTTTCCTGTTCCCTAACTCTGACATACATTCACTTTTAATTTTAGTGTGAATTTATTGACTGACATAATGTAATATTTCAGTGCTGTTATCAGGACATAAATATTGGTATCGCTGGCAATAGCAATACTGTATCAGTAATACTTTTGCAGTATTGTAATCGATATTGCTGATACTTTGAGAAAAAGTAGTGGAAGCAGTATTGTCACTTCCAGTTAATGCTGCTGATATTTTTGTGCCAGAAATGTAAGAATACGCATGCACTTCAGTATAATGAGAATACATCTATGTTTAAGTGCAATAGGTCATTCCATACTCAACAATTGACAAATTTTACTACTTACAGTAATTCTGTTTGCTGGAGTTTCCAGTTATCAGTGATTGCCATGTTCATCACTGCTTCAGCCATTATCACTGCCATTAATTAATGGCAGTGATAATGGCTGAAGTAGTGATGGCTGTTGTCTTTGGGTGGTTGTACATTTTCATGCACTCGAGCACTTTTTTTTTAAATTTAACACTTCAAATACTTGCTGGTCTGTTACTACCATTCAAATCCCACTTCTGGAGAATTGAAAAAACATTTCAGTAATGCAGATGCTTGTAACTCACAGTCAACAGGATTTATGTTTTCTCATGTCTTCAATTGACTGAACATCTGTAAGTTGTATTTCCGTTTTTTAGATTTTTGTTTTTCGTAATTTTGAGCCTTTTTGGGAAATGTATTTTGGTGGTAAAATTTCCTATAAATTTGAGTGGAATAAATACTGAGTGAGTAGTGACTATTAAATGCTGAGTAGCCGACATCATTAATGCTATGTCTACATAACTGGTTTAGTGAGATGATTGAAATTGTGAATATGACAGTTGGAAGAGTAAAGTTTGCTAGTGAAGAATTTTTGAAAATTGGTCAGTATTTGGTGAAGTTACAAAGCAATGATAGTCACCATGAGAGTGAAAATTAAAAAATATTGTTTCTGTTTATTGATGATGTTCTGTCTTTTGTAAGATACGTGCTTTATTGTTACATTTAGAGTAACACAGAATCAGATAAAGAAACAGCGGTGAATTTGAATTGTGAATGGACTTGTGCGTAGAAACTGTACATGCATCATTGACATGGAAGGACTCAGCATGCGGCATCTCTGGCGTCCTGGCATTCGAGCACTGTTGCGCGTCATTGAAGTTGTCGAGGCTAACTATCCGGAGACGATGGCTTACTTACTTATTGTACGAGCTCCACGCATTTTTCCAGTTTTGTGGACTCTTGTCAGTCCGTTCATTGACGAGCGTACACGTGACAAGTTTCTTATCTATGGTGGCAAGGACTACCAGGGATCAGGAGGACTTGTCGACTACATTGACAGAGTGTACATCCCAGATTTTCTTGGAGGCGACTGCTATGTATGTATGTTGTGATGTTACACGTTCTTTGCTCTCATTTGTTAAAATGCCGGCACAAAGAAGCACCTCATGTCTTCCTTGGTGGTGCGTCAAAAAGTGATGAGTTTATTGGGTGATTGTCCCTGACTGGAGTCGGTGCTTTTGAGTTCCTTCCTTTCGGTACTTTGACACTGATGGTTGATAATTTTATGGACAGTTTTTCCCAAATGAAGCAGGTTACAGAGGAGAATCACGGATGCAGCTGGTGCATCCACATTTATCTAAAGACTGTCCATTATAGTAATTGTGATAATGATAATAACAGTTGAAAGTGCACTTTCAACTGTTATTATCATTGTGTTACAAATTGTATAGATATTTATTAAGTTTTGCATGAAATCATATATTTTTGTTAAACTTTTAGTTGTTCAATAAATGTATAAATAATTTTGCATTTAAATCCCATTGTAGCTCAATAGCATTAACAGATTTCTTGTGAAAATGACTGTTGTGTGTGTTTATTAAGTTTGACTTGTTGCTGTGTGTGCACTGTAGTCAGGAAACTGGTATATGATATGATATTAGAATCTTTAATGTGTGCAGAAAAGTTTAATCTGCTACAATTAACCAAAATAGAAAGATAGGGAAAAGAACTAAGAGTAAAACTAACTTGCTCAGAAGATAATGGTTTAGGCAATAATCCACGGAGACAGTCCCGAGGGATGGAGGAAATCTGGTGGGAAGGAGAATTAATGATTTTATGATTGAAGCATTAAAAGTACAACTAACAACACAGGTTTAATGACCGTTTGTCCGGCAGTATCCAGTAAAAAGTAAAACCAATCTTGATTTACTGAAGCAGGAGACAGTGGGTGGCAGTGAGTCTGCAACTCGCTCTAGACAGATAACTATGCCAGCCAGCACCCCAACACTCACAGACTGGATGGCCTTCCTGCTGCTGAACCAACAGCGTCAAAGCACTGAAGCATTAAAAGTGTGAGTGATGTGAGTGACGTGTTGACAGGTGAGTGTGTTGTGTGAGCTAGTGTGCAGTGCCTGAAGGCGGCCTTATCCCAAAGAGTCTGTACATAACGTCGTCAGATGAAGATGTCGACAAAGAGAGAAATGATGAGGCATTGCTTGGTCCTGAGGCAATCTACCACACTGCCTATGCTGTTAGAGACTTTCCTCATGAGGTACAGTTGGCTTCACAATACTCTGCCTGAACACTGTTGAGTTGGTATTACTGTTCTTCTCTCCAGCATTTTGTACTGTCTGTATGGTGCAGTGCTTATAGCAGTGAAAGTTCCTGCAGACAAACGCAGTCTGCTGTCTATGCTAGTAAGTGGTTATTGATGAATGACGTTCTCTGATGCGATGTAGAGAGCGGAAGAGCATTTGGCATAATATCCTTGTTGTGCAGTAGTAGAGATAAACTGCTGCTTTTGGACCACTTCCACTTCCGATGGTCCAAAAGTGGCAGTTTATCTCTACTTGCAGTGTTGTGATCAGTCTAAACCTGTTTTCACATGAAGTAACCTGTCGCAGGAAAAGATCTGGTTTTAATCGCATTATTAGTAAGATATTACTTAGTAATCTTACTATAGTAGTGATCATGTCATCTGGAGACAAAATTCTGGTTTCTGTTTGTGCTAGACTGTCGTATTTGCACTGGTTACGAGTCGACCATTGCATCATATTCAACATCATTATCTTCACTTGTACAAGTAACCAGCCAACAATGAACTAGTATTTAATCCAAATCCTAGGTCTTTCCTGAGTCGATACAAGTTTAAAACCTAGGTTTTTTGGATGAAACTTATGGTTTTCAGACTGTCTGTATGCTAAAATTGTGCAGATAGAAGTTTGCATTTATTCAACAAAATGTTAACATGAACAATAGAAGTGACTAGCGCAGAGTTGCCAGTTCCGCAGTTTCCAACACAGTTTAAGACTTTGTCTGCAGGAAATTAGTGTGCCACGGATTGTGCAGTGCACATGCACTTTTAGGCTAGTTTTGAGAGACTGTTGGGCGGAAATTTCCTTGCCTGCTTGGCAACAACCAAACAACAACAATCGTGACAGGCGATGGAAATGTAAATAAAAACAAGTTTGTTTAATGTTGTTTTAAAAAGTTTCACACACACAATAAGAACTGGTCACTATTTTATAAATGAACAATAGACAGCATTCTTTAATATGGACTTCTTGTTAATTTGTAGCATTGATTGCTGGTTTCTAATATACTAGACTGGAAATGCATGCAGATTGTCACCTTTTGATCTAGGGATGGATTATTCAGAAAAACCAAAACCACAGTTTTTATCCATAAACTGGCCAAAACTGACCGTAAATGAAAATTTGTGGATGATAACAGCACTGCAATGAACCTCCCTTTATTAGTTGTTTTGACCATATTAACAGCCATCATGTTCTGTTGCCTATAAGTGCTTTTGCTTGTCTGTGCATGCAGCAATGCTGTACGTTGTAGGTTCTGGTGCAAGTGGCACAGAAAGGCTGCGTAATCACTTGGGACTTTGACATCCTGAAAGGCGATGTGACATTCACACTGATGCGATGTCGTCGTCACACGAGTATTACGTTGCCAATCCACGAGCATCATGTGAGCGGTGCTGTTGGAGGCATTGGCTCAGTGCAGTATGTTGACCGTCATTGGACCGTCGGTGTTGACCTCAGCGTGGTGGAACCACCGCTTGTCTGTCGTGATGGTGACAGCATACAGGTCAGTTACGGTCTGTCTTCTGTGTATGAGTTAGTGCAAGCAGTTGTGTCTGTAGTGTGTATGTCGCTTTTCAGTCATTGTAGCATAGTGCTTTGAAACTGTTCATCATCTGATAGGAATGGCATTTGGCTTATGAAAACTTTCTCTACAAATCTCGTAAGTTCTTCTTGTGAGATGTAGATTGTTGCTGGACATCTTGGCTGATTTAACAACAAGACCCATATGTAGGTAACAGCAGTGACACCATGAGAGTAGAAGGCAGCAGGTAGGTGCCAAAGGCAATATCAGGCACTTTTATGCTGCTTGGTTTACAGGATGTATGTCCCGTATTATTGCATTTTTAGAAGGATAACATTACGAAAGTTTCTGCTTTTCCCATTTTCGTTGCAAAAGGGGCATGAATAGGCATTTCCAAGTGAAATTCGCGTATGATTGAAATGTGCATATTAGAGGTCTGCATGGGCCACAGGCTTGGGCTTGCAGTTAATATATTTCAAACAGACCGGGCTGGCTACAGGCCAAGATGTCATCAGGCTGGGATGGACAGGCTGGAAAGTGTCGGCCCATTGCCAGCAAGATGTCGTTTCATTCTATCCTTCTATCAAGTTTCAAATAGAACAGCAATAAATTTCCTGCACATCATTATTGATCTATCATGACAGTTGACTGACTGGAGGTCCGTCAGTGTCAATATTAACGTACTGTCTGATTCTTCTACAACGACCCAGTTGTTTTGTGACCACTTCCTTCGTCATCGAACTGAATTGCACTGGCTTTTGTTCACTTCAATTCTAGGACAGCAATGTGAACAGGCCATTAACAGCAGGGAGGCAGGTAATACAGTGATGTTGGTCTGGTAATCCTTTCTAATTGCCAGTGATTGGAAAACAATAAATATGGGCAGAGAGAAACAAGGCCCATATTTCAGAGTCGGCTAGACTACCGGCTCATTGCAGTAACAGACACAACAAAATACACTTTAGTAGGAAATCCATGTAGAACCAGTGAAGTCTTGTGGAAAAGTCATGATTAATGCAAATGTAACACGGAATAAATACGAGGCCTTTTTTTCCACACAACGCTGTGCTAGCGCGGTATATAGATATATCTGTCTGTCTGTCTGTCACACTCCGGTATTGTATCAAAACGGCTAAATGTAGGATCACGCAGATAATGCCACACGATAGCCCCTGGGCTCTAGTTTTCTGATGCCAAAGATCACGGCAAAATTCGAACTGGGCGACAAATGCGAGTGGGGTGGGTTAAAATCGGCCACTTTCGACGAAAAACGTGCCATAACTCAAAAACCGTACAAGATAGACGCATAGTTTCTGTTAAAGTCGAATAGGAAGTTGTATGCGCTATATCGAATGGCTATGTTGCTGATGACCTTGGGTGACCTCTAACCCCCTCCCCCAAAATCACCCAAATTTTGCATTTTTCGTCGCCTTTCATATGTTTCTAGTGGGTGAACGTAGAGATTTCATATTTGTTACACACGTTGGTCCCAGCATACGAACTACAAACTATCCCTGAAAGTGGTGCAGTTACATCATGTGACCCATTTTAAATTTGGGGGGTCCCATCCATATCTCAGGAAGCTAGAGCTGTCAAATTTTTTTACACAGGTAGGCTATATCAAGTCTTACCAAAAGAATGAAAAATCACCCCCAAAAGGGGTGTGTGAATGGTCACGTGACCTATTTAAATTCTTAGTCCCCCTATGATATCTCCGGAACCGCTAAAGGTAGAGACTTCAAATTTTGTACACTGGTTCATCAGGCGTCGTTTTAGCATTGGGATTACAAACTGTTCCTTGAATAGGCATGGTCGTGGTCATGTGACGTCTATTTAAAATTTTCAGAAATAAGCGATAATATCTCGGAAACATAGAGACATAGTTACAATTGACGATAAATAGGAAATCATATATGGCCTATCGAATGTCATGATTGCCGATGACCTTGAGTGAGTGCAGATCATTTTTGTTGTCTGAAACCTTTGTAATACCTATAACTCATAAATAAAGCGTGATATAACTACGATACGTCTACACATAAATTAGAAAGCATATGTGTCTTGTAATTTAAGCTTCGTTGTCAAAAATGGAGGAGTTCTCGAGGTCACAGGCAGTCACATTCACTTCAAAATTGGTTGTGTCTTGAAAATGGTCCTAGATAAAGACGTTGAAACAACAGTCCACAAACAGGAAGTGATATGCCGTACGGCCATTTAATAGCAGCAACTGTGATGACCTTGTGTGTATGTCAAGGTCATTCATCGATTGCAAGCTTTTCTGTACTGGAAAACACGTCGCGTGGTCCCTCTGCCATAGCAGAGTTTCTTGTAGCAATTGCAGGTGGAGCTTTTAAACGCATATTCACCACTTGTATTTCCCAAAAATGACTGAATTTGGTTTGTGGATTCCATTGTTATCAGCATAAATGTAAACTAAAGTTGTATCATCAGTTTTTGCTGGGCTGATTGTTGTGAATGTTGTTGAATTGCGACTGTTGTTGCTAGGGATCTCACGTGACCAGTCAGGCTGGTGCTTACATATTACAGTGGAAGTATTTTGACTCTAGCCGTGGCTCATTTGATCTACGTTCAGCTCACAAGTCCAAGATCATGTACTACACTGAAGTTCTCCAGTCTGACAAGTTCAAGTATATCACCAGTATTATTGCATGGTGTAGAGTATGCTGAATGCCTGTTGATGTAGTGCACTCATACTATTACTTTGTCCTCTGTAGGAGTACAAAGTATTGCATTCAATGTGTCCATCTGTCTGTCTGCCTGCCTTCTTCCGTATCTCATAAACCATATGTCTAAATTTCACCATATTTTATGTGCATGTTGTCTGACAACAGTGCAGTGTGTTATGTGGGTTCGTGGATGATGTCGTCATCAGTCGACACGAATAGAGCATATCTCCAGCTCTGACATTCCTGTGTCTGTGCTTGTCAAATCCAATTCCTCTATTGATTGTCCACTCTCACCTTGCGTAACTCCCACCCTCTTTCACTCCCAGTTTAAAACACATGTTCCACGAATCCTTCCCACCATCAACTCCATTCCGGCTTCAGGACTGTCTTCACATCACTATCCAGTGTTTTATCTAGCCCGTGGACCATTGAAGGGGAAACAGAGGCTGTCGGGGTTGCCGTGTGGTTGAGGCAGTCAGTGGTATAGTGCTAAAATAAAGTGGATATACGCTGGAAGCAGTGTGGATGAGGCACCAAGGTTGAGTGCCTTAGGGAGGTGCGAGGATTGAGGCATCACAGCAGTGGAGTGTGGGGAGGGTGTGCCCCCTCTCCAGAAATTTTTTTTGCTTTTGGCTCTTAAAATGGTGAGTTTTGGTGTGTATTCTGAGTCGTATTTTTACAGTTGAGCTGCTTGTTGTTTTCCTGCAACGCTAACATCATAAAGGCCTAATCCATCAGCGCTCTGCCTGTTGATGTGTGGGTCACTGGAGGGAAGAGATGGACGCCCATATATGTTCGTTCGTTCGTTCGTTCATTAGGGGTGGCATTAGGCCGTTGGCAGACTTTCAACGTGCCTTCAGCCTACCGCCAGCGCTGAGGCCTATGAGGCCTAGACTGGTGGTGAAGCCTAGCCTAGGCCTAGCCCAGTGCACTTCCCCTCTAACCCTGGGGCTTGTACTGTATATTTATAGAGCCCAGCTTGGCCGGCGGGTTTCTCTGGCAGCTGTACCTGCCCGAGAATTTAATCTCATAGCATGCAGAAACCTGACTCGACATGCCGTAGGGGCGGGAGACGAACCCACGCCCTGCCGAACTAGCCAGCCAGGCAGGCTCACTGCACTGCAGCTCCCGAGAGCCGCCCATATATGATATTTTTGGTTAAAACTTCCCAGTTTACAACCAAGTGTAAGATCGACTGCTGAGACATAGCTCTAAAACAGCAAAAATCAAAATAATTGCTCAATTATAATCACAAAACACATGCGTTGTAACATTTAAATATGTTGATCACCAGATTTAAATGTAAAACTCAGCTCATGTGTTTTGTGATTATAATTGATCGATTATTTTGATTTTTACTGTTTTAGAGCTATAACTGAGACCTTTCTCTCATGGCTCAGTGAACTAATACCCTGGCTGAGCTGCAATGCGGGCCTGGCTGGCTTGCTCGGTGGCGTGGGTTTGACTCACGCTGCTAATATGTTGAGTCAGGTTTCTGATGCTATGAGATTAAATTCTCGGGCAGGTACAGAGGTCTCGCCTGTGTCCTCTTAAACTGTGACAGGCCATCACACCCGGATTGGGGCGTCTGGGTATGGTGAGAGCCGTGATAACAGATGGGAGGTGCCGGCGGCTCTATTTGTAGGACAGGGCCGCACCATTGGCACCTTGCCAGAGAAACCCGCAGGCTAAGCTGGGCTCTTAAAATATACAGTACAAGCCTCAGTGTTAGAGGGGTTATGCATTGGGCCAGTTCTAGGCCTCAGCACTGGCAGTGGCTGGAAGCATGTCATATAGAGTGCCAACAGCCTAGCCACCCCTGATGACCGAACGAACGAACGAAAGAGCTATAACTCAGCAGTCGATCTTACACTTGGTTGTAAAGGGAAAGTTTTTACTATAATTTTTTGCTGTTTATTGCTAAAATTTTATTTCAAATCTCCATCTACACCTGTTTATGTTATTAATTAAGTTATGCCTAAGCGCTAGAGGCCAAATCTATACCAACATGCAAAATTTTGTCAAAACTGGACATACGAGATATTGTTTTTTTTTCGATTTTTAAGATGGCCATAGTCTGCAATCCTGGATTATCAGATTCTTAAATTTTCAAGTTTTTGGTTGCCGATCGGGTTGGAACGACTAATGTGCACCCCATACAAATGTTGTCAAAATCGGTCAAATGGTTTCTGAGATATATCGCATTTGATAATTATCAAAATGGTGGCCATCCACCATCATGGATTTAATTTTTTGAACAGCTGGTAAGCTCTGGTGTACTAATATGTGTCATTGTACAATATTTCAGCAAAATCAGCCAAATGGTTTTTGGAGATATCGCAGTTTTTCGATTTTTAAGATGGCCACTGTCCGCAACCTTGGATTTTAAAATTTTTAAACTGTCAAAATTTTGGTTGCCCATCAGC
>Ga0209782_1000614_pt1 | contig 16231 bp, 10 predicted proteins | sample WorMetmaBAHAMAS1_FD_187390 | JGI IMG/M metagenome (GOLD analysis project Ga0209782, IMG submission 187390) | Marine gutless worms symbiont microbial communities from Max Planck institute for Marine Microbiology, Germany - Inanidrilus... | ecosystem: Host-associated > Annelida > Digestive system...
CCCATATACGCACCCGACGTGCAATTCCACTATAGACGGAGTCGAGAAAAAACTCCTCTACAACCCAAATTTTGTCGCAATTGGCTAAAAATGTGGGAGATATCTGCAGTCAAAAATTTGTGCTCCCCGAAAGTAAACCAAAATCGCTTCAGACCTGCTACCCTCTAAAGCCCCCCATCATGCCAAATTTCATTAAGATCAGTGAAACCACCTTAAAGAAAAGCACTACAAAATTTTTACACTCTTCAATATTCTGTCTCTAAAGAGGGAACCCCTGGGCCAAATGTCACCGTTTCAAAATAATCATGGGTGGTTGGGCAGTATATTTTTTTTGAAATGCAGTATACATATGCTAATTAAAATGCTGTTCACGCCAACATGGGGTAAAATAACAAATGACAGAAGCTAGTACAAATATAAACATGATGCTACATCATTCACATTTTTATATAACTGACATTCACTGTATATGAGCAATAATTATTAATGGCAAAAAGTTATGAAACAAATCAACAAACTGGATGAGACATACCAGTATCATAAGTATATACAATACATTATTGCTGCAATGATAAACAGACTTTTACAACTCAGTAAACAGCCTTCAACATAAAAGATGTGATTATATACAAACACATATACAACCAGAAATCTTCATAATTACATATAAAGCTCTATTTAGCAGTTAGTTTGCAGTGCGTAGATGCTAGTGTTGCAAACTACTACACTTGATTTACCACTGTACAATGCAACAATTATATCACTTATTAACCTGTTGAATAAAGCACAATTTTGCTAATTCTCTTGAAGGAAATCCAAATGTACAAGTGATTATATTCTGGTTTGTCATACACTAGCATCAGTGTTATCAGTGGCACTCGAAAAGTTTTAATAACTTAACAGCACTTTCCACAGAATTTAAGTTAAATTGGGCCCGTATGGTTATAAACATAATTAATAAAGTCTACAAGATTTTTGTTACCTGAGTGTTTATGCCAAGAATGACTGTGCACTCTACAACCAATCAGTTAATTTATTTATCACAGCAATGAGGAAATGCAGAGAACACACCACAAGCATACAACGTTGACTGGAAACCAAGGAAGACGACCTCCAACAAGTGTCTAATATCTCTAGCAGATGCTTAATAGTAAGCAAGCTGTTAAAATTAGAACATTCTGGTGGGTCTTGGTGACCAATAAAATAAAAGTCAGATACATGAGTGTATCCATATTACAGATTATCTCATCTTTACACTGGCAAGAGGAAGATAATGTAGAATTGACAGGAATTATGAGGCACAAATATCATATAATTTATACATGTACACAATACCACAGATAACACAGAGGAAAAGACAGTATGGAAAATGCTGTAATCCCTGAGGGTTGGTAGGGCATGGTGTGCAGTGAGGGCAGGTTTAATACTTGAAATAACTCATTCTACTTTCCTTTACAATCAAATCACATCCCAATACCTTCTGAAAAAAATCAAAACCAAACGAGAACCACACCCACATCCTACAGCAGTTGCCATGCCATCTGTGCTGGTGGTGCCATTAGTGCAGAAAATGGTACAATAATATTGACAGAGATATGCACACATTATACAAAATTTAACAACAAGAAGCATTTGAAAAATGTTGGGCCCATTCGCCACTGCGAACCGCCGCACGCCCATTCACCAGGTGTCGCTACTGTCACACGCGCGCATCGATGTCCACGACAACAACGACAATGATAATGACAACGCGTGACAGAGGGGACCGCTATGGCCCCATAGAATGGGCCCAATAACTGTGCTGTACAATAGTTACAAGTGTTTGTTAGCACAAATATCACCAGAAAATGTGCAGCAAAGCCCAGCATGAGCCCGCCTAGCTTTGTATATTTAAACTGGTTACCTCAGCAATGTCTCTTGCACAATTACAAACATCATATCACACTGATCTTCTCCACCCATATATCTACCAATTCTGTAATTTGGTGAAGATTAATCTCTAAAATATTCTAAGATAACTGAGAAAAAACATATAGCAGAAAAATAGTCCATGTGCAGGCAGGCCAGGCAGGCTAAATAACATAAGCATTAACAACAACAACAACAACAACAACAACAAAACAATGTAAACACTTGAAAGGCATTAATGGCTACATGTATAGCTACACACTGTGATCAAAAAAACACTAATTTGGATCATCATTTTGTGCAAATTTAGACCAATTTTCAGAATAATTTCACCGACAGATAGGAAATTTTGCATTTATTGGTCATAGAATTTCCACTCATCTTAAGCACATAACTAATGCACTAACTCGTAAAACTTAAAAATGACAGACAGACAGACACACAGACACACGGCAAAAGTGTGGAAAACAACCTATAGAAATAGGCCAATAAAAATTCAAGTTTTTTACTCACAGTGCATAATTAAAGATCAAGAGTGACAAACACAGTTAAGTAGCACTTTCAGGCTGCAGAGAGAAACTGAAGCAAAAAAAAAGATTCTTGACTAATACAATAATAGCAGACTGTACATGATCATTAACCAAGGTCAGCTCAAATTCACACGTCACTAAGACTGAACAATATTGACAAAACAATGACTAATGTCTTAATTTTAGTAATGTGTCATGAAGACTGCATACATAAAATCTATTTTTGCACTCTATTTTTACATAACACATCTCCTATGCCACAAACTCAGACAATGAACATAATTCATCTAAAAATATGGTTTAATGATATTGATAAAGATTAAAAATACACTCTAATACTAAACAGGATAACACCCGTTTTAACTGTCTTTTTCTCAGTACAACATGGGTAAGCCAACAGCAGAAGATAGACCAATCTGAATTTTGATGAAGCAACAGATGACGGAATGGCAGTAGTATCAGCTGGATCATAAGTGGGATGGACAATTTGCATCTCGCTCCAGACGGATAACCACACAGGCACATTATTACATAATTGCTACGAACCAGATTCTATTCCTCACACCTAACCAAACAGTGTCAAAGCACTGAAGGCAATGCTGGTCAGCACTTCTCGTTGTGACGATTAATAAAATGAACCAATGCAAGAATGAAACTGCGTAGATAATTATGATCATTATAACGCGTCAGCCAAAGTGACGGTATTTAATGCGTGCAAAAAGTAACTATATAAATGAACTGCAGGGTAAAAGAATCAGTCAACATAGGACCAAAACACTTCAGCAATGGAATATAAAATGAAAAATGTTGGGCCCATTTGCTACTGCGAGCCGCCGTTACATTGCCAGTCACCAGGTGTCGCTAGTCACACGCCAGCTATAGCTATAGTGCAGGCGGCATGTGATTTCCACAACGACGACGACGACGACAACGACAACGCGTGACAGGGGACCGCTATGGCCCCATGGAATGGGCCCAATAAATATCTACTTTGTACAATAATGTTCCTGTCGTAAATACTGACTGGTAGCATTAACTACAATCAAGCTGAATTTATCACAGCAGAACACCTATTATGCTACAATACTGTACAAACTGCCAGTCAAGTATTAGTAACAACAGCAAGCCAAGTCGAAGAGTTTGAATGGACCATAAAAAATTGACGGTACTGACTTCGTGATTTTACGCCACCTGAACCAGCTGAGTCTGTACCTGGTCCAGTAGACCTAGCAATGCACAGGAATAAAATGTGCCATGTGTCCTGCAGCGGTCCTGATAACCCGGTAGTGTGACCCATCTACGTATCGATCAAAACACAGACGCAGAGACAAATCAGCCATGGCCTATGGCTAATCACCCACACTGATGTTAGCCGTCTTCAACAACATGGGAGGTCAGTGGCCGCTGCCGCACTGTTGGTGGTCTACTGTGTCACCAGCATCGGCTGGGACGGACCGATCATTCTGGTAACAAGTGTCTCATCTTGGTCAACTGCTGCACCTTATGGTGATGAGCTCAGAGGGACAGGGGGCTGAGTGACCACGGTCTTGTCTGACGTGAGGATGACGTGACGTGAGCCTGTACAGCTACTGACAGAGACTACCCACTAAGTGCCGATGACCATTGCGATGTCCTGTGGTGACAAGAAGCATCGCAGCCGGAGGTGCCAGCAAGTCTGCTCTACCGCTCACAACTCGCAACCCACTGGCCGGGATTACACTATACAGACATTTGGCAAGCACATGTGCATGATCAAGTGGATCACCAAAGGAGACATGCTGCTGTCATTCATTACCGCTGGATCGGAGCTGGTCTTAAAAAATCGACTGGCATCGAGTCTGTGTATAACAAACCAGATGTGGTCCCATATCACCTGCATCAGTACCAACATCGGTTCTAACTCTACCGAGTGGTACTACTGATTTAATGGTAAACTATACAATGCGTAGAAAGTATGGAACACTAGCTATCCGTGAACACCTGCCAGACAATCAGATGACTACGATCGGCTTTCTGAGACAAAGTCCGACTTTGATCCTCCGCCTCATCATCCGAGTCTTCGTCATTGACATCACCTGAACAGAAGCAAGTAAACTTGACCACTGACCGATGAACAGTCCTAGTCTATATCTCAAAGAGTCACCGGAATACAATGTACCACGCAAAATACAATCTGACATTATTATCATTAGCCGAATCAACACGCATGCTTAAATTATGTATGCAGTGGTATCAGGTAATGCCAGTTAAAAATCAATACAAAACTTCATACATTTGACACAGCAATAGCTATTAATGCATGTTTATCTAACTCTATTCGTAATACATTACACAACAACAACATATCATTTTATTGCCATTAAACAGCGCACTCGGCATGCATTAGCCAGCACTCCTAGTATTTGTTGGAGCAAAGTTTCACCGCTACATCTCGTGTTGATGGCAACCAGTGCACGCCATTCGGACTAGGGAGAAGTATCCAGCGTTTTCCTCAAACGGTTGGTGGCTTGGCCATAGCGGTAGCGTCATTTGTGACATGAGTGAAGTTACTCTACGTTGAACCTAGTTAATACTGGGATGGTTGACCGTCTTTGGGTGGGTATACCACCTCGGCATGTAACCAAGCCAACTAGATAAACACAGCCTTGCATCCCTCTGGGGTCACTAAATCAAGTACCAGTCTTAATTGGCTGGGGTAAAGGCATGAACGTCACCTCTGCCAGGTGGCAGGTAACACTGTGATCCCATATGACATGCGAGTTCCTGTAGCGGTGACGCGTGTTTGTGAACTGCTATATTCTATTTACATCAAATCAATATTGTATCTTATTTTAAATAACTCGGTCATAATTAAGACACCACTGAGTGTCAGTTGTTAGCTGGTTCACATGAGCTCACATTCAAATGAGACCAGTGAGCAGTTCGGGCCAGACCACTCTCCCGATGCCATCAGTTAAACAGGATAATAACACCACCAACAACAACATTAAAAGCATTCGTATAGCACCATGGATCTGAAGATGCAGAGGTGCCGATGATAGTGTGGAGTGAACAAGTGTCTATAACCCTCTGAGGCTGAAGTATGCGTATAGACACATTTTGAGGGTAGGTTTTTCTGTAGCTGAAGTCTGCATAAATGCACCGGCTTATTTATTTTTCATTTGCTGTTTGCAGATAGGCCTCAAATGCAGCAGTCTATTACGGCACAATCAAACTTCAGTGGGTAGGGACTTCCAGATGGAGGGCACTATGACATAAAAACACATTAAGCCATGTCAGTGTGGGTCCAACAGCGTAGATAACAACCAGATTTCGGCAGAAACTCAAGCCACTGTTAAGAAAGAGACCATTATCACTCATCCAAAATGCTACATCTACTACTTTTTAAAAAAAAATTACTTAAATACAAATGCATGAATTGAACTAACCAAGTCTGAAGTCTACGTAGCCTTCGCCACCCGACATGACCAATATTGTCTTCCTTAGACTTGCTAATTTCGTCTCTTTGTTCTCTGATGCGGACATATCAGTGGATGCTGTAGCAGCAATACCACTCAGACAGCTTGCTGGTTCACCTGCATACGCCAGTTCACAACCCGACTACACAAACAACTTTCAACGTCTTGCGCTGACCACGCATCCCCTCTACAGGCAACATCTGAGCAAGTACTGCATCTTCAGTTCATTCCATACAGCAGGTCTGATTATCTCAAACTCTCACCCTCTTCCACTAATTCTTCCCCAACCAAACAATTCATCCTGAAAGCATTTCAAGCCCATCTGTATTAATTTTCTTTTAACAACCCCTCAACAGCAGCACCTGCACCTCTGACTCATTTACTCTTTAAAAAAATTTGCAACTAGAGAATGTAAGACAAATTTAAAATTCCAGTACAAAAACTTTTCTGTAAATAGTAAAACACCAACAAACAACACTCGTTTATCACCTCTTTTCCAGGAAACCTAGATAAGACAGCAACAGAAAGTAAGTCATTTTGGATTCATTCATTTTTATTTGCCTGATAAGTATAAAAACACATAATAGGAACCAGGAACACCGAGGCACAAAAACTGCAGTGCACTTACAGCTGTCCTAAAACAGCACAGCTATAGGCCAATCTCTGCATACTAATACACTCTGTTACAATAAAACAACACTAACATAGAATGTTAACAAAATAATAAATATGCAGTACAAGCAGCCAAAACTTGAGTAGGAAAACCTATAAACAATTTTAATCAGAAATAAATACATATGTAACTATTAACATATGACTGTTATTAATATATCACTGTTGGCCACAACCCTACTGAGCGTACATAATATATGTTTTAACGTGGAAGCTTACTTATTAGTGAACTGTAAAAATTTGGAAAGATCAGCTAATTAGATGGTTCTTTTAAAAGCCACCAGTGATTTCAAAGATACAAAAGATTATCACGTGGCAGTGGTATCAGCTGGACCACGTGAATATCATTTGCACCTGGCTGCAGACAGATAACCACGTCGACGCCTCATCACTTATTTTTACAAGCTGGATGCTCTACGTGACACCCTGGGTGTCAAAGCACTGAACCAATATAATAGATGATTTGTCAGTTTGCTAACAACAGATTCCAGCTTCAATGATGTGGACGTCGGTCAACATAATTATTTCTTATTGTTCACCAACTTCGCAAACTATTAACCTAAACCAATAGTCAATTGCAAAAAAACTGCTCCTATGGGTATCCACATCACTGTCCACAACTGGCTTACACTACACAGTGCACACTGATAATCTTTCCTACACAGTCATCAGCTGGTCATCATTGCCCAGATGTCATCTAATCTACCCAGTAAAAGTAACTTCAAAACCACATTCAAACAAGACAAACAACCTGGTACGGCGACAAAGAACTTGACCGTATCCTTATGGCCGTGAAAACTCAGTTGAGCCTGAGATATGTGGCAGTATGGAATGAAGCTGCCAGGAAACACGACGTCTGTCGACACATTGCCATAGACTCTCACGACACCATCTGGCTTCACACCAGTCGAGCTTGGAACAGCTGCCGACTTACGTGTGCCTACACAGTCACCGCAAAATCTTCAAAATTCTCTTCTAGCTCTGCTCCTATATTTATCAATAACTCGCTACCGACATATACAACATTATTGGACTTCAAAAAATGAAATAAAACTATAGATGTTACATAGCCTTTCTCAGGCTGCAAACTGCAATCATGGCAAGCAAGATCTCACTGGCATAAAAACACAAGTTAAATTTCAGACTCACTATACACTGTGTTCCAGAAAAATGTCACAGGTCTGGCACGTTTTAACTTTTACATACATGAATGAGAAAGAAGGGAATCAAAAGGTGCCTAATTTTACCACCTCACCCAACTAGTACTTCTCCACCATGTGGTGAAACACTGAAACACAAAAACTCGGCACTAGCTGTATTACTGCAGTGCCAGACTTCAACCAGCTGCTGCCCTCATTTATTCAGTCTCATTACTTACAATTCACGCTGACACTGCTGCATGGCTCCCTGAATCTGCTGTTATTGAAACTAAGCTCAGGAAAAATAAGCCAGGAGTTTTGACTGCAGTTGGACTGTGTTGCACGCAATATGCACCAGTGTCTATTCTACATCGGCATATCTTGTCTTGCTAAAAAACAAAATTGCCATCAACACACTTAATAGTGTCTAACATTTGCTGAGATATACTAGCAATACTGCCAACTGGTTTTCACCCTGGGCTTGGTGAATAACAACTCCCATGTTTGACCAACACCGTGACAGACTTGGTAATGTCGACAAGTCGGTCATCTCCAGTGAACTGGAGTGGAAAGCGGACCCTGTTGAGTTGAGTACTGATTAGACGAGATTAGATCAATTAGTGTGATGTGAATGATCCTTTATAGTTTAACTATTCCCATTCATCATGCAAGATTGCAACAGTCACAGACGACTACTTCATTTCATGCAATGTTCCATGTGGTGGCTTAAACATGCCCATCTCTATGTTGGGACCTGTCTCGGACACAAGAGCTATTTGGCAGGCTAACATTCCTGATGCCACTAGTGACTCGATAAACTAAACTCTGTTTGCCTAGGTGACACTTTATCACTTTAGCCATTATTTCATAATAATAACGATGATAATAATAATATATTCATTTTTATCCCACTGTAAGGTTGTAGCTTTTCAGATGCTGTTCCTAATGAACAAATAAATTAATTAATGTATTAAACTATCCATACATGTATTGCATTTTATTAACCATCTTTAACAGACTAAAGTGAAGTAAAATATATAACTGTTATCCTAACTTTTGTCTCAAATTCTTTTTTTAAAGACTAACAGTTCCATGCCCATCAAAATAGCCACTACCAAAACACACACAGAGAAACGATACTGCTAGAACTCAAGCTATGTTAACAAAAGAAACTGATAAAATAGTGAGCAAAACATCAAGCATGCAAACATACTTTCACCAGTTGCAAACGAAGTCACATTTCCAGTCTCAAGAACTGACATCACATGCAACCAAACAGACATAGCACTGATCATCATCAGTTGTGGATATCAACCGCTTCAGTGTTTTTGACATCGACACTGGCATGGCATTGTAGAGCCAGCGTAAAGGGGCAGCAATGCAAGAGTCCAATACAGGATAAATAAATGACGAAATCAGTGCGCGTTTTTCCCAAATTTTCGTTAAATTTCTTTCAGTGATTTGATACTGTTGGCTGAGTGGCAGAATGGGCATCTCCCCCACAGAAAATGACCAATTTACTGCATAGGGTTCTCTTCAAAACCGAGGAAAATGGCTAACTCAGGTTCATCTGGCAAATAGCTAGTGAAACCGAGGTGGTGCTGACGGCTGTCACACTTTGACATTTTTCAAAAATATAACTGCATGACCCAGATAAAACTTAAAATAGCTATACAGCAACACAAATATCGTCACTGGTTAGCAAGCACATGCAGAACTCTTTATCAGACGATACAGCATGCCAACATAACTACTTGCAACAACAGCCCAGGTGCAAAACAAAAACAACAAAAAAAAGACAAAAGCTTCAGTATTATTACATGCTTACTAACTACTGCTAATGAAAAATAATAGCACATATGCAAATGACAAAAATGTGCACAATGTGGTAAAATAAGCTGCTAACTTTCTGAGAGCGGAGCACGAAGTATAGCACCATTGCTGGTACCGATCCAAAGCCGATTGCATGATGCAATCAAAGAACTGATTCGGACAAATGTAAAACCAAGTGTATTAACACCTACAAGTTACGTAGAAAAACACCTTATACAATGAACATGGCAGAACTGCAAACCTAAAACATTATCAACATTAACTGCTGCATTTTCGTTGCACATACATCACCACGTAATTATGATACACAAGAAAAACTTGAGCAGTTGCACAAAAAAAGTACAGAAAGATTACAAGCATTCATAGACAAATAGTTACAAAAGACTGTAAACATACAGTGACCAGTCACCATCTGAAATAGAGAGTTGGGAGAAAATTAATTGCATTAGCAAGTGTTGGACTGGCAACAAAAACAAAACAAACTCGCTGGATGGACACAATATGATAACAGCAGTGCCAAAAAAGCCAAACAGTAAACACAAGAAGGTCATAGAGTAACGAAGCTACCAAAGAATATCTGGAAATGAGAACTGGAACAGTTCAGGGCTTGCAGAAGATAGTGATGGCAACATACGACACAGCAGGCTTAACAGCAGTGGCTTGTGGGTATCAGTGTAAGGCAGGTAAAATGTCAACAGGTGATGCACCCAAATGCCTTACTGACGAATCAGACTCATTACACAACACTATATAAACATCCTGTCTACTTTGTGCCCGATGCACCACTGAAGTGATAATGCAACCAAGTCACAAACATTAAACTAAAAATTAAAATTCTTGCAGCATGAATTTACTCTACTGGTAATCGTAAACCGAGTGCTTTAAATAACATAAGCATGACAGTGCTCACTTTTCGGTTCCAGATCACAAAGATACGAAACAAAACAACAGTCAATTTCCTTAAATGGCAATCGTGACCTTCAAACACAGTAAAATGATGCTGTGGGACAAATGGATAAAAGATCAATTACCGAGCAGCTTGCTAACGTAAGGCTCGACATCGATATCTTGCAGGTGCTGGCGAGTGTAGGCATGGAACAGGCGCAGTGTGCTGTCCAGCCTGATTGACAACCAAACACCTTCACCAACCCAACACATCAGCCGCACCTGACTCTCATTATGTGGATGTGCATCAAACGACGTCTACGGTTAACAAACACAAGGACATTTTCAGTAGACATCACCGTAGCTGCCAATGAGTTAACAATGATATGCAGCACATCTACTATGCTCTTTATTAAAACGCATATATCAGTACTGTAACAACCTTAAGTATGCCTTTTGTGATTCCGAAACTGACTCTGTTAACTAGTGTGTGTTAGCTATCACCGCAAGTCAACAACAGCAGGATTTCACTTAAGCAAATTCTACTGCGCATATGTCCTTCAGACAGAAACAGTGAATTCAGATTAGCAACAAGATGCTACAGTTCTCTTCAATGATAAACACTTTTCGGACAATCGTCAGTAAGATACCTAAACCTAACTCTAGCCCTAACCCTAATGACCGTACTCTACCTGCCCTAACCCTACTAACCCCAACCGTATCTTACTGTCGATTGCCAGAAAAGTGTTCACCTCTCCTCAATGATGTTATACACCATATCCATACTGTAGCCTAAATACAATATGCTAAAAAATAAATAAACAAATATTAACACGATAAATAAATAAAGCTGAAATTAACCTATGCTAGACTACTAAAGAACGTTCATAAGCTACACCAGAAAACACTGGTAAACAATAAGGAACTAACAGCAAATAAATGATATATCAATAAAAGCCAGACCTCAATTTTCAAAGTTTCAGGGTCGACAACGTGCACTCTGTTGCGATGCGCACACCATATTCGCTGATTGGCAACAACAGTCAAGCACCGAACTGAAATGTCACCTTCACCGAGGGTAACAATGTGATAATTGTCAAAGTCCCATTGTCCGTCTACATACATATATAATATAAATATTTTGTTCAAAATGACAGTTTATTCATAATGTTAACAGCAATGGACCAAAAACCACAAAAATTGGCCGAGAGGGGGCAATTCTTTCGTGGGTCGAAATGTGCCATTGCCCACTGACGAAGCCAATCGACTTTAACACGCTGCTGGAACTACTGTGCAGCATGTGATGAGCATATAATACACACATAGATAGTCAAGCGTGAGAACCTGCATTGGAGGTACAGCTCAGCCACAATTTCCACTCTTTCTACTAGTGTTAAATCAATCCACAAAAAAGGATCAGACCAATTCAGTAATTTTATGTAACCTGGACCAGCTGTGTCAGTATCTAGTCCACTAGTGATGAGTGGCGATGAAACGTTTCATGTTTCCTACAGCAGGTGGTGGAAATTAGCTGGTAATCCAATCTTGCAGTAGTGTCACTGATGGCACCCGCAATGGTGCATCTAAGCACTGATAAAATTCAGCATGTTGAGCAACCACTTATGTTTATAACAACGGGCCAACGTTAAAGGAGATGCTGTCAATACTAATTACCAACAGTGCTACTAGATCTACAAAATACGCTGTACCAAGTCAATGTACAGTGGACCGGATGTGGTACAGAATCTGTACCAAGATCAGTTCTAAGGTCCGGTTTTTCCACAGCAAATTAATCTCCCGTTAATTTAATCCAGCATTAGGACGATTTAATTGACGAACTGCCGGTGGAAAAACGACATCTGAGTAAACTGATCATTATCTGCCGGATTTAATGCCAGATTAAATTAACGGGAGATTAATTTGCTGTGGAAAAACCGGACCTAATTCTACTTTCTACTATTCCATCACTGAATCGATAGTTGGGTCTAATGGCTCTGATATCATGCCTGCAGAATGTAACAATAGCAATAGCATTATGTAACAAATAACAATTTACTTATGAAAAAATGATAAACTAACTGAATTTAAAGTCAAAATCTCTGAACACTACTCTATAAGTGCTCAGTGGTGCAAGCAACTACAAAAAATACAGAAAAGGCCACTCAAGCATAACTTGCTTACATTGCTCTACGGAAATAATGGCCAGAAAATGTTGAATAAAACCTACTGTAAAAGTGATGTCTGATAAAAAAAATTTAACACACATTTAGGGAAATTTTTTTTCAGTATCAGACAATATAAAAATACAGTACAAAGTAACAAGAATTTTTCAAAATGAAGCCAGCAGTATTCAGGCACCAAAGTGAGTATGATTTAAATCGACTGATTTAAATAAACAACTTATATCATGATACCTGATTTAACTCAACAGCAAATCACGATAAAAATCAGCTATTTCAAATCTTTTTTCAGATACTGAGTGCTAAAAATCACATACCAATGAAACTGTAACTATGGTTCACTGAAGTTGACTGAACGTTACTATTCCATTAGTGAACTGCAGTAACTTAAGTTAGAACAGCAAAATAAGATACAACTGCATTACAGAGATTTAATGTTAGTCAAGGTCGCAGACTATGACACTACTGACAAACATATTCCAACAGAACTACTAAATATCAGTGAAGTTTAAAACCAACGTAAACTGTCAAACTAGACATTTGTACACACCTGCTAATCGAGAAAATACCGCAACAGAACCATTACACATTGCAGCAAACACACGACTTTTAACATGACTGCAACACAAAATACAACAATGGTAAGTGACTGCTAACACATGCTAAAATCTTGCTAAACAAAAATCAGCATCGAAAAAACTACGATATAATGAACTATACAAAAGTTGCATTACTCAGGCTCAAGATTTGTACAACAGACACTAACGAAATTGACAAGGAAAGTGGTAAACTGTCACATTGCAAACCTGATTGTGACAACAGCACTCGGAAGCCGAACTGAACGTAAACAGCGTTTCCACTGTGATACAGCGGAGTGAATATAAACCCTGTATAACATGTAGACATGTGTATCTCGGTAATGGAAATACAGCACATTGTGAAAACAGGCTAAATGTAAAATAAATAAAAAAAATTAAAAAATAAAACAATGTAGAGTTGCAGATAGTCACATCAGCCAAATTTTATTTTGGCTATTCACCAGCTGACCAAAATTTTCGGTTGATTTATGACTAATCGTAATTTTTCTGGCTGACATTCGGGCGAAGATTTTTGACTTGATATTCAGCTGAATTATGGCGAAATTTAAGACAGAGCAATGGGTCAGAGAGCTAGCAGCTTCGCTTAATGCACTTACTTGCGTGGCATGGTATTGCCATATGAGTATCATTCGCTTTAAGATCTGTTTGTGTGCCTACACATAATATGTGTCTGAAACCAAGGTGAACTACTTTCTGAACCAGATAACCAGTATTCACATGAAATGTGGCTGGTAGCGGCAATAGATATGGAGGGAAAAGTAGCATACAAGATATTTAGCTGATGCTAACAAATGATGCATCAGCTGCAGTAGCACTATACTGTAGTCCACTATAATAAAATACGAGTGTGAATGACAGTGGCTGCCACTAAAGCCCGACATTATTCCATCTAATGAATGCTCTTCCACCACTTCAATTATTCACGCTGGCTTCAGCAGCTGTCACAATACCAGTCACTAACAATTAGCTAACAGTCTGATCAGTGTCAAATATCCAGGAAGTGCACGTGATGACATGACCAGCTGAATAAAAGATGTATGAAAGCAGGAATACTTCAAAGAAACATTTGGTAGCAGACAGCTGTCACAAAAACTGCATTCACATGTAACAAAAAATACTACTCAAAATATGAAACAATCTTCCAGACAAAGTTCTGCAATAAAACTGTTCACAGACCAGCCGCTCTGAGCACCGATCCACATCGTCGGCAGGACGGTGCTCCGCCGCCGCATCTCGTCTCTCACAATCTTGTTGCAGTTATCAGTAGAACTAGTTCCGTCCTTGAACAAGTCACTGTCTCTGCCGAGCACATGCCGCTGTCTGCGAGATGTGTTTGTAGTCAACTGTGCACTATCACGGCACACTGAACTATCTTCTGGCTCTGAAACCAATCAATCATAAGAACAACAAACTTACACACACACACACACAGCCGTTTTACAGCCCTTTAAAAAAAGTCCAGGACTACCCGGGTGGGCCGTAATAATAAATAGTAAATAATAGAAATAATAAATGATATCTCATTCTTGTTTGTCTTTTCACAGATATCATAAATCAAATATAGAGTGTCAATAGTGCATGCCGTGATCACAAAAACTGACATTTAATGTGTAAACGAAAGTAAAAGCTTGTTCGTGACTAAACAACTGCAATAACAGTCAACTATGTGTAAACACATAAACACACACTGTTTCCACTCTAACGGCCATCCTGCAGATGAAACTGGCTCAACTCAGCCAGTTCCATTTGGTTTTTCTTCCACTTCTTCCTGAAAGAATCTTTGGGGATAAATGGCAGAGTTTTTTTCAGGCCATATGCAAAATTATGTCATCAAGCCAACGGGAATGTAAAATCAAAACACTGATTCCAACTCAAAAATTGTCCTTGATCGAGGACTAAAGTCCCGCCAACCACATTTCAAACTGAGACCCTAACCTTAGCCTTGACCTTCAATCCCACAAGAGCTATGTATGGTCATGACCCGTACACTTGCAAAAGGTCAAAGTCAAAGGTCACTCAGTTAAAAAGTTTGAGTAGAAACAGACAAACGGACAGAAAAATGGAGGCATATGCATTACTTCCCATGGTAACGTGGTCAGTGACCATGAAGAACTAATCCACTGGCTTCACTCTCTACCACCAGTAAGTAAGTAAGTTTATTGTTTCAATAGCAAGTTATGAAAAATTCTAAATTTCAATAAGAAAATTATGACATAGTAAAATAAAATACAATACATAGACCAGATAATCAAATCAGTGGAATGCCAGACTATTGAAGGACCCTATACCAGCACCTAAAAACAAAGAGTCACTAAGCGCTGGTGCCTTGAGCTCAAACTATAAAATATATCTTTAGTTGTCGGAAGAAACTGTCCAGTGTCAAGACAGGTTGGCAAATATGTATTGGCAGACTATTCCAGAGTCGTGGTCCGGCAGCTGCGAAGGCATGAAGTGAGTTTGTGCTGATAATGGCACAAGTGACGTTATCTGACGATGAGAGGTAATGGCGACGACCGGTGGTGGCTATAAGCGGGCAATCATCAATAACGTGTAGAGCCAGGTTGTTCAGCACCTTGTACACCAGGACAGCGAGCGTGAATTGTATTTGCTGACAAACTGGCAACCAGTGGAGCTGTCGCAGAACTGAAGTGATGTGTTCGCACCTTCAAGTGCTGATGACTAGGCATGCTGCAGCATTCTGTATGGCCTGTAACGGTCAGAGTAAATTGTCGGTGATGCCAAATACAAGAGAGTTGCAGTAGTCCAGGCGTGAAGAAACAAATGCGTGGACCACAGTTTTAGATGCATGAGCCGACAGTGATCGGACTACTGGACATAGCTGACAGATGAAGCAGTATACCGACCAATGTACAGAGACGACGTGTACTGACATTCGCTGTGTTTACTGCGCAAGTTACAGTCTGTGCAGAACGCCACTGCACGACTGATCACTGGCACACGACGTCGTGATCACATCACGCCGGTACTACGCCAACTTCATTGGCTACCAATCCGAGAGCGTGTCAA
>Ga0209782_1000615_pt1 | contig 16223 bp, 7 predicted proteins | sample WorMetmaBAHAMAS1_FD_187390 | JGI IMG/M metagenome (GOLD analysis project Ga0209782, IMG submission 187390) | Marine gutless worms symbiont microbial communities from Max Planck institute for Marine Microbiology, Germany - Inanidrilus... | ecosystem: Host-associated > Annelida > Digestive system >...
CCGGACAGACATCCGGACGGACAGACAAACAGAGGAGAGGAGAAGACAAATGATGTGTTCAGTAGATAATCTTGAGCTTGTTGCCCGTCTCATTTCTACACTTCTGCATACACATTTTGTTTAGATTTTGCTTGGCTATATTGATATCAGTTCAGTGTTGAGTTCAAGCTATTGGCCAAAGTAATGCAGGAACCCATCTCGGTAACCACTGAGCCGATTTGGATCAAACTTGAAACTATGAACTACCTCCCAAAGGCCACCCCACCATGCAAAACTGTATCGCAATGCGACGATGTGCGTGGTCTGGGCAAATACCCTGTTTGCACCTGTTCGGTTTCTTTGTCCTTCGTTTTTTTTGGTTTCTTAGTCACGCGCACAGGTCGCATCAGTGGACCGATTTTAATGAACTATACATCGTACGATGTGTTTCAATGCAAGGATTTGCCTTTTGGGGGTTGCATTGATACTGCTCCCCATTTAGGGGGTCAAATTGCCCAAAACTCCAAATTTTAGGGGGTGTGAATAGGCATATCCCAACTATGTGCACAAAATATTCAAAATTTTATACTACAAATACTACTCAATGCATTCCAACCAAATTTTGTCTGATAATAAACACCTCCAAGTACTCTTAGTCGCTGGCCCCAAAATGTGCCCCACAAATCCAAGATGGCAGACGGCCGCCATCTTTAAAAATCGCCATATCTCCTCATCCGTTTGACCGATTTCGACAAAATTTGGCATAGTAATGCATCTGGGCTCTACGCACAAGATAGGGTGTTAAAATTTAACTTTTTTGAAAATTTAAGATGGCAGACAGGCGCCATTTTGAAAAATCGAACAATCACCATAATTCTGCAATCATTTGACCGATTTTGATAAATTTAGCATGGTCATACATCTGGGACCCCACAGCCAATCAGCCATTAAAATTTCTTAAATTTGAAAATCCAAAATGGCAGACAGCCGAAGGGAGGTAAAAGATTACTTCACATGCTTGCTGCCTACGTCAGTAATAGTTACAAATACTTAATCCAAATCAATTGGGTAAGTCAAATTTGCTAAAAATTGTAATAAAACAGCAGATGTTATATAGAACAAACTGATCACAATTTATCTAATGTTGTATAAGCCAAAGCTTTAAAACAGCAAAAAAAATTAAAAATTTAAAGCTTTGGCTTATACAACATTAGATAAACTGTGATCAGTTTGTTCTATATAATATTTGCTGTTTTATTACAATTATATTCACGAAACACATGTGCTATCACATTTAAATCTGTCAAGCGCCAGATTTAAATGTATAACTTAGCGCATGTTTTTCGTAATTATAATTTAGCAATTTTTGCTGTTTTAGAGCTTTGGTTTGTACAGCATTAGATAAAGTGTGATCAGTTTTTTCTATATAAAAAAAATGATAATTTTATGCATTTATGCACACCTACACACACCAGTTTAATGACCATTTTAGAGCCAAAACTGACGTGTGTTGTTGTCCTCTTAATTTTCTTACTTGTACCTTAATTGTACTAATGATATCTGTCAAGTTATTAATAATTGATTGATTGGTTTTTAATTGTTTGATTAATATAGCAAGAGTCATTTCAGGGATGATGTGATTTTGAACACTATTTAGTCGTTTTGTACAAAATTTGCTAACTGGTTTATGCAATGTCAACAGTGTGCTTCCGGTGATGTGTCTTCAAGCAGCACGTGACAATGATCCGTAGAACTGCAGGTAGCAAGCGACAGCTGTCAGTCATGTTGTTATTTTAATTTTCTTATTTAAATGTTTTTTGTGTTATTTTGGTGAAACACGTCTTTGTTTATATGAATGATGTTGATGTTTGAAATTTTTTTATTTTAGTAATCTCGGAATAAAATGCATTATATCTGAAGAACGGTTTGTGCTAGAGCTTCCCACATCTTGCGCTATGCTAGCCACTGCTAGGCTCTTCTTTGCTTTTAGTTCGGTACAGAGATGCACTTGATCAAAGCTCAAAGCATTTTGTGATTACAAACTCTGTGAAGCACCGTTAATTTATCATTTGACAGAACATTGCACTGAATAATTTTTGTTTACAAACGTGCTTAGAATTTCCGTGGTAATGGGATCACATGAATGTCAGTGTGGAATTTAAGTCACACTGACAGCCAGTCAGAGAAGGTGACAGAAAAGTAGGTGCAGTTAATGCAGTTAACTAATCACCCATTTTCTGATTGGAGGTCTAACATGCATGGAAAAGTGGAACTTGGTTTATGGACAGTTAACTTCAACCATTAAGGTAATAATACATAATGATTGTGTAATGAGAGATTAAAGTTAATTTAATCTGCAGTGGAAAAGCCGGACCTTAGACTTTCGCTAAGTCTTAAGTTGGACTTACGACCAAATTATCTGAAGTTTGGATTTTGACCACAGACTGAAGTTGACCTCACCCATTGTTTCTGATATAGGAAAGAACCTTTAATTTGATGAACTGGAATTCAGTAGATAAATTTTGTTACGAAAATATTACTAATTACATAGATAAGAATTGTGGTTATCATACTTGGTTGAACACTGGAGGCAGATAAACAAAATAATGATTGCCGTTTACCTTGAACAGATTAAAGAACAACAAAGAGCCAGAGTTCTGATTGGATGTGTGTATAAGTTGTTAGCTTCAGTGATGCTTTCTTAAGATAAAAGTAGTGATTAAGATATCATTAAACATATTGGTTGCATTTGATATAAAGTTTAACTAGTGATTAAGATAGGAAAACTGCTTCTGTTATGTAATCTAACGTAATGTTGCTTATTCTGAAATAGTCATAAACATGACATAACATATTCGTTTATTATTGCTTGACAGAACACAAGTAAACAGTTGCAATAAATATAAATATGTAATACAAGTCCTTACACAACATGCAAATTATAAAATCAGATTCTATTGTACTATTAGGTTTTTGTGTAATTAAACGATCGTGGTATCGAGATCGCAAGTCGTAGCAAGTGTTATGTCGGAAATGAGGCTGCAATGAAAAGATGGTATAACTGGTCGATTGGTACATGTGTGTGTACATAGAGAGAGGTGTGGATGACATTGTGGTGCTGGTGGCTGACGATTGCTTCACTTTCACACACACTGCTGCTGCTGCTGCTGCTGCTGCTGGCGGCCTGCCTGCCTCGCTGGCTGTTTCTACACGAGATGGATTGATGCTGTTGCTTCGCTGTACATCATGATGAGTGAACTGAGTTCCATGCAGTCCTTTTGCCGCATTTGTAGTCCGTGTGCCAGTTGTTCTAGTCCTATGATGTTTGCCATTTTCACACTAGTTAGTGAGTAACACTAGACAGTTTATGTGGTTGTGTGTGTCATAGTCCCCCTTGTTATTTTATTTACCACGTCTTTGTCTTGCGATACTGTGGCCGAGCAGAGTTTGTCAGTTGACAGTGATATTACTGCAATGTTTTTTGTGTGAGATATGCAGGCAACGTTGGTTTCAATCATCAGAACAGAAGCCCTCTCATTCCACTGAATGTTAATGATATACACTATTGTCGAAAATGTGCCAATTTTAGCTTGTTTGTAACTTCCACATGCATCACCCGATTTTAATAATTTCTCTTAAATGATACGCTGAGATCTTGAATACTAGCTGTGTGCCACCTAAGCTTTTTGGTGTGCCAACAGTTACACTACTTTAAAAAGCTAATATACACAAGTGGCATAGTGCATCTTTTTCAGGAGAGTGCATCTATATATTTGGAACGAAAAGATTCTGTGGCCAGGTTGTTTTGAAAACAGCGGTTGTTTGTTATGGTCGATGGCCAAAACGATGTTTTTTTTGCCTTTTTACATGCATGTAGCCATGTTCTCCACAGGTCGTGGTTTCATTCAGAATGCATGTGTCAGTAAAACACTGTTTCAAGTCAACGCTTGCTTCTAATCACAGTGGTCATCTCGGCTTACGTCCAGGTTGTTTGGTCGCCACAGATCCGGCAAGATGAATGATAGTATTTTCAACTGCAGTGGCTAAACTGCCGTGCAAGTGCAGTGTTAGTATTTACAATATAGTCTTTACCTTAAAGGACCTAAATTGTGTTAAAAGCACCGTTAAGCTCTAACCAACCAACCAACCTGCAAGTGCAGTGTTCAGGTGCATTGACTTATAGTTAGATTGTATAATATGTGCATATACACAAGAAAGTTTATGTGAAATGTATTGTTTGCACTGTTTAAGATTATCAACATACCATTCACCAAAAATTACCAAAATCAGTCCTGTGTGTGTGTGTGTGTTTCAAAGTGCTGAAGGTATGGAACCTAATGTAAGGTTGGCATAGAAAATAGGCTGGCAAAGCCAAACGTCCGAGTAGTAACTGTTGGTATACGTAGTTAGTTTGTTAGTGTAACAATAATGATTGTCTAGCAGATAAGAGGGAAGATTATCAGAACTGTTCTTTGCTGCACGACAGTTGTATGCAGTGTTACATACATACAGGGTGGTATCAAAATGGCACAATTTTTGCACGTGTTAACTTTATCAAATATTGACGGATTTATGAAATTGTTTTAATGTCAGAATCAGAAGAAAATTTGTACTATTACTATCACTAAAAATCCCACCACACCCCAAGTGTTCCACTACACTACCTTGTGAAATGTCAAGTGTCTTGACAGCAAAAATTGAAAACAAGACTTGTGTAACAACACATTTTAAGAAATTAACAACATGAAACGACGCGTTTAGCGTCTCAGTTTTGTCTAAAGTCACTGTCACATCCTGCAGTTTTTACAGCATATGTTCAATGTGTCCGTCTTGCTGATGGATGACGCACTCAAGCCGTCGACACCAAGGACCAATGATCAGTGAAATGCTGTGACAGTTTGCCCCACTTAGTGACATTTCACAAGGTAGTGTAGCAACACACTTGAGGTATGGTGGGATCTTTAGTGATAGTATTATTACAGATTTCATGTTGATTTTGACAGTGAAACAATTTTAAAAAATCGGTTAATATTTGATAAAGTTAAGGCATACAAAAATACTGTGCCAGTTTTTTGGGCCACCTGTATATCTGTATATGCCTGTTGGTTTAGCTTTGAGTAATGGCAAGTTTGCATCTGTTTCTTTCCTAGGCCCAGTTAGTTGTTGTATGTGCATGTCTGTGTATATTTCATGTCTTTGTGCTGTGTGGTCACTGCGAGTCTGACGTGTCAGTAGCACTACAACTGAGTGTCTGCAGTGTGACATGTCATGTTTTGAGTGAGCTGTTCGACACTGCTTACTTACCTTGCTGTTAGTCCAGATTTTGACCATGTCGTGTATCACTCTTGCCTGATGTCGTCGAAGTGCTTTTAGTTGAAATACAGTTTGAAAACAACAACAACAACATTCATTTTATGAACGGCCTCTTTGCCAGGGCGATGTGGATAGGATGCCACCAGAATGATAAACCATTCTGGATTTTAGTGAAGCTTCGGATGAGGTGGCACTGGTGTCAGATGCGCTGTATGCAAAAATGCAAACAGTCGCATGATAGTAAAATTGATATCTGTTGTACTGACAAAAACTGAAACATTACAAATTCACTAAACTATTTCCGTTATAAGTAAGGCAGAGCTGCCTGATTTCCAGTTGAAAAAATAGAAACATTTTTATCAACAGTCATGATTGCTTTACTGAAATCTTTCCATTGTATTATATTACCAAAAAAAAAATCATCTTCAAACACATTTATATGTTTAAAGTGAATTGATGGAATTCCGCTAACACTAAACTCTTAAGCACTACATTCATGTGTGGTTTCATAAATTCAGCTAGTAACTGTCTACGTTACCATTTTTTCTTCTTTAGTTAGCAGTTTGATGCAAACGTAGCAGATATTTTTCTTGCCTTGGTTTTATTTTTCCTGTATTAGTAATGCTTATTTTAATGCTAGGTTATGTTGATTTATTTTGTTTGTGTTTATAGTGTTTATGTTGTTCCCCTTTAATCTCTCTCTTACTTATTTTCACTCTGTTGGGTATAAGTATTTTGTGTGCATTTTGTCAGGATTATGGATGAGTTTACGTAACTGTTCTTTTTTTCTGTATTGTGTTTTATCGCAGCTTTCTATGCATACCATTCTGCATTACTGTTGAAGTTGATTCATGTTTGAAATGTGTGTTCAGTGCTTGCAGCTGTTGTTTCATTGTCACAAATCAAAACTCATCTCGTCTGTGATGTACGTCTTTTTGGTGCTTTCCTATTTGCAATTTGAGTTATTTACTGAATCGATGAGTCATTTTTGAAAAACCGGGAGTTTGATTTGGTTTTTCAGCAGAAAACATTGCATAAATTTAATTTTGGTTAAGTCATGTTTGCTGCAGTTGCTGGTAGAACACTGGAAACACTCTGGCTGTTTGTGTATTATTGAATCAGTCTTCAGCAAATAACATATTCATGCTTGGTTTATTAATATTTGTTGCATACATGTGTTACCTGTTGTGTTATAGTTCACTTTGCACTTGGTACACAGTACTGAATTTAAGCAAATTGAAAACATATTTCAGGTTAGCAAATGAAATCATATTTAATTTAAATCATTGTTTCTGGACAGCACAAGTAATTTGCTCAATATCATGTGTTCACGGCCGTTGTCTCTCAATGTAGAGTTACTTGACTTTTCAGTGTATCAGTGACCAGAAATGAATTATGTACTGCAGTTTCACTAACAGAAAAACTTAACTTTTACAAACGTGTTACAAACTAGTGGTGGGGCTGCTACTATAAACATAATGTGTGTTATTGGTTGTTGTGAAAATACTTCCAATAGCCCCACTGACCTGATGGCTGCCTGCTGAACACATTCTAACAGCAGCTTGTTGCATAACATTGTCTTTAAATTAGGAATAATGTCATCCGTGGTCATTGGAAATGACATCACTGACTCTGATGGTTACAACATCCTATTAAAGGTCTGTACAGTCTTTTTAAGGTTGCAGGCAGTCAGATATAGTGCACAATAGAGAAATGGTTACTGGTTTACTACAGATTACTAATATAAGGTGTGTACGGCATAGCTGGTATTAAACTGCACCATTGTCACTGACGTTGAATGATGTCTAGAGGTTATTGCAGTCATTCAGTTGCACTGTGCTTCAGAAGTTACTTCCATCCTTTGAATCTGCTCCGCTGCTGCCTGCATGTTACTGCTGTAAAAATGGCTCTAGGAATGTTTGCTGTTAGAATGTCACTTCAAGTTTATTTTGTATTATTACACCATTTGCATGCTTTTTCATAACACGGCTGTATCCTACCTTTATGTTGCTTTAGGCAACTTGGTGCGCTCTGCTTTTTTGTTATTTCTGTTAAGTTCTTTCCCAAAAAGCACCAATGAAGAATGTGCAATTTGTATAATGTGCATTTCTCCTGACATACTCGACAGCAATAGTTATGTTGCTAATGTATTGGATGACGGCAGTGTTTACATGCTACATGTGGCTTCATGTTGTTCACAGTTCACACTGCAGTACCACGCTTTTGCACTTTTCATTGTCCTGTGTACAATTTTATTTGTTGTTACTTGCAATTTTATTGTATTCAAGGTTAATTCTAGGCATTATTGTTCAGTGGCAGTGTCTTGCTGTTGGTGGTGCAGACACTTAGTTTATTAAAGAAATGAATTGATATTAGAGAAGTGAACTGATATGACAATCATCATTGAAAGTAGTTAGACATATATAACTGACAATTCAGAATGCAATGCATACTGTATATATTTTAGTGATGTGTTGATATTTAAACGTTCTACCATGCTTAATGCATTTTTGTAGTTGTTGTTTGCTTGTTTGTTTCAAACTAAGTTGCATCTGGTTTCTGCAGCACTTTTTGTCGCACATTTGCATAAGCTGTCTGTTTTCACTATCACATTGGGGGGAGGGGCACACATACAAGATTTTTTATGCATGTCATAATGCTGTCACTGTGTTCCATACCTGTAAAATGTTGTTCTTGTGTTCTTGCAACTGTGTGGATAGTTACCAATGTGCTGTGTAAATTTTCTACTTTCGTATATTATTATTAACACTGTATTTGGATTGTGCACTTGCTGGCTAACCACATACAGTTTGCACCCATGTTTTGTATAAAACTGTTTTTTTCCAATTTGTATATATTATTATGATTATTAATGTAACTGTGGTCACATTTGTGACTAAGAGTGCAGTATGCACTTACAGAGGCCATGAATGTTGGCATACTAGTGAAATTGACACGTCAGAGTAGAGTCTTGATATAAATGTTTGTAGCAACAGTAAGAATGACAGTAGACACATTTGTACGTCGTCATAAGTTAAAGTTAGTTGGAGACTTGGACTTCACTGAACTGCTGCAGTAGCCGATGCATAGGTAGCATCATCAGTGGCATCTGTGACTTTGTATATGTCTGTCTGTCTGTCTGTGCTCGGAAAGAAAACGACTCAAGCTATCACTGCTAAACTTGATATGCATTTAGTTAATCCCAGCCGCTAGCATTGCAAGAAAATAGGTTAAAAGGTCAAGGTCACGTGGTTATCAGAAGCAGTGCAGGTCGATATGACTGCTTAGGTTTCTGGTTCTTTAGCGGTGTTTACTGGTTTGGTTTCATATACCAGTGCGTTGATACAGATATGTGCAGATACTTCGTATATTCTAACTGGTGGGTTTTGACACTCAGATCATGAATGGAGACCAATTTGTGGTTGTTCGGTGTAACTTCGCATAGTTGCTAGTATTGCAGCATGGTGCATTGTTGATATCTGTATGTTTAGCCGTCAGATAGTGGTGGTAAGTGGTTGTGTTCAATTTGTGAACGAGTGAGCGGCAATTGAATCTTGTTTTATGCTAGCTGCTATGATTTTTCTGCTATGTATTAAAACCGGTGCTACGCAACACGTGATTAAAACAGCATTGCCCCTGGTTCACTGTTCATAGGTGATTTATGTATATAGAGCATAGCTCTTCGGTGGCCATTGTACGATAAATAGTGATTACTAATTATCAATCAGTATTGCTCGAGTCTTGCGTGTGAGACGTCTATGTATCATAAGTTCCTGCTTTGTTGTTTTGTAATAAATGACATGTTGAGTTACTTTTCAGTTGAACTTCCTTTTCCACTAATCTGTGATCTGCATATTAGACTTCCTCTGTTGTTCTGTTGTATAGTGTGTCATCACTTCAGCTGTGTGTTTTCTTTTGGCAGTATTCGTAGTGTTGACTGAAAGTTAAAATACATGCCAGCAAGCAGAATCAGCAACTTGGATTTGTATTGTGGCGCTTATAGATGTTATTACTGATTAATAGTAAAGCACGTAGGTAGGTGTGGCACGTGCTAATTACACAGGAATCATGCAGATGGAGGTAGCTGCCACCCGCATGGAGTAAGCCTGCCTTTTCTTTCCAGCATGTTGCACCAATTACATGTGAGGAGGCCGTTATATTGTGATGTGTCGGAACTGTTGTAAGGCAGCAGAGCGTCTCGTACTGGTAATGATGCAGAGATCAATTAACTGCAACGTGGTCTCGAGATGTGTTTTCACACACGATTCAAAGATGGTTGTGTACCGTTTTCTGTTGTAAAGTTTTGCATTGTATCTGTACATTAGTGTGATGTTATGACCCCGTGACCGATAAATGCTTGCTGTTAATTATACATTTTTGAGCAGTTATACAGTGTTTCTACTCCATTTGCAAATATCCTTGTCCGGTGACCCCTTTACCCCGAAATTCAAGATGGCGCCCGAAAACCGGAAGTAGTTTTATTTTTGGCACATGTGGTTGTATTTGAAGGACATTTGAGTCGACTATTATGATTTTTTTGGTCGGCAAATTGAATGCCATTATTGTTATTTAGACCACAATTCATCTTGATGTCACACTTCAAGATGGCAGTGGAAAAGCACCACAACCGTACTGAATTTGCATGCAAATGCAGTAAACGTTATGTGCAAAACTGAAAGTACTTCCGGTTTGTGGTCGCCATCTTGAAAGATTGATTTGCAGTAGATTCTATCATTCTAACAGTCTTTATCTAGCTCTGTGTCTTTCACATCCCCTAAAACATATGATTACAGTCTTACATTGCTGTGATGTGAGCAACATTTGCCGAACTGAAACTACTTCTGCTTTTTGTCTGCCATATTTATTTCCGGTGTGATGGCGACACCTGGCAGTGTGAATATTATTGCCGTTGAAAAGGTTGTCCCTGAAAACATAGGCACAGCAGTTGGAATTTTGTTTTATGTGCCTTAGAAACCAAATAACATCTTAATATAGGATTTCGAGCTTTTTTAGTTGGATGTCCATTTTGCAGCAGCCATATTGGAAAAACTTGTGGAGATATGTGAAATTTTTTTCAGCATTTTTAGCCCACATACTGTATATTCAGGAAAAGTCACAAAAGCCTTTGTCACAATTATAAGCGGTTTCGGAGCAACAGGATAAAAAGTGTGTCTGGGGGTAAAATACCCCCCCCATTGCAACATAAGGATTAATATCATTCTGTAGCTGTGTTTGAAACAAACAGACACATGAGACTGACAAGAGAACTCGGCAGGGCACCATGCAGAGCTGCCATGAAGCATTTTAGCTTGATGATAATTGTTGTCACTCCTGCCAGTTTTGTAGTTATAAACCTACTTAGGTATCAGATTCAATAACAAAACAGGCAGTGCTGTTGCTCGCTTGCTTGCTTGCTTCATGGATAACAGAATGTTTCAACTTGCTACTCATAATGCAACAGCAGCTGGAGTGGCTAACTATTAACAGTCATGCACCGAGTTGTTCACAGACAGTATCTTTGAGAGAGAATGTTTAAGTAAAATTGCAGTATAACTAAACTCTGCAGTAAATGAAGTCATTTGAAAAATTACTCAAGTTAAACAATACTAGAGAAACATTATTTTAAAAATAAAAGAAGCAATATGTTCAGCACAAACCCTAGCGATAGCTGTACCATAGGTGACACAATGTGTTGTTCAAAACAACATCCGGATGTTCATGGCACATGAGTGTGAAATACTAAAGAATCCAGAAATTGACAATTAAGCAGAAACCATAACCAGAGCCTAGTTCCTAAAAAGTGACAGTATGACAATAAACACTTACTCCTAAATTCATCAATACATGCAAAGAAATTCTGTGATTTTAACCAAATTATGAAATTGGGTCTCCTGCACCAGTGGCCAAATTGGCATGCAAAAGTAGATCCACGATGTACTATTTCACCCAGAATTCACCTTGATCAGTTTATAGTGTCCGGGACCAAATCTTGAAATCAGGGCTCCGGTAGCTACCCTTCGCTGATCATGGCCAATTCAGCACACGAAAGCATACGAATGATCTGTTCTTAGAAACCAAATTGAATCTGGACTGGTTAGCTATTTTGAGGTAAACCCCAAAATTTTATCGTAGTTTAAAATTCAACATTCTGTACTGTGTTGTGGCACCATCTAATGGTGCAAAGAAATCTGAACATGGTTGCACAACTACAAACCGTCCCTTGTGACGATATCAAAACAATTTCTACACTGTGAACCAAAACTAGAATACCTAGTGGTATAGAGTCGCGCCTCTTAACACATGGTCCAAAGTTTGACCGTGAATCCTTATATGAGCCTATTAAATTTGAAACTTTGCAGCCATTATTTGGTCAACAAATATTAATTTTAGACCCCCCTTACATTGGACTTTTTGGTCCATCTTGGTCTGAACTTTCACCCTGGGTGATTTGCGGGGGAGGGGGTCGATTGGGCCGGCGACAAATTTTTTGTCACGGACAGAAACGTGACTACTTAGTCGTGCCTCGCAGTGTGCGAGAGACTAAAAACCACGACACTAGACTTTTGTCTGTAACTTCACCATTATGTTGACCGATTTTCAAAATTATTGCACTGATAGATCCATTGGTTAAGTTGCAATAAAGTTGTTTTTAAATATCCCACCACATCTTAAATGCGTAGTTACACTACTTTGTAAAATCTCCATGTTCAAAAATTGTCATGCTCAATGACTGAGTGCAGCAGACTGTGGTGTAAGACAACCATTAAAAAAGTTGTAGAAAAATACTTGTTAGTTTGATATTTGTTGATACGGCTCAAAAATAATCTGTGTAGTGACATAACAAAAGTAACAAGAAATGCGTGGCAAATGCTTGGCTTCGTAGTGTTGCCCCCTAGTGAATCTTTGTGAAACACGTATTGCCGCAGTGCCTAGCAGCCCCGCCCCCTCGTTAATTTCCCTGAAGCCCCCAGAAAAATTTCCGACGCCGACTGTACAAATTCTCATGTCTTAAACTCCTGGGTCACTGATCCGAATCTCACCAAATTTCTACAAGCTGTACAGAAATGATTGCCGATTACTCTTCTGAAATCAAAATTGCGATCTTCCAATCTATTTCAGAACATAAGAGTGCCGAATGAAAATTGATCGTCAAATTGGGGCCCAGTCACGGCAAAAATTGCGTGTTTTAACAGCGAAAACTCTGTGTTATTGGACAGAAGTTCACCAAAATTCTACATGATGTAGCAAAATTATTGCCATTTAATACTTTGAAAGCAGCTTCACGATTGGCGAATCCGTTGTCGAACGCCGAAGCAAAGAGTAAAGGTCGTTCCTGGCGACGTCTGCGAACTGTCCCCAAATTTAACTTATTGCCATAGCAACGTCCCTTCGGCTATTGCAAAACTTTTGTCAACATAATGATCCCCATACATACATTTACCAATGAAATTTTGGTGAAGATTGATCCAATACTTGCTGAGATATTCGGTGAAATATGCCAATTTTTGTCTAGTTCTTTGCCCAGGTGTTGCAAAAATTTCAATTTTTGCCCCTGAAATCTCTGAAGTTATTGGACTGATGTTCACAATATTTTTTACACAATATAATGTCGTTAGGGCCGCTGTTAACACGTGCATTCCTGTGGAGATATTGCAATTCGTTGTGGAAAGAGAGAGCAAGAGTAAACGCGGTCAATGTAGGCCTAGAGGTCTGCAAACGGCCCCTATAAATAACTCGTTACCATAGCAACGTCCCTTGGTCGATCAGAAAATGAATGTCAGTTTTGTAACTAGGCCTATCATCAGTTTACCTACAAACTGTGAACATTTGGTGAAGATGGTCCAGAATGTTCTGAGATATTTGGCGCGATATGACAATTTGTCCATTTTTGTGCAGATGTTCAAAAATTTCACATTATGCCTTCTTAATTTGCAAAGTTAGTGGACCGATGTTCGCCATGTTTTCACACAATGTTGAAGCGTTATTGTTGTGTTACTGTGCACATTCACAAGGCAATACAGCATTCTGTTTTGAAACAACCGAGCAAAGCGTGAAAGGGGTCAATTTTGACATCTAAAAATGGACACCCAAAATTACCATAGCAACGTCCCTCAGGCTACCACAAAACTTATATTAGTTTTATAATCTCCATACGTATATCTATACCAACGCTGAAAACATGGAGATCGGTCTAGTAGTTGCTGAGATATTTGGTGGGATATGCCGATTTGTGCCGTCTCATCCAAAATGGTGCATTTGTTACCCTTGTAATCTCGGGGGTTACTGGGCCGATCATTATTAGATTTGCACAGAACTAGCATTGACCCGGTCGTCATAGCTGCAGCAAAAACGGCATGCTTACAAACAACAACCAGTGATGCCAAAAATGTGTCATTTCCGACTTCGTCATCTCGTAGAAAGTTAAGAAAGTAATAGCAAACGTATATAAGAAATTAAATAGGCTTATGATAGCTCAAACTGCCTAGCTAGCTCCTGCCAAAAATTATTGAAATTGATTGAGAAATGTCAAAGATATAGCAAACCAAAGCAGTGTCATTTTCGGTATACAGTGTGACTGAAGAGACCCAATTTTCGGGGTTCGTATTTCCCCAGGTGGTGCAGAGACATTAGTTAGGAGAGGTGGAATAGCAAATTAACTTTCGATAGTATACTCTCTCAGCAACATCTCTGCCAAAAATTACCAAAATTGGTTAAGGTGCATTGAAGTTATAGCGTGCAACATCAGTGTCGCTTTTTTAGACACACTGTTGAGGCGTTATTGCCGCTATTACGGCGCGCATTTACAGCATTCCGTTTTGAAACGCCAGAGCAAAGAGTTAAAGGGGTCAATTTTGACGTCTAAAAATGGCCACCCAAAATTAATCGGTTACTTGGTTAATTGGTTGCACGTTGATAAGGTTGTATGAGCGACGACTGCTGCTGGTGGTGGTGGTGGACGGCAGAACGAAACACGACTGGACGCCGCCAACTAGTCGACGCCACGTGGACAGTGCTAGCAGTGATGCCGCCCTGCCTGCACATCCACCACCCACAGCCAGACCTACAGACGGTGTCGACGAGCCACGTCCTGCATCCGTCACGGTCAACTGATGCGTTCCCACCGTCTCAGCAGCCACACGACGCACCGCTGCCGCCGCCGCCACCGACAGCTTCGTCACCGCGCTCCGTCTGCAACCGTCACAACGCACGTTCCTTTTGAGCTCGACAAAGTATATCCTCCAGTTGACCGCGCTTCCCATTGCTGACGATAGTCGCCGACATACGGTAGAGGCAGAGAAATGAGTTAGTCACGGGATGCGGCACACAAGTGAACTACCCCAAACTGCGCCAGTATAGACATACTTTTAACCGGTGTTGTAAAGCGAATTCAAAGTTCAGGATGCTGAAAACATGCAAAAATAAGTTTTCGGCCGCAGACTGCACCTCACACCCCGCTGGGAGAGCCCAGACCTAGGTCTAAATGGATTTGAGAGGAATGGGCATTGGACATGGGTATCACTCCGTCCGTGACTCGTTCAATCCTAGTTTAATAGGCTATTCACACTGCCGACGTCGTCGCATCCACAGTCTAAGTCAGCGATAGTTTCCAATTCTTAGCCAACTGGACCATCAGCGAGGTATCAGCCGGTGAACGACGCCACAACACGCAAAATTCAAATATTCATGCAGTGCCGTGCGGCGCCGCATTGCATTGCATTGCGGCGCCACACCACCATACGGCACTGCAACGCGCCGCATCCAGTGTGAAAGAACCTTAAGGCATAGGCGGTATGGTGTAAATGCATAATTTTACTGCTTTATTGTTTAGACTTTCCAAGATTCCCGCAGACTGTCGCCGATTCGGTTCACATCGCGCGACGCGACGAAACTCGCTATAGTTTCCTCACGTCGGCGCGGTGTGAACTGGACATAACAACCCTGCCGCTCAGAGACAGCACAGCACAGTCTACAACTGTTTCACCGTGACGGATCTTCTATGCACTTTTAGTTTTAATAGTCTTTTTGTTACTTTTATTTTAATGTTCCGCACGACAGATTAAACGTCAGCTTTTAGTATATATAGGCCTACGTCAATATGCATTTCTATATCATCGTCTATATCTATCTGTAGTTAATTCGCCGCTCCCCAGCATGGGTGCAAAGTACGGTACTGCGATAAGCATGTCTGCTCTCTCTGTATTTCAGTCTGACTTCGAACATACCTCAAAAACCACTTCACCAAATTTCCTCTGCGATTCCGTGCTGCATGCTCCTGCGACGACAACGCAGTACGTTGTGTACTGCTGGTTTATACGTCATACCGTCACACAATGGCCAGGTGAATGGAGAATATACCCAAAGAGACTCATCAGGGGATAACACGCAGCGCGGGGTGTGGTCTGATGTTTACGATTGCCCTGTAGCGAGCCGATCGGTTGCGCTAGTAACATGACGATCGAGGGACCATTATACATTCAAGAACAATCCAACACAGACACCTTCAAACGGCACCTAAAAACTTTTGTATTCAAACGATGTTATTCCAGTTCTTCATCATAGGCCGTTTTAATTCGTTTGATCTGTATGCGACATCTGTAACGCGCTGTTCAAGATTTTATAACTTTAAGCGTTGAACTTTACGAACTGATGAACCTGCGTGGAGCGAGTGTGAAGTTGCCCGTCTCGTCGGCAACGCGAACGCGGCCGCGCTCCATCTTGCCGTCAGCATCATCACCACCATCAGCAGCAACCTCAGCACGTGTTCCGCGCGTCGTCGTCGTCGTCGTCATGGTGCCGCTGTGACGCGGCGGCAGTGACTGTGACGGCGGCGGTATCGTGAAGCTCTCGACCCGCACGACGAGCGCGCCTCGCGCCGGCAGCGCGCTTCGCGCCGGCGCCGTCAGATGGCCGAGCTTGGTGTCGGCGAAGCT
>Ga0209782_1000616_pt1 | contig 16221 bp, 18 predicted proteins | sample WorMetmaBAHAMAS1_FD_187390 | JGI IMG/M metagenome (GOLD analysis project Ga0209782, IMG submission 187390) | Marine gutless worms symbiont microbial communities from Max Planck institute for Marine Microbiology, Germany - Inanidrilus... | ecosystem: Host-associated > Annelida > Digestive system...
CTGCCAAACTACGAAGTCATCTATCTGATTGCCAAACCGGACTTCAAGCTGGTGCCGAAGGCCAACGCGACCGGCTGCGTGTGGCGTATCGACCAGGAGAGCGACAACGCGCATCCGGCGCCGTTTCCGGTCGAATTGGCGACGCGCTGCATCGACGCGGTAGGACGCGGGCCAGTGCTCGATCCCTTTCTCGGCTCTGGCACGACCGCAGTGGCGGCCGAGCAGGCCGGTGTCAAATGGATCGGCATCGAACTGTCCGACGCATACGCCGACATGGCCGAGGAGCGCATCGCACGGACCGTCGGCAGGCTGCTATGAGCGTCATGACGGACGCGGACCTATATGCCCGTTTACGTGGCGTTCTCAAGCGCGAATGGGTGACAATACCGGACTATCCCGGCTATGGTGGCACGGGTGCGCCGGGAAAGATGCTGGAAGAACTGCTCGGTCTTGATGGTGGCAATCTCGACACGCCAGACGCGGGCCGGTGGGAGATCAAGTTTCACTCCGGTTCCGCGCCGTTAACCCTGTTCCATCTTGAAGCCGAACCCCGCGGTCACATGCACACGATGGTGCGCACCTTTGGCTGGCGGGACAGCAAGGGGCGCTCCAGCTTCCGGCACACGATCTGGGGGCAATCAGACATGGGGTTCAATGTTGCCAATGAAAGCAACCGGATCACAGTGCGGCATCCTAACGAAGCGGACATTGCCTGGCCCTACTGGACGCATGACCGGCTGATGAACGCCTTTGCTGCTAAGCTTCGCCGACTGATCGCCCTGAAGGGCAGGCGGAAGACCATCGGGGGGATCAAGCATGTCCGCTATGATACCGCTCACCTCTATTGGGAACCCCGGACCTCACAGTTCGTCAAGGCGATCGAGAAAGGCATCGTTGCAATAGACTTTGACGCTCGAACCAGCAACGGACGCGGCCTGCGCAACCACGGAACCAAGTTCCGAGTCCAAGCCGATAAACTGCGTGCGATCTACCAATATCAGCAGAAATTTACGGCATAGTGCAACTAAGTATATAGCTCCCATCGAAAACGCCTTCAACGACATCTGGCACGTCGCCGTGCCGCGGCCGGTGATGTGGCGCATCCTCGCATTCTGGACCGTCTTCACGCTCGGCCCGATCCTGCTGGGTCTCAGCGTCACGCTGTCCAGCTACCTGTTTGCCACAGCGCAGGCGGCCGGCGTCGAGCAATGGACGGGACCGGTCGGCCGATCAACCGCCCTGCTGCCGCCGGTCCTGGAGTTCGCCTCTTTCGTGCTTCTCTACGGCACCATTCCGAACCGGCCGGTAATGGTCAAACACGCGGTCGCCGGGGCGGTTGTCGCGGTGATCCTGTTCGAGGCGTTGAAGAAGGGGTTCGGGTTCTACGTCGTCACGTTCCCGACGTATCAGACGATTTATGGAGCGATGGCGGTGATCCCGATCATTCTGATTTGGGTTTACATGGCCCGGGCCGTCGGCCTGTTCGGTGCCGTCATCTGCGCCTCGCTGACCGAATGGACCGCACAGCGAGCGATCGCCGGAACGCCGCAATTCGCGCCAGGAATGCGCCTCTCGGTCGCGCTGTCCCTTCTCGCCGAACTGCGGCAAGCGAGCGTGCGCGGCGAGGTGCTGCTGCGGGCGGAGGTGCTGAAAAAACTCAATCTCAGCGCCTTCGTCGTCGAAACCATCCTCGGACAGCTTGGTGACGCCCGGTATGCTACGCCGGTCGGACGCGACGGCTGGGTGCTGGCCAAGGACCTCGACGAGATCACCATCTACGACCTTTACCGCGACCTCGACCTTCATGTCGGTGGCGACGCCTTCCGGTGGATGCCGTCCGAGCCGTGGACCCGGCGGGCCGGCTCGTCGATCGCCGATTTCGACGACATCGGCCGCGAATGCATGGGTGTCAGGCTGAAGGAACTGTTCTCGGAGACGGACGCCGAGGCTCCGGACGGCGAGGTCGTCCCGTTCACACGTCGGTAGGGAAAAACGCGCTCCACGGCGTCGCGGGCAAACCGATTACGGGAAGCTGTATGATTTGCAGTAGAAAAACATGGGAGGCTCCGTCACCATAGATTTCGTCGGCAAAGTCGGGAGATGAGCCGGCGCCTTTACCTCATCACAAAGGAGAGCGCCATGTCCGCAAACTCAAGTGAGACCTCGGCGCCGCAAGCGGTCATCCGAGAGGCCGTTGGCGTTTTTCATGACAGCGAGTCATTCCAAGCCGCCGCCGATGAATTGATGAGCGCAGGCTTTGACCGAGCCGAACTCAGCTTGCTCGCCAGTGACAAGATTGTTCAAGCCAAGCTCGGCCACAGCTACGAAAAAGTTTCCGAACTCGAGGACGACGCCGCCGTACCCCGCGCCGCCTTCGTTGGTCGCGACTCCTTGGTCGAGGCACGCGTGGGCGTGATTGGTGGTTTGGCCTACATCGGCGCGTTGGCCGCGATCGGAGCCGTGGTTGCATCCGGCGGCACGCTGGCAGGAGCGATCGCCGCGGCGGCGGTTGCCGGCGGTGGCGGTGGACTGATCGGCTCGGTCGCCGCGCGCTATATAGGCCGCGACCGGGCCACTGAAATGCAGACCCAGATCGACAAGGGCGGTCTGCTGTTGTGGGTCCACATCCGAGATGACGAACACGAGAAACGGGCGATTGAGATTTTGGGACGATACGGGGCCGACGACGTCCATGTTCACGACATCCAGGTCACCGCTGAGCCAGAGTCCAACCCGCTTACCGGCATTGATCCCGATCCGTTTCTGGGTGCCAAGATCTAGGACGAGCCTCAGCGCGCCGTGGCTGAACGGGTTCGCCGGAGGTCCACCGTGAGCGTCGAGCATAAAGTCGTCCTCTATGGCCTCCTCGGCGTGCTCGGACTGAGCCTCGTCGGTCCCGGCCTGGCTGGCGTGATTAAACCCGACGTCGGACGGTCCTGGCTAATCGGCGAGACGGTCGATGCCCGCAACCACCTCCGGGCGCTGAATGCGATGATGGCGGCGATGGGCGCCATCGCGCTGTGGGCCTGCTGGGACCTGGAGCGGGCGCGGATGCTGGTCCTCGGACTCGGTTTGATCCTGGCGGCCCTGGTCGTTGCACGGTTCTACTCCATCGCCGTCGACGGTATGCCCGGTGGATGGACGTTCGTCTATCTCGCCGTCGAAACGGTGATGGCGGCGGTGTTCCTAATCTGGCCACCGCCGGGCTGAGCGCCAGACGCGGTCAGTCGTCGAGGATCGACAGTAGGATACCCTCCAGCAGCTCACCTTCATTCTGGTTGAAGGCACCACGACCGGCACTGGCCAGGGCGGCGAAGAACTGCCGGTCGTCGCGTCCGAACAGCCGGTACGACCGCGTCGGGACGAACAGCGTCGACACGCTGCGCCGCGGTCCGCTGGCGGCAAAGCCGCGGGCCATTGCCAGCGTCGCGGCCTGACGCGGCGGATGGGCGGCGGCATCGCCGATGACGATCACCGTCTGCTTGGCGCCCGGGCGGAAGGGCATCGTCAGCGCGGTGCCGAGCCCCTCATAAACGGCCTCGGTGACGGTACGTCCGCCGATACGCGAGGCTTCGAGGGACTCGGTGAAACTGAGGATGTCGCCAAGGCCGACCGCTGTCGACCGCAGCGGCAGATCGCGGGTGACCCAGCCGCCCAGTTCATGGTCGCGATAGGCGACGACGCCGATGCGCAGAGACGGAACGAGGCGCTCGAGGATGCGCACCAAACCGGCCATGGACAGCGCCAACTCCTTCGTGACCAACGCCATGCTCGCCGTCGTGTCGACGACGAACACCAGATCCAGAGCCGGAATGATGCGCCGGTTCAGTGTCGCCTGCATTTGGCCGACCAGCCGGTCGTCGGAGCCGGCACGGCCGTCGGCGGCGTCGGCTTCGTTGCGCAGGCTCGCCGCGCTGGCCTGGAGTTCCGCCGCGGCGCGTAGCATGCGGTCGGCCTCTGCCTCCGCGTCTGAGGCCGCCGCCTCGGCGGCCGCCGCCTGGCGGGCCTCGTCGATTTCCGCGTGCAGCACCTCGGTCGCCACGCGCAGGCCCACGGACTCGGCCCCGGCATCGAAGGTCATCCGATAGTACGGCATCAGGATCACCACCATCAGCACGAACACGCCGGTCGACATGGCGAGGACGTCGAGCGCGGACAGCGAAAAGATGGAGAGCGTGCGGTTGGGCCGCTTCATCTCTGTCGAACCAGCGTGAGCGTAGCGTCGCCGAGCAGAAGGGTCTGGCCGTCGCGAAGGGGCAATCGCTCGAACGGGGGCACCACGCCGCCATCGATGGCAGTGCCGTTCAGCGAGTTCAAGTCCTCGACGTGCAGTGTATTGCCGCTGATCGACAGGCGCGCGTGCCGTCGGGAAACGGTCGGGTCGTCGATGATGAGTTCGGCCAGTGCCGGGTGGCGGCCGACGGTCAATCCGGGATCGGCGCGGCGTAACTGGGTTTCACCGAAGGCCAGACGCAGCATCTGACCACCCGGGCCGCGGCCCTCCAACGTCCAGCCGCGCTCGAGGTTGGTGTCGCCGCTCATCGAGTGCCCCCCGGACGTCGTGGCTCAAGGATCGACAACATCACGCTTTCGATCATACGGCCGCGATGGGCGACGAAATCGCCCCCACCGGCGCCGGCAATGCGCTCGTAGAATTCGCGACCGCGCCGATTGTCACCGGTGAAAATCGCCGAAACCCGCCGCCGGCCCGCGGCCCCGCTGCCCGAGTCCGCGAACCCCGCAGCCGTATCAAGGGCGGCTCCCCAGTTCCCTGGCCGTTCAGCGGCATCGCCGATGACGACGATGCGGCCCTGGACGTCGTCGCGCCAAGGCATCGCAATAGCCTCGGCAAGCGCCTGTCCGACCGGCTCGGGCGAGTCGCCGCCGCCTTGGGCATCCAGTTCCTCGACGAACGACTGCAGGCGGGCGAAGTTGACGCCCTCCATCGGTGTCAACGGGAATGCACGGGTGATGTAGGCGTCGGTCCGGTCCTTGAAGGCGACGAAGCCAACGTTCAGCGTCGGTGCAAGACGGTGCAGCGTGCGCACGATACCAAGCAGATTGGCTTGGATGTCGGCCATCTCGTCGCGCATGCTGCCGGTGGCATCCATGACGAACACCAGGTCCAGGTCGGTGATCGGCAGCGCCGCCAACTTCTCTTCTGCCGCTGCCCTTCGTTTTTCCGCGTCGTGAGCTCGGTTTGCCGCTTCGAGCATCGCGTCCTCGGCCTCTTTTTCGGCGATCTTCGCCTCGGCCAGGGTTTCGGCGGCGTGAGCGCGGCGCGCCTCGGCGGCGGCGCGGGCTTCGGCCGCCTGCGACGCAGAGCGATGGGCGGCATCGAGCGCTGCCTGAGCGTCTGCGAGTTCCGCCTCGGCGCCGGCGCGGCCGACTTCCAGCGCCGGCTGCTTGAGGTAGTAGGGAAACAGGATCACCGCCATCAGCACGAACACGCCGAGCGATGTGGCGAACAGGTCGAGGGCCGAGATGCTGAGGACTTCCAGGGCTGGACGGGCGCGCGCGAGCACGGTCGTCAATCTTCGTAGAGGCGGTTGATGAGGTTGTCCAGGCAGTACAGCCCGGCGCGGTTGAGGGCGCGCTCTTCGCGGGCCTGGACGATGTGCTGGAACAGCAAGAGCACCGCGGCCATGACCAGCGCCAGCAAGGTGGTGTTGAAGGCCACCGCCAGGCGCTTGGTCAATTCGGCAAGCAGCGCCGGGTCCTGAACGTCGACGGCGCCGGCGAATGACAGCGCCAACGAAATGCCGATCACCGTGCCGATGAACCCAAGGGTCGGGATCAGCCAGACGATATAGCGGAGCATGCTGTAGCGCAGGTCGATCTCGTGCAGATAGAGCTCCAGGCTGGAGTTTAACAAAGCATTTGCCTGGTCGATGGAGCGACTGGTTTGGAACTGCAGCACGATTCGTTGGATCAGCCGCGGCAGGAACCGCGCGCCGGGGCCGTCCACCCGCCCGTCTTCGCGCAACCGGGCGTAGATGTCGCGTAGTTCCGGGGACTGGAGAATGGTCCGGTCGTCCTCGGGCAGGTAGCGCCGATGGAGCTCGGCCGTCTCGCCGCGGGCGTCGCCAAACCGGACGATCAGCTCGCCGAGTCCGACGGCAAACACCACCCACATGACGGTCTGCACCGTCAGCGGATAGGTCTCACGTTTGCTGTCGATCAACAGGATGGCAAGGGTTTCCGGCGCGAACACCTGGATGAGCCAAATCACCGCTACGGCCGCAGCGATGCAGAGCGCCAGAACGACGAGGCGCGGGAGCCCTCCGCGCGCCTTGGCCTTCGGCGCGACGATGTCGAGGGGGGCCGCTGAGTCCTCGGGCAATGGTCAACTCCTCCGCCGCACGATCTCGCCGGTGACAGGATCGCGTTCGACCCGCCCCCGAGGGCGATAGGGTTCGGTATCGGTCCGTGAATCTCCGCCGTCGGGCAAGACAGTGGCGCCGGCAACGGCTATCAGATCGCGAACCGTGCAGCAGTGCTCGCCGAGCCGGACTTCGTCATCCAGGTGAACGAACCCCTGTCGAATCGGACGCCACTTCCCGTCGGCCAAGGCGCGCACCGGACGGCGCCACGTGCCGTTGCCGCTGGCGCAATCGGTGAGGTGATGGCGCCCGTCGTCAGTAATCACCAACTCAGCATGGCACGCGGCCACACTGGCCTCGGCGATGACGATGTCTGCGGCGTGGCTGCGCCCGATCACCAAGGTCTTCAGAGACCGATCCTCCGATCGATGGTGGTTCAGGTTAGTCTACCGCAGTTCACGGTTTCGGCGCCTCGCCCGTCTGCACCTGGGGATCGGCGTTCCCGGAAACGGCGTTTTCGCCGAGTACAATCTCGGCATTCATGCCCATGGCGAAGCCATGCCCTCCGTTGCCGGTAATCGTGTTGTCTTCGAATCGCCCCCGAGCGCCGTCAAGCGCCAGCACCCCGTGCTGCGCATTGTCGGTAATTCGATTGGCCGTCATCTCGGGATCACCGTCCGCGCCAATGACGAACCCGGAGTAGGTGTTTTCGGTGATGACGTTGTCCGAGAACCGTCCGGCGCCACCGTCATAGACGTACACGCCCGCCTCGGTGGCGGCGGATATGCGATTGCCGATGATCTCCGGATTGGCACCGTCGCGAACCTCCACCCCGGAAGCCCGAGTCTCGGCGATGACGTTGTTGGCGAGCCGGCCGCCGCCTCCCGCGGCGAACAGTACGCCCGCTTGGCCGGTGTGGCGGATTGCATTGGCGGCGATCACCGGCACCGCCCCGCCGCGTACGATGATTCCGGCACGCGCCGTGTCCTCGACGATATTGTCGGTAATGGTGCCACGCGCTGCCGACTCGATGAGGATCGCCGGCCCTCCCACGGCCACGAATTGGTTGCCGCGCACCGTCGCCTCGGCGCCATCGCGTAGTCGCAAACCGGGTCCGCTGCCGCCGGTAATGATGTTGCCTTCAACGAGCACGCGACCGTGCGCCAGATCGAGGCACGGCGCCCCCTGGCCGTCGCCCTCGGCGCCCTTCAACGTCATGCCGGTGACTGTGCCCGCCTCGGCCATGGCGACCAGGCAGGTCCCGCCGGTGGGCGCGAGCACCACAGCCGCCGGCGAATCGCCGATGCCAACAAGGTCCATCGGATGCGCCAGTCGCAGGCTCTCGGCATAGGTCCCCGGGCGGATACGGACCGTCGCGCCCGAACGCGCCCGCGCGACGGCCTCTCCGATGGTCTGTACATCGCCGCCGCCAGTGGCGTCGACCGTCCAAACATCGCGAGACCAGTCCTGGTAGCGGGGCCAACCCCACAAGCCGGCCGCAGCGAAGACAGTGACAAGGAGCACCGCGACGACAACCGGCCAACGTCTTGTTGTTTGGGCAGCGCGCCTGCGCGGCGGCTTCAGGCTCAGCGGCGGCGAATCCGGTTCACTTGCCCGCTGGATCCGGACGGTCGGCGGAAGATCATCGTCGTCTTCGTCGATACCGGCCAGGAGTTCGGCCTCAAACACCTCAGCCGAACGGGTCCGAACGCGCGGATCAAGGTCGAGCGCGGCGTCGATCGCCCGCAGAAATCCGTCCCGATAGCGCCCGGCCCCGACCTCGACAGCCTGGATCATTTGGCCGCTTTGCCGTGTCGGTGCATCCGGCAACGGCGCACCGGCAACGATCTCATAGCCGATGGCCGCGACCGCATAGACGTCCGTCCACGGTCCCTCCGCGTCCTCCCGTCCGTATTGTTCCGGCGCCGCGTAGCCCGGTGTCAGTTCGCTCGTTCGGAGGGTCGGCTCGCCAGTCAACGCCATCGGCCGTGCGGCGCCGAAATCGGTCAACACGGCACGACCGTCGGCGCTGATGATGACATTGGCCGGCTTCATGTCCCGGTGCAGAAAGCCGGCCTCGTGCACACTTGCAACGGAGTCGACCATGGCGAGGAGTAGGCCTGCGGCCTCGTCGGTCCCGAGCCGCCCAAGGCGAAGAACGTCGGCCAGGGTGGAACCCTCGACCCTTTCGAGAACCAGATAGACGGTTCCGTGGGCATCGATCGTCGCTAACAGCCGGGCGACGTCGGGTGCATCGAGCGTCGACAGAATGCCTGCCTCGCGACGGATCGCCTCAACGGCTTCGGTGAAGTCAGCGGCATGGGCGTCCGAGGCCGCGACGACGGCGCCATTCCCCCTTTCCCGAATCGCAACTCCGCGCGGAAAGCACTCCTTAACCAGCACTTCGTACCCGGACTCGCGGTCCACCGCCGCATAGATGAGCGCGAACGCGCCACGGCCGAGTACCCCGCGGATCTCGTATCCGTTGATGCGCGATCCTGCGGCGAGCGGCACCCGCGTGGGCGCGGCGGTCGTCGAGCTTCCGGCCGTCTCCATGAGGCCGCCTACCTATTCCTCGGACCGGGACGGGATGTCGCCGGACAGGCGGACCGGCCCGGAATCGACCTTCGCCGGTGGTGGCGGTGGCGCCGATGCGACATCTGGAATCGGCACCGCGGGCGGCGCCGATGCTACCGGCGGTTCGGCTGCGGGCGCGGGCGGTTCCGGTTTCGGTGGCGGAACCTCGAACGTCTGTTCGGGCAGCGGAGGCAGGGCCGGCGCCTCGTCGACGACCAGCGGTTCCGCCTCAGGTGCCTGTTCGTCGAGGCTCCAGATCGCGTCGCGGTTGCGACACCCCGTCCCTCGGACGACGACGGTCGCCTCGCCGGGCCGTTCGAGCGTCCGTTCGTACTCGCGGCACGGCACCCCATCGCCGCGATAGTATGTGCGAGTGACGGTCACCATGCCGGCGCTGCCGGTTTCGGCGTTGGACCAGGGAACCGACGTTCCAGTGCGTTCCTTTTCCAAGACCCGGTTGACCACCGACTGGACGCGGGCGCGGTCCTGGACGTCCTCACTCGCCGTTCCGGTCGGACCAGCGGAAATCACCATGACCGTCGCCAACCCGAGGAGCCGGGCCCATTCTGCGCCTTTGTGGACCATTCTGCGTCTCAGAACCGCTTCATGCGAACCCGAACGCCGATCGAAGACCGGCAGGGGATCCATTCTATCGGCTACGTTATCGCGGCCGAAACCCAATCGGTACCACGGTCGTGTCGGTGCAAGCCGCCTTCATTGACAATCCGATGAACAGGTCATTAGTGTGATTTCACATCGTGTTACAGGGGCACAGGCCCCAAATGACCGAAGCACGGATCACGCCGTGCGCTAATAATTCTCGACAGGGAGAACAACCATGACCATCCGAAAGCTCGGCGCCGCCATCGGTATCGCCGCTGCGATCGGCCTCGCTGGAGGCGCCCAAGCCAAGACGTTCATCTATTGCTCGGAAGGCAGCCCGGAGGGCTTCAATCCGTCGCTCTACACGTCGGGAACGACGTTCGATGCGACGGCGCGCAACATCTTCAACCAGCTTGTTCAGTTCAAACGTGGCACGACCCAGATCGAACCCGCTCTCGCCGAGTCGTGGCAGGTATCGGATGACAGCCTGGTCTACACGTTCAAACTGCGCAAGGGCGTCAAGTTCCAAACGACCAAGAACTTCACGCCGTCGCGGGACTTCAATGCCGACGACGTGCTCTACAGCTTCATGCGGCAATGGAAGACCGACCACCCCGACCACAAGCTGTCGGGCGGGCAGTACGAGTATTTCAACTCGATGGACATGCCCAATCTGTTGAAGGCGGTGGAGAAGGTCGACGACCACACCGTACGGTTTACGCTGACCAAGCCCGAATCGCCGTTCATCGCCAACTTGGGCATGCAGTTCGCCTCCATCCTCTCGGCCGAATACGCCCAGAAGATGCGGGCCGCCGGCACGCCCGAAAAAATCGACCTTGAGCCGGTCGGCACCGGCCCGTTCCAGCTCGTCAACTATCAGAAGGACGCGGTGATCCGTTACAAGGCGCACCTGGATTTCTGGGGTGGCAAGGCGCCGATCGACAACCTGATCTTCTCGATCACGCCGGATGCGGCGGTGGCCTACGCCAAGGTCAAGTCCGGCGAATGCCACCTGATGCCCTATCCGAACCCGGCCGACCTTGAGGCGATGGGCAAAGACCCGGCGCTGAAGGTGATGTCGCAGGAGGGGCTGAACGTTGGCTATCTGGCGTTCAACACAGACGCCAATTCGCCGGCCTTCAAGGGCAAGGACCATCCTTACGGTGACGCCCGCGTGCGCAAGGCGCTCAGCATGGCGATCAACAAGGACGCCATCATCGACGCCATCTATCTCGGCGCCGGCAAGAAGGCAAAGAACCCGATCCCGCCGACCATATGGTCATACAACGATGCGATCAAGGACGATCCCTATGATCCGGCGGCGGCGAAGAAACTGCTCGCCGATGCCGGCTACGCCAACGGATTCGAGACCGATATCTGGGCGATGCCGGTGAAGAGGCCTTACAACCCCAACGCCCGGCGGATGGCCGAGATGATCCAGGCCGACTGGGCGAAGGTCGGCGTCAAGGCCAAGATCGTCACCTTCGAGTGGGGCGAGTACCTCAAGCGCTCCAAGCAGGGCGAGCACCAGACGGTGCTGCTCGGCTGGACCGGCGACAACGGCGATCCGGACAACTTCCTCTATGTGCTCCTTGGCTGCGAGGCGGCGAAGGACAGCGCCAACCGGGCGCGGTGGTGCCACAAGCCATTCGAGGACCTGCTGGTCCAGGCCAAGCAGACCGCCGACGTCGGCAAGCGCACCATGCTCTACGAGAAGTCCCAGGAGATCTTCAAGCAGGAAGCGCCGTGGGTCACCATCGCCCATTCGGTGGTGTTCAAAACCATGCGCAAGGAAGTGGACGATTTCCGCATCGACCCGTTCGGCGGACACATCTTCTACGGCGTCGACCTGAAGTAGCCTGGTAACGCCAAGAGAAAGCAATAGCGGGCGGGGCGGCACACAGCCGTCCCGCCCGCGCCGCTTACACGCGCCATGCTGAAGTTCCTGTTTACCCGCATCGGACTGGTCATCCCGACGTTCATCGGCGTGACGCTCCTGACGTTCGCGCTGATCCGTCTGGTGCCGGGGGACCCGATCGAGCTTCTGGTCGGCGAACGCGGCATCGACCCGGCCCGCCACGCCATGCTGCGCGCCGAGCTGGGTCTCGATAAGCCGCTGCTCAGCCAATACGGCATCTACATTTCGGATGTCGTGCAGGGCGACCTCGGCCGTTCCATTGTCACCAAGACGCCGGTGATCGACGAGTTCCTGTCGCTGTTCCCGGCAACGGTCGAGCTGTCCATCTGCGCGATCCTCTTCGCCGTCGCCGTCGGCCTGCCGGTCGGCATTCTTGCCGCGGTGGGACGCGGGTCGTTCCTCGACTACGCCACGATGGGCGTTTCACTCACCGGATACTCGATGCCGATCTTCTGGTGGGCCCTGCTACTGATCCTCTTCTTCTCGGTCAATCTTGGATGGACGCCGGTGTCGGGCCGGTTGTCGGTGCTCTACTACGTCGAGCCGGTGACGGGCTTCATGCTTATCGACACCCTGTTGTCCGGCGAAAAAGGCGCCTTCGGCTCCGCTGTCCGCCACCTGATCCTGCCGTCCATCGCGCTCGGCACCATTCCCCTCGCCATCATCGCCCGCATGACCCGGTCGTCGATGCTCGAGGTGCTGGGCGAGGACTACATCCGCACGGCCCGCGCCAAGGGCCTGGCACCGCTGCGGATCATCGCGCTGCATGCGCTGAGGAACGCCCTGATCCCGGTGGTCACGGTGATCGGTCTCGCCGTGGGCGTGCTGTTCGCTGGCGCCATCCTCACGGAAACCATCTTCTCGTGGCCGGGCGTCGGAAAGTGGCTGGTCGAGTCGGTCCGCCGGCGCGACTATCCGGTCCTCCAAGGCGGCGTGCTGCTGGTCGCCGGCATCGTCATGGCAGTCAATCTGACGGTCGATCTGCTCTACGGCCTCATCAATCCCCGTATCCGGCACCGGCGCTGATCATGACACCGCCACAGGACACCATCGCCACCACCGAGACCGGCCCCCCCGCGGCCGAGGCGCCGCCGCACCCCATCGTCGAGTTCTGGCGCTACTTCAGCGTCAACCGGGGTCCGGTGATCGGCCTGATCGTCATCATCATTCTGGCCCTGGTCGCCATCGGCGCCGACGTCCTCGCGCCGCATTCGCCGAACGAGCAGTACCGCGATGCCTTCCTGGCCCCGCCGGCGTGGGTCGAGGGCGGCTCGGTCCGCTTCCTGCTCGGCACCGACGATGTCGGCCGCGACATCCTCTCTCGGATCATCCACGGTGCGCGCGTGTCCATGTCTATCGGCTTCCTGGTTGTGACCCTGGCGCTGGCCAGTGGAATCGGCCTCGGACTGATCGCCGGGTTTTTCCGTGGCGCTGTCGACATCGCCATCATGCGCACGATGGATGTGATGCTGGCGTTGCCGAGCCTTTTGCTCGCTATCGTCATCGTCGCCATCCTCGGACCCAGCCTGATCAACGCGGCGATGGCGGTGGTCATCGTCCAGTTGCCCCACTTCGTCCGCCTGACCCGCGCCGCGGTGATCACCGAGACGGCCAAGGACTACGTCACAGCGAGCCGGGTGAGCGGTGCGGGACTGATGCGGCTGATGCTGATTACCGTGCTGCCCAACTGCATGGCGCCGCTGATCGTGCAGGCAACGCTGGGGTTCTCCACCGCCGTGCTCGACCTCGCGGCGCTCGGCTTCCTCGGCATGGGCGCCCAGCCGCCGACCCCAGAATGAGGCTCGATGCTCGCCAATGCGCTGCAGTTCATCCAGCGCGCTTGGTGGGTAGTGACCTTCCCCGGCCTCGCCATCCTGATCACCGTTCTCGCGTTCAACCTTCTGGGCGACGGCCTGCGCGACGCCCTCGATCCGAAGCTGAAACGCTGATGGCCCTGTTGGAGATCGACAACCTGACCGTCGAGTTCGGCGCCGCCGGCAAGGCGTTCCGCGCCGTGGATTCGGTGGACCTGACCATAGACGAGGGCGAGGTCGTCGGCGTCGTCGGAGAGTCCGGGTCGGGCAAGAGTGTCACCATGCTGGCGCTGATGGGGCTCATCGGCTTCCCCGGTGTCGTCACCGCCGACACGCTCAATTTCGGCGGCATCGACCTGTTGACGCTGTCGGCGGCGAAACGGCGGGCGATCACCGGCAAGGACGTGGCGATGATTTTCCAGGAGCCGATGACCAGCCTCAATCCCTGCTATACCGTCGGCTTCCAGATCTCCGAGACGCTGAAGGTCTACGAGGGCGGAAGCCGGGCCGAGCGGCGACGGCGGACCATCGAGCTCCTCGACCAGGTGGGCATCCCAGCGCCCGAGAGCCGCGTCGACTCGTTCCCGCACCAGATGTCAGGCAGCATGAACCAGCGGGTGATGATCGCCATGGCCATCGCCTGCAATCCGCGGCTGCTGATCGCCGACGAGCCGACGACGGCGCTGGACGTGACCATCCAGAAGCAGATTCTCGACCTGCTTCTCGCGTTGCAGCGCGATCGCGGCATGGCGCTGGTGCTGATCACCCACGACATGGGCGTCGTCGCCGAGACGGCGCAACGGGTGGTCGTCATGTACGCCGGCCAGATGGTCGAGCGCCAGCCGGTCGACAAGCTGTTCGCCGCACCGCGCCATCCCTACACGGCGGCGTTGCTGGAGGCGCTGCCCGAGCGCGGCGTTGGCCGTGCCCGGCTGCCCACGATCCCGGGGGTCGTCCCCGGACAGTACGATCGGCCGAGCGGATGCCTGTTCAACCCGCGCTGCCGCTATGCCAATGAACGCTGCCGGGACGAGGGACCGGCGTTGCGCGACGGACCTCGCGGTGCGGTGCGCTGCCACACGCCGCTGATCGACGGGAGGCCGGAGTCGTGACCGGCCCCGCCATCCTCGAGGCCCGCGATCTCACCCGTCACTACGAGGTCAAGTCCGGCGTCTTCGCCAAGCCGAAGACGCTGAAGGCGCTTGACGGCGTGTCGTTCATCCTCGAGCGGGGACGATCGCTGGCGGTGGTCGGGGAATCCGGCTGCGGCAAGTCGACGCTAGCGCGTCTGATCACCCTGATCGAGCCGCCGACGGCTGGAGACTTCAGCCTCGACGGCGTCGCCGCTGGCGGTGCCGACCGCCGCGCCGTCCGCGGCCTGCGGCGCAAGGTGCAGATGGTGTTCCAGGATCCCTACGGCTCGCTCAACCCGCGCAAGAAGGTCGGCACCATCCTTGAGGAACCGCTCGCCATCAACACCGATAAGAACGCCGCCGAGCGCAAGGAGTCGGCGCTGGCGATGATGGATCTGGTTGGTCTTCGACGCGAACATTATGGCCGCTTTCCGCACATGTTCTCGGGCGGCCAGCGCCAGCGCATCGCCATTGCCCGCGCGCTGATGCTGCGCCCCGGCGTGGTCGTCGCCGACGAGCCGGTGTCAGCGCTGGACGTGTCGATCCAGGCCCAGGTCTTAAACCTGATGATGGACCTGCAGGAGGAGTTCAATCTCGCCTATGTGTTCATCTCCCATGATCTTTCCGTCGTGCGTCATATCGCCGATGAGGTCGTGGTCATGTATCTCGGCCGCCCCGCCGAGCAGGGTCCGAAGGAGACCATCTTCGCCAGACCCATGCACCCCTACACCCGGGCGCTGTTGGCGGCGACGCCGCGGGTTAACCCGGCCGAACGTCAGAAACGCATGGTGCTGAGCGGCGAGCTGCCGTCGCCCCTCGATCCCCCTTCCGGATGCGCCTTCCACCGCCGCTGCCCGTATGCCACCGAACGCTGCGCCGAAGAACGGCCGGAACCCCGGCCGCTGGACGGCCGCATGGTCGCCTGCCATCACGCCGAATCGCTCTAACAGCCTGCTTTTCATTGCACTTTCGCCCGCCGAATCGAGGCGACTCCGCAAACGCCGAAAAAGCTGCTATACTCCCAGAGGGGGTCGAGAGAATTCGACTTGTTCTCAGAATGGAGATGTAACCATGGAGATACCTTCGGCTACGGCAGGCGCGCTGTCGCAGAAGATTGCCGGCGCGACCAATACCGTAAGCCGGCCGAATGCGCCGGCCACCGAAGCCCGCGCCCCTGCGGAAAGCACCACCGACGCAACCGCGGCCACTCAGGCCCAGTCTCAGTCGGGCGTCGAGGTACAGGTCGTCGAGCAGCCTCGGACCGTCCTCGAGGCTGCGGCAAGCGCCGAGTCGCGGACCGAGGGTGATCCCCGGCCGGACGCCGGTCCCGATCCGCGGACCGAGCCCAGCGCCGATAGCGCGCCGCGGGAACCGAACGGCTTCCTCGGCAACAATCTCGACGTCGAAGTCTGACGCCTTCGCACGTTTGACATAACCGACGCCGGCAGCAATCGCGCTGCCGGCGATTGTACGTACGCGCCCGAACCCTGCCCGTCAGCCCTTCGAAATTCGCCGTCCGGTGATCCCCGTCACAGCGCCCCGGCCACCCCGGAACTATCGTTGAGATATCCCGAAGTCGGGATTGGCGAATCCGTCCTCAGGAGGCGGAGTCGATATGCACCCGGGATGTGGGAGGAAACGAACCAACGTTTCCACGGGAGGCATAACGCCATGCTGACGACAAGAAACGAAACCGTCGAAATGCACGCTCAAGACTGGATCGAGGGTAAGCGTCCGGCCTTCCCCACCTTGATGGGTCGCGATCAATTGAGGCAGCACTTTTTGAACTTCTTGCCCGATCCGCAGGGACAGGGGTCGTTGCGGCCGACCTTGCGGTTGTTCTGGTTGGCCGG
>Ga0209782_1000617_pt1 | contig 16179 bp, 10 predicted proteins | sample WorMetmaBAHAMAS1_FD_187390 | JGI IMG/M metagenome (GOLD analysis project Ga0209782, IMG submission 187390) | Marine gutless worms symbiont microbial communities from Max Planck institute for Marine Microbiology, Germany - Inanidrilus... | ecosystem: Host-associated > Annelida > Digestive system...
CTGGTACTTCATTCCCAGGGTGTGAGACATTAAGCAAAGTGTGTGGTGTCTGGAATGGCTACAATGGGGACTCGGAAATTGTGAAAGTGTTAGACAGGCAGACTGCGTTGAAACGCTGGATTGCCGCGATTATTATTGTTATTATTATTATTATTATTTTACCCTGGTAGTTTATTCCCAAAAACTGATTATAGTAATGCTTCATGAAGTTGCAAGGACACTGTACATAGTCAACGAAAAGTGCCTGCTGATACACGTATGTTGTAGTTGTTTTTGTTTGACGATTTGTATTTTGTCGATTTAGTGTTTATGTACTTAGTTTTGTGTTAGCCTAGGTTTATTATATTGTTGTAATTTATTTCTCCTGGCTTTAATTTTGATTTCCTCAGTACTAGCCAAGAGATGTGTTGGGAAGAGCGTCTCAGATATGACGTATTTAGTGTCGAGTTGGACATTGAACCTTAACTTAATCAATTAGTTGAGAGGGTCTTTTCTGGATTGTTGGCTTAGATTTTATCAGGCTAGATGCGCAGCACTGTCAGAGCACTGAATGTATTGATGCAAGCCAAGCAAAGTCATCGACTGGCTTCATTTATTTCTGATTGACCAACTGACGCATATAATGTTAATAATTAAAGCTGATCGACCGCTTACATGTGACACGTTGAACGCCCCCTGACAACTGACAATCAGACAATTCCAATGGACTGGTAATGGTCATTCGCAATTACCATTGGCTGAACTCGGCAGGCCGAGTCCTAATATCGACCTGCTCCGCACCACTGGTTCAAACGGGAGAGTGTAAACAATTTTCACTGTTTGACCTTGATCTACGACCTTGACCTACAATCCCAGGCTAGCCAAGGTCAAGGTCGACCCTCATGCCAAAATCAAGGTCAAACGATTCTAACAGGAGAGCGCCCACAGACAAACGGACACACACATGGATGCTACCAAACGTATTATCTCCCCTGCTACGCGGTCGATAATAAGAATGATGATGATAATGATAACTAGTGATGCTGGGTCGCATCCCAATCTGATAGTCGCCCGATGTGGAAACACCCTCTGCACTAGAATAAGCTAATGATGTGAGATTTGAAATAAATGGAAGTGTTTCCAAGTTGCAACCCGTGGTCACAACCAGCAAAGAAGCCAATAACACTGTAGACATCAATAGTGCTACCATGACATCATCACCAAACATATCAAGTCTTTCATATTCATTATTATAGATCATAGCATTCAATTCTGTAAGAAAATTTTGACTGTGCTTGCAGTGTGATGTAAGGGACATTACGTAATCAGATCCATTGATCTACGAGACATATATGAGTTGAAATAAAGTATTTCCTTCTGCCAGACATGAAATGAGTACATATCAACGAGCAGTGGCAGTGCTCTGTAGCTGGAAAGGTAACCGTAGGTCTGATGTTGGTTGCATTGTGAATTACGGTCTCCATGGTATGTCCACCTACGGTCTCAAAGGCCTAAGGAAGGGAGATAATCACCCTACCTTTACGCCTGTATGGATTATGGCACCATTTACCTTTCTGTGCTAAATACATTAGGTCATGTGATATTTTTACAGCCTGCATATCGAAGATTTTATAGCTTTTGCCTTGTGTGTGTGTGTGTGTGTGTGTCTGTCCGGGTGCCAAAAACTGATAATTTCATCACTACATCACATTTTGCATTCACCTGGGGGGAGGTTTGGACCCATTCAGGCATGTCCATTTGTCCGTCTCTGTCCGTTTGTCTGTCTGGGGCTTTTTGTTCCCCCTTCCTTCCCATACCCTCCCTCCCCCCGGCGGCGGCGGGCTGTGCGATGCAGCCTTGAGCTGATTCTTCTCATGTATTACTGCTGCTAGGTTCGCCAACAAGAAACGAGAAGTTTCTGTCGTGCATTGCCGCTGGCAAATGGGTTCTCCACAAGTCGTACTTGGAAAAGGCGCTGCAGACTAACACCTTTCCTGACGTATGACAGCTGATTAATGAATATTGATAACAAGTTAGAGTATGGTAGCGACAGCCCACATCCCTGCTGAGCATGTATCGTTCAGTCACATTTGCAGACATATGTACCCCATCAACCCAGTCAACTCAGCCTTTCATCCCTCCTAGGGTCACTAAATTGAGTACCGGACTAAGAGGCTGGGGTAAAGGCAGGAATGTCACCTCCAATTGGCAGGTAACACTGTTTTATGAATATTGATAACAAGTTGTTAAGTAATATTAGGAATGACTCACCACTGAACGTGTATCTTTCAGTCACATTCGCCAGGTGGAGCCAGTTGTACTCGATCTAATAATAGTTCTTCAGGCCCATCCAAGTCTGTTGCCAAACAGCATCTCAGTCAGTTTGCCGTTCTCACGAGTGTGATTAACACAGACAGACAGACAGACAGACAGACCGACAGACTATGTACAATATCTGCAGCAGTAGCCCACATCTAGCACAGTTTGCAGTGCTGATGATGCAGGCAAAAATACTAACTAGTAATGCTTTCGCTCAGTGATACCAGCCATAAATCAAAATGATTGTGGTAACCATGTATGAACTGACTGTCTGGCTGTGCGACATGGATACAGTGTGGGTAAACAGATTTACCCCCCTCCTTCCTCTAACCCATACGAGGTTTCTAAAATTTCTCTCTAACAGCTGAGAATTTCTATCCAAAATTTTATATACCTATTGTGTGTCGCTATCTACACTAAAGTTTTATTTAGTTATCTTTAACTTTGACAAAGTTACATTCAGCATGAGCATCATCATAGCAGACATGTTTATTGCAAATTATTGGTTTTTAGTACTACTGTATCTACCAAATTACTATCAACAATAGGTTAAATATTTCATTCAAGCTTTGAATGCAGATATTGCATGAAGAAGGATTTGGTGCTAAAGCAGTTGTTGTTAAAAAAATAATAAAAAGTAATAAATAATAAAACTAGAAACTCATAAGCATTGCCGAGCTGCTGCAAAACCATGCAAACTCCCTATTTGGTACAAATTTGGCATGCGACAGTAGGCACTGGTCTATGCTTACACGTTTAATGTCATCTGGATCGGTGTACTGTATTGCCAACCACAGCGGCCGTGCTGGCCAGCCAAGCCGAAGCCATCGTCGATCGCCGACGAACATGGCCACAGGCTACTAAACGGAGGACAGGCGACTAAACGGAGGAACTAAACATAGAATAGATATACACTAAATAGTACACTGACAGCAAGAATGACGGCTGTTGACTTGTGTTGTCGGGTACCACCGTACCAAATGACGTAAAAATGACGTCACTCGACCAGCGGCCATGTTCTTTGGTGAAGCCAAGCGACGACCTCAAAGTCTTCTGCTGTTCTAATTGGACGTAAGAAGTCTAGATAGAATATTTGATGCCTGTGTTGCCAACACAGGTCAGCAGGTCAGATACTCTTCCTGATGTCAAGCCGATAGTGTCAAAACACTAAAGCCAACTGGCAATACTGCCGGTAGTAATAATGCACGACAGTGTACACTGTGTCTCAAAAAAACGACACTGACTTTGCACACTATAACTTCAATGCACATCAATCGATTTTGCCAATTTTTCGTACAGATATTGCTGAGTGAGTACGCTATTGAATGGTAATTTGCTATCTCACTTCTCCTAACTAATGTCTCTCCACTACCTGGGGAAACATGAACACCGGAAATTGGGTCTTTTCAGTCATGCTGACTACTGTCTGCTATGGCTTGCTATATCTTCGACACTTATCAAACCAATTTTGATAACGTTTTGTACATCAGTGTCGTTTTTTTGAGACACGGTGTATGTGTGTGTATATGTATGTGTGACTCACAGTGCGTATGTATGTGTGATGGTATGGTTGCAGGAGAATGACTATGAGTGGGGAGGACCAGGCACCGAGATCGATGTATCACATCTAATTGAGACGATGGCTAAGTTGGCTCGTGCAGCCCGGCGTTGGCGTATTAAACTGTCTGAACATCGCATGGTTAGTTTTCACCTCGTGCATGCGTAGCACCATAATTATTATGATTTATTACGCCATAAGGCAGCAAAATGACACAAGTACATGCAATCAATACAGTGCTAGCCTACATTAGTTCTAAAATACTTTTAAAAACATAAAAGAACCAAAGACACATAAAAGCACATATATCGAATAATGTTCTGTATGTGGTCTTTTTTGAGTCACCGTGGTTTACCAGATGTAAAGTAAAGTAAAAAGTAATGTATACCACGATGAGTACTCGTCTTCCTTACTAAGGTTTTGAGCTTGTGGGTGGTTCGTTCGTTCGTTTCATCAGGGGTGGCTAGGCTGTTGGTAGTCTATGTGACATGCTTCCAGCCACCGTCAGCACTGAGGCCTAGAACTGGCCCAATGCGCAACCCCTCTATCGCTGGGGCTTTTACTGTTTATTTTAAGAGCCCAGCTTAGCCTGCGGGTTTCTCTGGTAAGGTGCCAATGGTGCGGCACTGTCCTACAAGTAGAGCCGCTGGCACCTGCCATCTGTTATCCACGCCGGTGGCTCTCACCACACCCACACGCCCCCAATCCGGGTGTGATGGCCTGTCACAGTTTAAGAAAAGGACATAGGCAAACCCTCTTGTGACTGCCCGAGAATTTAATATCATAGCATGCAGATATCTGACTCGACATGCCGGCAGCATGAGTCGAACCCATACCGCCGAGCTAGCCAGCCAGGCCCGCACTGCAGCTCAGCCAGCGTATTAGCCCGCTGAGCCACGAGGGCAGGTAGCTTGTGGGTGGATAATCACTGAAGTAAGTGACACATGGCCAGTGCAATGCTAGACCTTCGGTTACCTTCCCAGCCTAAGGACATTGTTGCCGTGTGACTGGTATCACATTATACTGCTTGGTGAGAGAGGCACGTGTGTGAACAACTTTCCTACAGTATGATAGGATAAATTTACATGCACTTCCTCGCCCCGTGTGGGCCACGGGACAATCCCCCCTATCCCGTCACTTCCCCACCTTCTTCTCTATCTTTTAGTATCTTTTCCTTTTTTCCCTTTCTTATTCATGTCTTATCTATCTTCTTGCTTTTCATCCCTCCCTACTCATTCTACCAGAATAGTCCCACTCCGTTTCCACGCAGGTTCCGCGGACAGCCATGAGTTGAACCTGCGACCTCTTGAATCAGAAGCCGATGTCCTAACCATTTCACCGCACAGGTCAGATGTAAACACCTCTAAGCTAAGCTGCTCATGGTAACAAGGAGTGCACGTAAATTTATCCCGTCACACTGTGGCTGGTGTTAGACCGGTGCATTCGAAGGCTGGCACGCGCTGCTCCTGACCGACAGTAAACGCGAGGATGGTTTCCGACGACTACTGGAGGCAGGTGGCGCCACTGTTCTACGAGACAAGTATGCCTTCCTTCCGCATTTTTAGGCTACATCACCAGCTAGCAGTGCTTAGATGCAGCCTTTTTTCTATGCTCGTTTTGATGTAGCATGATCTATGTGTGTCTGTGTGTTGGTCGCACCAGTGAGCCCGGCAAAATCCAGATGCTGTTTGGGATGTACACTCATATGAGTCCAAGGAACCATGGATGAGATGGCAGTCCATCCATCCATGGGGAAGGGCAGATTTGGTGAGACCGATTGTGAAGTATCCGGACTATGTGGTGCTGCAGTGTGGCTGTATATACTGTATATTGAACAGTGTGATATTGCAGTGGACAGTTTTGTTGGTAATTAGCATATGCTAATTAATCGTCATATTGTACTGTATTTCTGGAAATGTCTATGGTTATCATGCAGCACCCTGTAACAGTAAGTGGCGATCTGGTATTTTGAACTCAAGTTTCACTATTGGCGACCGTTGTGGCACCGATTTGTCTCGTTAAACTCATACATATTCAGTGTCCATCAACCACGTTGTGTTGCCGTGACTGCAGAAGTCCAGTATTGAGTGAGTGTCTGTATGTAATTGCAGACAGCCGACATCATTCACTGGTATCACTCACGCATTCCTTGACTTGGCGAAGTTTAAACCACAGGTAAACACACACACAAGCACGTGCATTGACTATGGGAGTATTCGATTAAACGAATCCGTATTCAGATTCGCTGAATCCTGCTTGAATCCCGTTTACTTGCGACATGTGTTAGTGTTTGGTGTTTTACATGTCTATTTTTATATGCTGAAGCAAACAAAAAAGCAACATTTGTTTATATGCTGAATGATATAAATAAGTAAAAAATATTTATGTGGGCTCTGTATCTATCTATCATACCCTATCTCTTATGTTTTATTCTGAAATGTTGCTAATTAATTATAAGTATTTATCACGTATTTGTTGTTTATATTACATTTGGAGTGTGGATCTGTGTTACAGTTTGAGTAAGTTTTTAGACTTTACTACTATCATATCACATTTCATACATGAATACCAAGTTTGCTCAGCGATCTTTTAGCTATTCTGCTTACCAAGATAGTAGCTACCTTTAAATGTTAAGTCTCACTTTATTAGTCAGTTGGCCACTTGATTACACAGTTCATATATATGTAAAGTTATTGTTGAAAGTCTGAAAACCTGTACAGATGAAAGCAGGAGAGTTGAAATTCAAGAATAGTCGGATAATTTCTCCAAAAAAAAAATATACATTTTTCATGTAAGATGGCCAGTTTCATGGCTGTGAAATGATGAATTAGATTGGTCTGCAGTGATGAGTCACTGATGTGCAGTTGAGTTTGGAAGAGATGGCGCGGGCCGGTGTTCACTGCGTTAGACCCGAGTACATCGCCATGTATCTGTCCGACGTGCCGTTGCCTTCACCGTCTTCCTGTTATATTCCCGAAGTGCTGCCGTTCATCAGGTCTGCTCGGTAAACTGTTAATTTTTTTGTTAATTATTACTTTTGCCTTCAGAACTTATTGATACTGTTGGTTGGTCGACGGGAAGAGCATCCGCCCATTAAAAAGTTGAGTGATGGGGTGCTGGTGTGGTTTTATGTCTGGAGCGAAGTCCAGATGATTTGCATATCATATGGTCCGGCTGATGCCACTGCCGCCCCGTCATCTCTTGCTTCATTAATATCCAGAATGGCTCTGCCTCTCTGGTACCGGCTTACCGAGGTTGTCGTGGAAAAGAGGCCATTTAATGGATGTAGTTGTTACTTCGCCCGCTGGAGAGATGCAAAGTATTGTGATTAGTATGTCTGTTTGTCTCTCTGCTCACGTATCTCAGAAACCACTCGAAGTTCCCAAAATTTTTTGTGTATGTTGCATATCGCATATCGCTGTGGATGACGTCATGTTTTCACACAGTGGGCTCTGTGGTGCGTCATGTGTATTGCTAAGCAGCGAGAGCATAATTACTGCAACAATTTAAACCAAATATAACTTAATGATAGAAATCAACAAGTACAGATAGTGTGTTGTGCAGTGTTTATACAAGCTCCTCAATGCAACTTGTTTCCTATGTAATTGTTAACCACTTCCCTGTCTCTGCATTGTATAATACTGGATGTATTGCGGTGTTTATTCCAGGAATTTATGGGGGTAAGTTTTCCCCAATAAAATGATTTCTTATGCCACTTAGAGATGTTTACTACACTGTGAACAAAAAAATCAGGACACTAGACTTCTGTCTTTAACTTTGCCAAATGTTAACCGATTTTTTTAAATTCTTGCACTGATAGATTCTCTAGTAAATTTGCAGTAAAGTCATTACTAAATATCCCACCACACCTTAAAAGCATAGCTACACTACCTTGTGAAATTAAGGTCTGAAAATAGTGTCAGTCTGAAACATGTATTGTGATTAGTGATATATCACAAGGTAGTGTAGCTGCACGTTAAACTGTGTTGGGCTATTCAGCTGTCACTTAACAATGTATTTATTGCTAATTTGGTGCTGAAAAAAATTTATTAAATCGATGAATGCTTGTAGGAGTTACAGGCAAGAAGGTTGATTGCGTTGTGTGCCCTGTTATCCTTGCAGTGATCCTGCTTAAAGAGGAAGAACTGGCCAAATAACAGAAACTGTAGTTGCTTTTGTTACGTTACTACACAATTATTTTTGACTTCAGTGTCAATAATTGTCAAACTAACAAGTATTTTTCTACAACTTTTTTGAGTGTTTGAGTCTTACACCTTAGTTTGCTGCACTCAGTAATTGAGCATGACAACTTTTTAACACGGAGATTTCCCAAGGTAGTGTAGCTACGCGATTACGTGTGATGGAATGTTTAATAATAATTTTATTGCAAATTTACTAATGAGTCTGCCAGTGAAAGACTTGAAAATTGGTTAGCGTTTGGCGAAGTTATGGACAAAAGTCTAGTGTCCTGTTGCTTTGGTTCACAGTGTATATGGTAAATTGCAGGCATGAGAAAACACAAGTGCCATTGGTTCAGACTTTTGAACTGATTATGTAGCTATATGTTAGTTGTGGTTTTTTAGCGTGAGATGTAATATATACATCTCGCGATTATGCTACAATGTCAGTGTCCATCTGTCTGTCAGTCTGTCTGTGACGGAAGTGCATTGGCGCATTATAGCTAATTTAAGTTTCAAATTCCGATCCAAATTTACCGTGCATTGTGGTCGCGGGGAGGGGTAACCTAAACAACAACATCTCGCACTATGCTAGCCACTGCTAGGCCCTCTTGTTCACCTTTCCAAAAGTCAGAGCCATATTTGAAGGTCAGAAGGCTCCAAATCGATTTTTGGCCCCCACTGAGGAAGCTTACAACATTACATCTGACTCCTTAGTTGGATGAGGAGAGGACACTCTTGTACCCATTCTTTCAAAAAATGAGCACAATAAACATTGAGCCATGGGCCTCCCAGTGAAGTGAATGAAAAACATTGTATGTGTGCGTATGTAGTACTGAGCAGTCTGCAAACAAACGGAAACTTGCTGAGCCAACAGCGACGTCTTCTGATGACAGCATCGCTATCGGCAAACGAATTCGGCCATCGTGACCTGTACTGTATTTTCCAGGCATCCAGTTATTGATATATGCAGCATAATAAGTGTGCATAATCACACTACGTTCCATGTGGCCTACTGAATAGGCGTTTCTGAACCGTACCTGCTGGGTCAGTTAGGTTTTTCTGGCAGATTTTGCCGACTTTTACCAAGGAAGAATCCAGCAGTTGATATATATGGACAGTGATTAAAGAGAGACATCATTTGTGAATCTGCTGTGCATTTTTATGATCACGGCAGACTGAGTGATTTTATGATGTTGTTGATTATGTTAAGCATGCATTGAACAGTTCAATTGACTATGAGTTTTTACACCATGACTGATTCAGGTAAATTCGTCAGCTTGTTACTTATTCTGCATAAATTAAAGTGCAGTTATTGGTGAAGACATGTTAGTAGATTGCACTGATTAATTTTAAGGTTTAATATCCCACTAAATAGGTTATATCGGGGACGCTCTTCCCAGCCAATCTTTTGGCTAGTCCTGAGAAAATAAAAATGAAGCCCGGAGAAAAATATAAACGATAAATAAACCTAGGCTAAGGCAAAACTAAATCTACAAACACTAAATTAGCAAAATACTAATCATCAAACACAGAAGTACAACATAAAATAAACTCAGATTTTATCGCCTCTTACAACATCTGGCCTGGAAATAAAGCGGGCCTATTCTCAAAGGAAAAGATAAACGAAAACTAAACAAGAAAGGAAAATATAAGCAAGAGAAAAAGGAAGCAAGTGGTAAGATAAACAAACACACAAACCATCTATATAGCGCCAAAATCTGCAGTGTTTCTGTGGCACATTAGACCCTGGCACTTTTACTGTGTCGATTATGTTTGTTAAACAAGTTTGCTTCAGTGCTTTAATACTATTCGTTGGGCAAGAGTATCCAACCTGTTGGGTGATAAGGTGCTGGCGTGATTATTTGTCTGTCACAAAGTACAAATGATTTATGTCATCCATCTAATGTCATTTTTAGTGCGAGATGTAATATATCCATCTCGCGCTTATGCTACGATGCCAGTGTCTGTCTGTCTGTCCGTCTGTCTGTGACGGAAGTGCATTGGCACATTATAGCTAATTTAGGTTTCAAATTTCGATCCCACTTTACCGTGCATTGCGGCCGCCGTGCTGCTGGCGGGCGCCGTGCTGCACTGCTGCTTGCGGGCGGATCATCTCGCGCCATGCTAGCCAGTGCTAGTCTGTCTTGTATTTCATTGTTTATCATTTCCTCCTGTCTTCTCCTGCCTCATTAAAATGCAGGTGGTCCTGCCTTTCTGGTGCCAGCTCACCTAGGTTGTCCTGGTAAAGAGACCATTAAACGGGTGTTTGTTAATTGACTTCGGATTTTGCTGGTATAAAATTTAAACGGCGGTTCGTCTGGTCTGGTACAACACGCTGTAATGAAAATTGTATTTTTTTCACAGAAATTGGTACCGTAATTGATTTTGACAAAAATGTTGCCAAAATATTAAGATAAAAAGTATAACTGACGGTGATGTTGAGAAACATTGGTATTAAACAGCAGTGTAACACCACAGCTGAATACAATATTTTAATAACAGTGTAGGCTAATTCATATTCATTTACCACTTTAATAACACGAACAATTTTCAATGGATAATGAGAAAAACAACAACAGCAACAACGTCATCAAAATGCAAATGTAACACACACGGCATGGACGGTAGAAGAACAGACGTCGACATCGATATTGTGGCAAGTTGATCCACTTTACTTTGCTGTTGTACAGCATCAATTCAAGCAAAAGTCTAGTGCGAAGCCGAGTTTTACTCTCAGAGGCGTAGCATGCATTTTTACTGTGAAAAAAACATGAAACCGCAGCATTTAGGGCCGGGGGAATGAGGGTCATCGGATTTGTGAAAATCTCTGGTTACTTCAGTCACCCCCAGACCACTTGGCCCATGTTTACCCTAACTTGTTACCCTTTAACTGCTACAGATGCAGGAGCAGCTTGACTGGGGATTAGTAATTATTGCCCACGTTTTGTTAAGTTGGGGGTTGCCAGAAAAGTATAGGCAACTGCCAGTTATATACATACTTTAAGGCATAACTGGCCCAAGATTGTTTCATTTACCTAACCAATTTACAAATAACACAAAAGAAACTTCTGGAGCCAGTGTGCTAAAGATTTTGTTTCACTGTGATTTGGTGCCAAACTGGTGCATAACTATAATAATAAACCTCACTAGACCCAACTGGACCTAGAGAGACACTGTATTTCAAGAAGTGGACCTTAAATTAAATAAACAATAAAACGGACCGGGATTTCACAATCACAACCGACATCGATGACATGTACAATATTAATCACTATGCTCGGTAATCATTGCGTATGATATGAAAGTGTACGAATAATATCAGTTACAGTAACGAAGTAATTTTTTTTCAATTCATGCTTTTGCTTTTGCGTCCAGACCGCATTAATAATAACGTGCCCAAAGTAATTTGGCAATAGGCCGCATCACCACCTCTCGTTGCAACGAATACTAGTGTTGCTGGGTAGGCGAGCAGTGCCCACAGTGGACATGTGCAGTCATTTGGAAGTCTGTTACAATGGGCCGGCACATACGATTGACCCCTCAAAGTTGTCCCTTCGCATGGGGGATTAGGATCTCATCTAACAGACCTACATGGTTCCGTACGTCCACACGAGTCTGTAGCCTGCATCCCAACGGTACGCCGATCGGTTCAGCTGTTTTTGCACAATTTACTTGAGTGTCCAACACAGAACTGCGACCTGAACGCTATAAGCTGCATCTGCCCGCTGCGTGCGTGCAAGGTATGCGGCCTAATAATATAATATTATCACAATTCGAAACACATAAATAAAATCAAGTGAAAAATTGATCAGCTATAAACTTGTAATCTGCCGAAGTGTTCACAACACCCAGTCTGGTAACAGTCAATAAGTTAATCTTCTCTATATTGGCGAGCCTATTGAGATAGGCTATAGGCCTAAATATATACAGAGATAAAAACAGTTACAGTAAACAGCACGTGCGTTCAGTGCAGTGGCTCGAGTATCCGGTTTCCGACTGTTGAGTTTCTTTAATGTTAATCCATTAAACTGACACGAATATGTCGGCCTGTTAGCATGAAGAAGATTAGTTGTGGTGAGCTGTCATGTTTGCTTCCTGGTCAACCAGGACCTGTACATCAGCCACAGTTGAACACTGATCACTAGGAAATCAGACTGAGACTTCCAGAGATAATTACTATGGATGTTTGCGTCTAATTGGGGGATTGCAGAAATATTGCAAGGCAATAAGTTATTCAAACAGTGGCAACACAGGGTCAGGTAGATCAGGGGCAAGGCCGGCGGGATTTTTATGCTGGGGGTTATCGGCTGGGGTCTTGTGAAAGATGACGTTAAAATCTAGATTTTGATGCATTTAGGACAGCTATCTATAGCTTTAGCACTAGCAGATGACTGGGTGTATTTGGGGGAGGGTGCCCAAAAAATTGTCACTGGTTTTGCACAAATCTCGAGAGGGGTGGCCTGGAGGCAAGTGCAGGAATTTTTTGGCCTTGAGAGCAGTCAGCTCTCGACACCTTAATTAACACCACTGGTTTTGAGATGGGCATGGCTCAATTTGAAGACAAAAAATCTCAATACGCCTACGTGTATTTTTATTTGCCACTGCCTTCATCGTCGTGACGACGGGGAACGGATGATCTTCAGTGCTCAGTTATATACCTGGTTTCCGTCGTCGGCATTCAGAGCAGTCGACAAGACGACATCACGCTGACACGTCACGTCGACGACTTGGAGAAAAGCAGTGCTAGTGTGACATTCAGTGCGGCAAGCGCCACCAGTACATGTCGTCTGTTGTCCTGATGCGCTGCTTGTCGTTGATTCTAACGTAGTCACTGCAGACATGCTCTGCTGCCGCTCGTCAGCTGACACGCACACAAATACCTCATATTAATAGCATGAACACTCGTTATACGTGGAGTGGACGCGCGAGCAGGGACGGTTTTAAGGGAAAGGACAAGAGGCAAGGGCGTCGATCTCACAGGATTATTGGGGGAACATAAAAGAAGACTGAGGGTCTGGGGGACGGAAGTCGAACCCCCAGCGGGGTCCAGAGGCGGAGCCCCGGTAAGGAGTCTGGTGGACGAAGTCCCCCACAAGCTGAAGCTTTTTTGTGAAACTACACATAATAGTTGCATTAAAATACAACAAACAACAGATCAATTCTAAAATATTGGAGAGGACATTACCATGGACCCTTCATAAAATATTGGGGAGACATGTCCCCATGTCCTATAGGGATCGACGCCCCTAACAGGAGGGACCACCTGCCAAACCCCCTCCCCAAAAATGAATTTTTTGGTAAGCGTAACTTGACACCTAAGATGAAAATTTAGTGATTATGTGTTGGTTTTAGGCTTATGTCAAAAACTGCATATTTGTACATTTGTATATGACCGACGAAATTTTTTCCGGAGACCCTGCTCCCACTGGCCCCCAAAGTGGAGGTGCTAGAACCGCCCCTGGGTGCGAGCGAGCTGGGCCCCCTACCTCCACTTATACTTCAGCCCCTCCAAGTGAAAGCCTATAAATTTGCTCCATAATCCACCATTTCCAAAGTACGTAATGCTCCTAAAACTTTCTTGGAAAGGGCACACAGCCCATCTTCATACCCTAGCTTACTGGGAAAGGTAATTCCTTATCGCACCGTGCCCATCACTCAACTGCCCATCACTCGCCTTTTGGTCACCACTTCAAGCACTCAGCATCAAAAGTAAGCTTATAATAATCTGCAGAAGCTTCACCTAGCAGATGACAAGAAGGCGATCACAGACATATCATACTTCGTATTCCAATCTGCTGATGTCACTTTGAGTAAGTAAGTAAGTAAACATAAATTTTAAACATAAATTTTTACAGTTGCCTAAATAACGAAACATAATTATACTACAAGGACCACTGTAACGATGCTAGTCTAACAGTCAAGAACAAGAAGCATTTGAAAAATGTTGGGCCCATTCGCCACTGCGAGCCGTTTTACATTGCCATTCACCAGGTGTCGCTACTGTTACACGCCGCCACTGTCGCACGCCGCCTGCGCATCGATGTCCACGACAACGACAACAATGACAACGCGTGACAGAGGCGACCGCTATGGCCCCATAGAATGGGCCCAATCAGGTATGACAATCGAAAAAGATGCGTTTTTAAATGACGACGCAAAGTCTGCAGTGATGACAATGAGATGATGGCGTCTGGCAGACTGTTCCAGACTTGAGCTGCGGCAACTGGAAAGGTACGGCTGCCAACAGTAGAGACTAGAGAGTTTGATGGATGGCACGACAGCGATGGGCCCAATCTCAACGCAACCGGAGCAGGAGCGAACCACGGCCACAGGCAACATGTACAGAACATTTGACGAGGTTCAGAGACGTGGTTTTCGAGATATGCCAGCGGACAGACGCTCTATTCTCATCACAATACGCTGCACCCCTCACGGGAAGGGGGCGAAGAAATGAAGCCTTATCAACTGTTCCTTGTGCCAAGACGTGCACCGTTTAATTTTTGTACTGGCAGCGTTCATAGCGGTAAACGTAAAGCAATGGACTGGTCTATCTTTCCGTCTGACTGTCTGTCTGTCTGTCTGTCTGTCCCGTCGTGTTAAAGTTAATGTGGTTATGATTGACTTGCAGTGCCCAACGCGGCCAGCGTACATCTCTTCCCTCCTGTTCAAGGGTCGATACACTTGCTATTACTTTAACTCCGGAAGGTGTGCACAGTATTGTGATAAGCGTGTCTGTCTGTCTGTCTGTCTGTCTGGCCGCTCACAAATCTTCAAAACGACATCGTCGAACTTCACCATATGTTTATGTCTGTTGGCGGCTTTTTGATATGTTATGTACTTCCGGTTTTGTGGATGACGTCGTTTTTCACACAATGGGCCCTATATGGCGTGTCGTATGTATTTCTAAGCTGTGAAAACAACTGAAACTACCGCATCGATTACAACTAAATTGCTCAATGATAAAGATGTATGCGTTAGTGCTGTATTTACATTTACTACTCATCGTGGGTTATACACCTGGGCGAATTCTGCTATCTACGATTGGCTTTTTTCTGTTTTCTGTCCATTGGCATAGATGCCAGAGTTTCAATGAACCCGGGCATCCGACGTCCAGAGGTGAAAAGCTTATATACTAACAGTCGCTTCTGGAACACTCTTCCTGATTCCGTCACCTCTGCTCCATCTCTCTCTGTCTTCCGGTCACGCCTCAAATCACACTTGTTTGAACGGTCATTCCCGGCTGACAGTTACTGACACTTACCTCCAGTGCTTACACCGGACAGTCGGACAGTCGTTTAGCAGTTTTTTTTTAACCATAGGCGACTTTAAATAATTTGTATGTAATGTAATGTAATATAACATTCAAATAGATATCTCTGGATGCTCATTGTATCTGTGGGAGTTCTCAAAAGTTCCTCACCTGCACATTGTAGGCCTGGTTGAGACGTTTGACGTTGAATAATTTCTCTGAGTTGCACGATCCATTCGTCTTTCGTTTCAATCGTACCAGCCTTCAGAGACAACCAAACATACATAGAGACAAACATACAGACACAGAACGAGCTAAATGCGATACAAAGAAGAGGCCAACAAAACATACCCTTATGAACAATTCTATTGCAACTGAAAACGGGGAACCACACGAAAAACTACGAGAAGTAAACTTAATATAAAGCCCGATAATCACAGCCAGTTTGAATATGCACGCCGCATCAACGTTAAGAAAAGTATTTTTTATAAACTCAATACCACCCAGCAGTGATTTAATTGTTGCCCGCATTAGACAAAAGATCGGGACAGACAGACAGACAGACGGACGGACGGATACTAGACCGATGCATGTACGCTGCAATCTTAAAAATAAGCATTTAATAATTTTTGCGCTATTCATGATTCGTCGCTGACCTGTAGGATGTAAGTTTGCAAGTGGTCTTGTGTCCAAAGTTCGAATTTTCTTTCGTCGCCCTTTACGACCTCCGTTAAACTGATGTCGCACATCTACCATACACCACATGCAAACACACAGGGATAGATAACAATATTTTCATCATAATATCAGGGGCGTAGCCAGGAATTTCATTTGAGGGGGGGGGGTATAAATTGTGGTGTGTAAGTAAGTAAAAGAAAAACGAGCTAAGGCGC
>Ga0209782_1000618_pt1 | contig 16153 bp, 12 predicted proteins | sample WorMetmaBAHAMAS1_FD_187390 | JGI IMG/M metagenome (GOLD analysis project Ga0209782, IMG submission 187390) | Marine gutless worms symbiont microbial communities from Max Planck institute for Marine Microbiology, Germany - Inanidrilus... | ecosystem: Host-associated > Annelida > Digestive system...
TTGGGGGGGGGGGCAACTGCCCCCATTTGCCCCCTCCCCCGTGGCGACGCCAATGGTTGTAGTTTTCTAATTAAATGTTGTTTATTATATCCCCGTGTAGGCTTACTGTATACTGTATAGATCCCAGCAATATCCAAATATATGATTTAAACCACTTTGTGTGCAATAAAATATTTGCCTCCCCCTGTCCCAAAATTATTGTCGCCGTGTACTTGCGGTCTTGTGGTCAGGTTTTAGTCAAATGCAGTCTGGTGAAATCAAGACCGCAACGATAATTAGCTAATTAACGTCGCTGTCTTCTTGCAGTCTGCTTCCAGTCTTGCACTCAGGTTTTAGTGAGACCCCCAGAATGGGCTAGTTTATGGACTAGTTTTCATAATTAGCGTGGTCCGTAGTGGTCTAGACTGTACAGTCGTGTCCGGTCGACTTTTAGTGAGACCCTCGGCAGACTGCAGTTAGCGCTGGTCACATCCACCAGTATGGCTTTGTCGTCTGAAGGACATTGCTACTTATCTGTCCAGATCCCGACATCCACATTTTACCAACGTTAATTCTAGTGCCAGATCGGCGATCTGGCCATAATAACGGCAAAATTGCTAGTGCCACACCGTGCACTTATCTATGGTAAAACATGCCACGTGTCTGGTCATGCTGACTTATTAAGGTTGTTTTGCCATTAACTTTACTGGTTCCATTCATGACCTAGTGGCTATCCATCTTGTCTTGTAACATAACGTTACTTTTGGGTTCAAATCCTAGTAACATCTAATATTTTTTTCCTTTCATAATTCTTATGTGTTCCTGGTTGACTTTTAAAAACGAACTTTATGTTTCATTTCACATCATTTACACTTATGGAGACTTATTCAGACAAACATTTCTGTGAGGTATTTATATTCAGTCGATAGATGGCACCTCTAATTTCATTTAGTCTAAAAACTCAAAGAAAGTCAGTGGTGTATTCAATTTGTTTTACTGTCTAAATATTTTTAATATAACAAATGTTACTTATTCCATAATTATAAGCATCATCTGTTGTTGTGGAGAGAATTTACTGGTTTTAAACACACACCAATTTCAAGCATGACTAAAGATTCCATTAAGGTGGATTTGGCAGTGAGCAGAAAATTTGCTCAGTAGCTAAGTCAATGAAGTTTGACGACGGAGGCTAGCTACTCGTCACCACCCTGTCTGGGCGTCTAGGCTAGATGCCAAGATGACGTGGTGACGATCTGGCGCTAGCACTAATTTTTACCAATGATCTCCATACTTGCTAGTGATATCAGTAAGGGTACGAGTGAAGGGGAGTGGCATCTGGAAATATGCATTGCGTTGTCTGACATGTATGACTAAGCAGACACACTGTTTCGTTTAGTTAATGAAATTTTAACAAGCGTATGTACCGAAGTTGAAGGATGTTATGTACCTGTTCGTCTGTGTCGGCTTTCATTTAGTCATTTCTAACTTTTGTTATTGGATGTTTAATACGAAAAGAATAGTGCAAGCAGTAGATCGACGATCTACAGTTAATGCCGGCAATATTACTAGTGGTAGATCGCCGATCTATGCACGTTTTACTGCTGGTAAATCAGCAATCTACAGTTACAACTAGAAGTAGATCAGCAAACTGTATGACCACCATGACTGATCTAATGTCCACTGTCAATTTTCAGAATTCCCAATAACCAGTTGACCCTACAAAGTTCCAAGGTTGTGAGGAAATTAACATTTCCAACGAGTGGAGGTACTGACATCTGGCGATTTACCTTTTACTGGAACAAACTTGAGAGATGTTGGCAATCGGCATGAATCAAAATGTTTTGTAACAAAGCATTGAAACTGTCTGTTTGCACCTTGGTACTTCTCTATAAATGTGATTGTCATTGGTTTACACCCTGCATATGTTGTCTAACTTTCTGCACTGTTTACAACAACTTGCTAATACCTCACAGGTATTACAGTCAACAGTATGACAGTTTAGAACATCAGTATGGGCAGGTTACCAAGTGAAGTTGAAGTTTTGACTATGTTCAGGCCTACTTTAGTTTGTAATCATTTGTTCTGATGATTGTTCAATATTTTGTTAGTGATGTGATAATTAAGTACAAAACTACATTGCTGACTGTTTGTTACTTACTGATGTAAGTTTCTTGTGTTTGTCACAGTAATTAGCGTAGCTGCATAAGCTATTTATGTTATTCCAGCATAGAGGAACTGAGGCTGAGAAAATTATAAGACCATAGATAACGATGCGATCTACCGCTAGCAAAAAATGATGTATTAACGCGAGATTGCCACTCTACCATAGAATTATCGGTACGAAAATGTTGACATCACATTTCGTTTGTTTACTGTGATGTCACCGCATAGTGATTGTGATTTGGTAATCAGTTGTGTTCTATAACTTCTGTTGCTTTGGAAGTATTTTGTGGTCGGCAGTTAGATTGTCTTCTGTTTTAGTATATTTTGAATGTTTTTTTTTTCTAGCTGGGCCCCAGACCCCACCCCTGTTGTTGAACACTTTGGCTTTTTTTCAGAAACCCACCCTAAATGCTCCCAGCATAATGTGTCATTGCGCAAGTGGTGGCCCATCGGGATGCCAGTCTTTGTTAAAATCCCAGTCATAAGTAATGTAGGCTGAAGAGCGGACCGGCATCTGTGGAAATACAATGGGAAGTGGTGCAGTGGTTATAGCCAAGGTGTCGCCATCCTTCACAGTAGCCACAGTAAGCACTAAGCATTACTCTTACCTACTAAACCAAGGTGTTTTTAATACATCGCTGTCTGGTCGTGTGCACGGCCGGCCATGCAGTGATAAGCAATGATATGCATTTTGACTATGCATATGGCCAGCTGTGTGCATAGCATCAGTCATGATGAATAGGTAGGGGCTAGGGACCAAGCAAGTAGGGCCAACGAGCAATGACATTAAAACTTTTTGCGTGTGGAGTCAGAGTGTAATAACAAAATAGAAACTGGTAACATATTGTAATGAGCACTACAGTTTTTAAACGTCGTCTTAAGTCTCATGTTTTTAAACTTTATTTTAGTAGTACTTAGTGTTATGTGTGTTACAGTTTTTACAGTGTGACTGTGAACTATGTAATACGCCAGTGAACAGTTATTTTTTTTGTAAATAGAATAAACCAAATAACTAGAGTAAAGTAAAGTAAAGTATAGCAATGGAATTTTGTCTGCTATCTGAGCCCAAGTCAGTTTTTCTGCAGTTCTCTGCCACTGTGAGTGTTGTCAACTTATTTTGATTGTCACCAGTTATCACACCGAATGCCACCTTTGTTTACAATGTGTTGGCTATTACACTGAGCATCATGTCGTTCATCTGTGACAGCTGAAACTTGTTAATAATGTTACAGCTATTGATTGTTAAAAGAATGCAGTAGGTTGGTGTTGATGTTCATTTGTTACATCTCCACTGTTATTGGATGTGAGAGCTGGCCAGCTTTCATTTTTACACTGACTCTGGCATATTGAAAGACATTGTTATCTTGGTGAATTCTGATGCTGCTGATAGTGTTGTGGTAAACATTTAGTGATCTATCTGTCATAGGAGAAGAAATGTTGAATTCAGCCACATTTGAAGATGAAGCTGTCGACGATGAATCCAATGCCGATACTGCTGCTGCCACTGAAGACATTGTTTTGCAGTTGACTGTAGATGACGAACCACCATATAGTAGCAGTCCTCTGATTACACCCGTAACTGTGGATTCTGTGTTAACCAAGTCGAATACACATGTGACTGAATGCCACGCATCCAAGAAAATTTTATCTGGCCGGAGTGTGTCACGGCAAACACGTGTTGCTGCTGCCCAGGCCGAAGTATTTAGACAGTATCTGTTGGATGGTGATGTACGACTCAGGATATTAGAACTGGATAATACATCTATACAAAGGGTATGTGTTTACTGTGTATACTGTACAAACTGCATTGCAATTGCATTTTTACATTTTTAGTTAGTGATTGTGACAAAAAATGTATGGTAGGGTAATGTACACTGTGTCTCAAAAAACAGCACTGATGTAGTTCACTATAACTTCAACGCACATCAGCCGATTTTGGTATTTTTTTTGCCGAGATATTGCTGAGTGAGTGCTATTGAATGGTGATTTGGTAGTGCAGAGACATTAGTTAGGAGAGATGGTATAACATAACAAATCACCGTTTGATAGCAAGAGTTCGAACAGTCCACGAAAAAATGGATCAGACACAGTACCCAATTTTACGTCCGCAATTTTGGCCGACCCAGAACCCGATCCGATCCAATTTACTAGGGCACTCATGCGGTCACCTGCAAACGTCGTTTAGTTCACGAATTTTTTGCTAAATATATGCTTCAATAGCTGCAAACTGGTTACTTAACATATTGCACAATGGTAAGTAAGTGCTACTTGCATTTGTTTGTCTTTTTGTTTTATTTCAATAAACTGAACACTTTTATGAAGTTTTATTTGTTTGTTTATTCACCGAGTGACATCGTTTCCGGTCTGCCTAAATATCAAGCAGGCCAATGTAACATAACGTAATACAATGTACTACGGAGCATTGAAGGCGTACTGAATGCCTCCATGATGGCGTAAATGAATGCTTGTTGGTGCCTGATCTGTCAATTAGCTATTTGGCACCTGATGCATCACGTATGTGACGTAATGTTGCGTAACGTACCGGCGTTCGATGTATGTTTAAACATCACACGGGTATCTGAACTATAGACACTGTTGTGTGACGTAATGTTTGTTTACATACCAAATGCGTTGTGTTTTGTGTCTGAAAACGCGATAAATTACGCAGTTAACTAACTGTTGATGATGAATGTGATTGATATTTGGATGGACTTTAACGTAATGTAAGTAAAAATACTGTTTTATGCAGTGAGATGAGAATTTGTTACACATAAACAACGGACAACAAATTGATGCCATTCACATGGGTTACCAGGTACGATCAGACCGGGGCGGTCTACACCCGCCGATCCGGTCTACTGGACGTTCATCCAGACCGGACGTCGATCAGATCCAGGATTTGAATCGGTTCTAACTATTGATAGCATCCTCTCTCGGCAACATCTCTGCCAGAAATTACCAAAGTTGGGTTATGTAGGTTGAAGTTATAGTGTGCAGTGCAACATTAGTGTCGTTTTTTTTTGAGACACAGTGTACTATAGACTAATTCAAGATGTGTTATCTATCATTTATATTCATGATGTTCATGATAATGGTTGTGAGTGAATTCTGATAAACAATTTTCATTTTTATATATCTGCATTATAATATTTTATGTTGTTGCTGGAATAGTTTATAAGTAGAAGAGTGTAGTAGATAAATGGATTTCTTTACAGGCTATCTACTGGAACTTCTTGGCTTGTTTTGGACTGCTCAAATTAATGTAAAGCATATGACTTGCAAGACATCTTTATTGTTCTGGAAATAAAATGTTCTGTTTAGTTGTGTGACGATTCTGAGATTAGAGTTGAATATAGATGTCAGAAAGTGCTGATGCCAGCCGATATTTAGGAGATATTAAATTGCCATTCAGATTGTATTGGTATATATCTTGAAAACAGACACGGGAATGACCCAGCATAACTATAAGTAAGTAACAAATTGTTGCATATGCCAGATGAAATAAATTACTTACTGGTTTCTTTCTAGTCAGCTGTTTGGTTAGATGCCAGTAATTTCACAGTCATGATTGTTTTGTTTATAACTGCTTTGTAAGAGTTTTTTTAATTGCCTAGTACTGTTGTGTTTCACATTTTTGGTAGGTTAACAGCATTCTGGTGAGCACCTCTAAAGTATATTGTTATGGGCATACTGGTAACGGTGAGCTTTGTTGATCAAATGAGGCCATATTACTAAGCCTACACCCTACTCCCTTCATCTGTGTCCTAAAAATTGAATTGAACTGAATCGATGACTTACTCAAAAAATGATTAAGTATCGATCGTGCATTAAAAAGGTAGAATCGTCACAGCACTAGTTTTGTTGAATTTATTCAATATTATCACTACTTGAAAGATTTCTAAAATGCCGGTGGCACTACTGTTGCATAGTGCATGAATGTCTCTTGATAAATTGTCTTTGGCTTTCTCTTTGCAAAATTATGTGTGCAGTTAATATCTAAGATTTTAGACCTTCTCTGGGTAGCTGGATGGTTCTAGTCGATGCAGACCTGGGACACATTTTACTGGGATGCAGGTCTCCTGCAGATATGTCGGAACAGCACTGTGGTTACTTGTCTGCAGAGGGACAGTAGTCTTAATAACTCACTTCCCAACTGGTTACTGGCATCCTATAAGTAGCATGGGCTTTACTTGTTGGTTAAACAGTTTAAAGCATTGTATTATAATGTAGAAGCTAAATCGTATACTGCAAAAAAATCATTTTTTGTCTTAGTACATGGGATAGCTTTTCCTCAGATGATATAAGTTACAGTGCCTCTATAAAGGCACTGCAGTATCAGCAGGATACAGATGTTGACATTTTACTTGCAAGCTGACTGAGGCCGTTGATTTATTTCTGAAGTGTGAGTATGATGTCATAGAATTAGGTAACCAAGAAAGCAGTGTTTGAAAATTGTTTCAAAATTTTCAACAGATGTCGTAAATAATAAGAGTTGTTATTTACGTAGGGTGAAACAACTATATGGACCAAATTGACAAGGAAGATGTATGGTGAGTTTAATCGGCAACTGCAGCGACGGATGTATATAGCTTGGCGTCGTAAACGAGCAGGAAGTGTTCGTGATAAAGTTCTGTTGTCCCTTAAGTCTGAAGGAATACTAACGTTATCAAATAGTGTCCCATTGTCGACTGAGCCTTCCAGGTTTCGATATGAAATGAATGGCGACAGACCTAGCAGCATTGCAAACCACACTGATGCACACTGCTACTGTGTAGTGAAGTTAGACGATGTAGTTCAGACACATCGGCATAATATTTCCTTCGAAGATAGGAAGGGCAAACTTGTCAACAGTTGTGGCACTGACAGAAATCACCACCATCTCGTGGTTAATCGCAGCCGACATCAGAATAAGTCAAACGTCATTAGGATCAGACGTCCGTCAGCTGTGTCTTCGTGCTCACTGAAAGGTATGTGTGATTGTGTTGGGTTTTAAATGTCAGAGAGACAGTTAGTGGATGAATAAAGGGTGAGAACATCGGATTATTTTTTTTCTGGTTGGGTAACTTTCAGCTACTCAGTGCTTTAACATGATGATTGGTTTGATGATGCGATGGCCATCTTGTCGGTACAAAACTGCAATAGTTATTCTACAAGGCTTTCTTTCTTTTGGAATGTTGGGGAAGAACATCCAGTAGCATATGGGTGAATCAGCTTCACTGGGATAATACGGTAGCCATGATGTGTGTGCATGCATGTCTGTATGCGATGCATGCATCCACACATTTGTGACATTTTTAATTTACTTAGTAGTTCATGATTTCCCATCTTGATTCCTCACAGTGCTGTTTCAGATTGCTGTCCGTAAATATCAGGCATATTGCGTGGCTTGAGTGAAATTAAATTATTTTTGTGATACAGTGTGAACTGTTGTTCATTGTTCAGTAAACAGAGTTGTTGCAAACATGTTGTGTTGTATTGCAGTTTTTCTTGTTTTATAACGTAAAGGATTAGCAGGCAGTTGAAGGTTATTGACTCTGCAATCTATTATTATTGTGCATAGGTTATTGATCCTGTACTAGTTGGTGTGCTGACTGTTAGTACATAATACTCTGTATAACTAATGTGGCTGTGAGTGAATGCGTGTATATTGTGGTGGCAGTTACTAATCGGCAGCAGGCGTCATCACATTGTCACAATAACAGTATGGTTTCAAGCATAAAGAGACATCAAATTTATCAGTGCACAGAGTCATCTTACCGTCCAAATAATGCTATCCAGAAATCTTGTTCATCACCGTCTCTAATACAGCAAACGTATGTTTGATTTTATTGAATTGTTATTTGTGAGGTGTTACTGAAAAGAACTGACATAAAGGGATCAGTGCCACTTCCTTCAGGTGCTGGATGATGGATGGATAAGATAAGGCTACTACTTTGGGTTACTGCTGTAAGTTTCCTTAAATTATTCGACAATCTTGCTACACTAGTTATTCCAACAGGTTTCCTTTTTGGAATGTTGGAGGTAGAAACTCCAGTGGCATTCAGCTAATGTAAGTTCAGGAAGTGCATCTGCCACATAAAACCCATGTCACTTATTTCAGCAGATGTGGAGTAAGACAGCTAAAGAAAGTTGTTAAAATGGGTGGTGGGTGACACCCTGTTGTAAGCCTGGATTATGAAGTGGGAGTTTGTGGGATGCCAGTGATGTTGCAGAGGACAGGTATTAGGTGAGATAGTACCGGTAATGATGTGATAAGTCTCCATCTGAATACTAATTGGAAAAGTTCAGTAAGGCAGACTGCAAGAGTGTCAGATTATAGTGATTAATCTTGTATTACGTATATCATCGTGGAATAACAGCAGTTAGCTGAGATTATACTTTGCATAAATGGCAACAAGACACTGTGGACATGATTTACTGTTGGTAGCTGAAAAATCTCTTTGGATGACATTCTGCTTTGTGAATTTTCTGATATGCATAGTGAGGTTTTTTTTGTAGTTTCTATCAGTTGAGATATATTTCAACTGCTTATTTTGATGCTGTCTATTTGTTGCAAGATGTGCTGTTTTCTATCGTATTTGTTGTTTTTGCAAAATACAGATGGGATGATGCCAGTGACCTTGAGCTGGACGATGTTGACATTCAGAAAGCAATGGATATTTTGAAGGCGCATTGCCCAAGCGTTGCTGGTCTTGAGCATGTGGGACTTGGAACGTGCATTCGTGGCCGTTCAGTTCCACGTTTTGCTGCTGCCGGCAGCCGGCGTTTTGTTCAGATCGTTAATGTCGGTGATCACTGGGTGTGTGCTACGAACTTTTTTGGAGAGACAACATGCGACGTGTATGTTTACGACAGTTTGTTCAGTCGTGTGACGCCCAGTCTGGTCGTTCAGATGTCTTCCATTCTAAGACTTGACAGTGTGTCCAACTCGATCACGTTTCACATCCGGGAGTTTAAGCAGCAGAAGCCGGGAACACGCTGGTGTGGTTACTATGCGGTTGCGGCAGCGTTTGCCGCCTGCCAGGGCACCGACCCCACAGGAACTGTGTACACAGTGGAGCTGCTCCATGAGGCCGTGAAGCGGCACTTGGATGCTGGTAGCTATGGGCTTCTGCCAGCGACTAACTGCAAGCTGAAGCGTGATGTACAGACATTGACGAAGCAACGACTGTTTTGTCTGTGCCACAGGCGTGCAATGGGACAGATGTTGCGATGTGAACGCTGCCATAATCAGTTCCACGCCAGCTGCATTGCAATGTTCCAGTTACCATTGACATCGGACAGTCAGCTAGAACGAGGACCTTGCTGTGCCCATGTGACTGATACTCTCTAAAGTTGTGTTGCCTGCATGTACTTTCTATACATGTACTTTGACACCAGTCGTCTTAATATGTATCTGTCGTGTCTTTAGAACATGATTTTGTGTCCTTGTTTGAATGCGCCATTGGTCCAGTTGTGCAACGCTATGCTAGCGTGGTATATGCCATTGTCGTGTGTCTGTCTGTCACACTCCAGTATTCTATCAAAACGGCTAAACGTAGTATCATGCAAATAATGCCGCACGATAGCTCCGGGACTAGTTTTCTGATGCCAAAGATCATGGCAAAATTCTAATGGGATCACTCCCTACGCATAGTTTCTATTAAAGTCGAATAGGAAGTCGTACATGCTCTATCGAATGGCTATGTTGCTGATGCTGGTGACCCATAACCACCCAAATTTTTGCATTTTTGTTGCCTATCATATCTTTGTAATGGGTTAACGTAGAGATTTCAAATTTGGTACACAGGTTGGTCAGCGTACGGACTACAAACCGTCCCTGAAAGGGGCGTGGTTACATCACTTGACTTATTTTAAATTTGGGGGCCCCATCCTTATCTCAGGAATGGCTGAAGCTAGAGCTGTCAAATTTGTACACAAGTGGGCTATATCAAGTTTAACCAAAAGAATAAAAAAAATCAGCCCTAAAAGGGGTGTGGTTATGGTCACATGACCTATTTAAATTCTTAGTCCCCCTTCCAATATCTCCAGAACGGCTAAAGCTTGAGACTTCAAATTTTGTACGGTGGTTCGCCAGGTGGCGGTTTAGCATTGGTATTACAAACTGTCCCTTGAATGGGCGTGGTCATAGTGACGTGATGTCTTTAAATTTTCGGAAATAAGCAATAATATCTCAAAAACAGTGCAAGATAGAGACGTAGTTACAATGGAAGACAAATAGGAAATCATATATGAGCTATCGAGTGGCATGATTGCCGATGACTTGAGTGAGTTTGAAGGTTACTTTTGTTGTCAGAAACCTTTATCATACCTATAACTCATAAATAAGGTGCGATTTAACTACGATATGTTTACACATAAATTAGAAAGCGCACGTGGCTTGTAATTTTAGCTTCATTGTCAAAAATGAAGGAGTTTTTAAGGTCACAGACAGTCATGTTTACTTCAGAGTTGTAGTGTCCTGAAAATGGTCCTAGATAAAGACACAGGAAGTGATATGCCGTATGGCCATTTAATAGCAGCAGCTGTGATGATCTTGGGTGTATGTCAAGGTTATTCATCGATTGCAAGCTTTTTTCTATACTGACAAGCATCTAGAGGAACTTGGTTCATGGGACGAAGGACGCGATATCACTAATCCAGTCGCCAACAAACAACAGTGAGTATGAGTGAAAGTGTGTAGAATGTGCGAGCTGTAATGATGCACTACATATAAATTGAATTCATGCTTTGCATTGTTTACATGTGTTGTTGTTTTACATCTTGTATTTATAGCTGTTACTAAGATCATAACTGTTAAATTTATACAAGGAGCTTCTAGTTGTCTGCTTCTGATATAACAGACTTACTGTCTAGTATATCAACCTGATTGCAAACTCTTTGGCATGGTTGTGAACAAATGTCATCATGCTCCTTTCATATATTGGAAAAATTCTGTTTTGGGGCAAGGCGACGAAACATGATACAGTTTTAGAGCTAGAAAGATAGGTCATAAAACTCGTTTGATTTGCATGTAAACCTGCAGCGTAATGTACTATAAACTATATGTAGTATTTTTGCTCGTGAGTTATGACAGAAAGAATCTACTACTTAATGTGTTAGCAGTATGAATGCAGTGATGGTTGAGCAATAAAAATATTGGAGAGTCAATAACATGGGCTGGGATATGGTTGGTACAGGAGAGGGTGGTCCTTAGAAAATTTTTGGTTAAAATCTTGTATTTTGGTGATTTTAGGTAATAAAATAGCTTCTCAGTGCTGCAACAAGATCAGTTTTACAACCAGTCACGTATTATTTGTCATCATACGTAGATATAGCCATAACCCTGCACCTGTAAAATTTAGAGTCAGTTGATCCCCCTAATCCCACAGCTACGCCCATCTGTATGAATGGTATGTCTCTTAGGTGTACTTAAGCCATTTTGGAGTCTCATGTTTATAATGTTAAGTGCATACGTCAATCTGCTTAGTGAGAAAGTTATAACAAGATTGCCCATGTAATTTGGGAACAGGATTTGTCACCACCCATGGTGGCAGACCCACTCATAGCCGCCATGCGTATTCGTTCAATCATATTTGCTGGGTGATGCCAACGTGCTTATCCATCTAGTTCGTGATTTGATGGGCCCACCCCATCTCCACCTACTGTCCTACCCTGTACTGACTCCGGGGCTGAAATATGCCCTTGATTCTTTGGTTGATTTCGACACTGTATGGATCATGCATTTGTACTTACTTCCTTTTTCTTACATATTTTTCTTTACTATTTTACTTTCTTACTTATATTCTTTATTGAGAATAGGCCAATTCTGCTGTGAGGTCATAAGATTAGGTGACCAAACCTGGTTTCTTAGTTTTTACGGTTTATTTGCATTATAGTATATTCATGTTCCTGATGCATGATTGCTTCTGTTGTATCAATTTAGTTTTTTTGCAGCAGCATATGTTTATTGTATAGCCTATTTTTTGTGGTTGGTTCTTCTGGTCTTGATTTTGTTTATTAGTACTAGCCAAGAGATTGGCTGACCTATTTTGTGTCAAGTGGGACATTAAAGATAACTCAGTCAATATAACCAATTATGTCCCAAATGGCAGCTCAGTCAGTTTAACCGTTTTTTGCATGACCGATGCCATAGACTCTTTTTTATATGTTACATTCTGCCACCTCATCCCCCCAAAAGAAATTACCCTTTAGTACCTGGGCGGATCTGGACCCCCATCTAGTATATGGTTTTTTTGGACCCTCCTAACCAACCACTGCAAACGGCATCTTAGTCTAGTCAGCCATTTTTTTCACTGTACAAGCTCATTATCAATGGACAGATGGATGGACTGACAGAACAACGACGGAACTTGACCAATAAGAATAAGCTGCTTGGTTATGCTACAGAGAGATGCGGCCCAATAATTTGTATAACTGTGTTAAGCTGTGTGGCATTAGGCCACAACTGGTTCACATGATATCACATTGATAAGAGTGTTATTGATTAAGGCAGATACTGTTTTTGTCACGTAGTCGAATTTGCTTTTATTCTAATACACTGTGATGTCACAGGGTATCGTGATGTTGTATGAGTTGTTATTTCAAGTTATCTAGCTATACATTTGTTGAATGTGAATAGCATTTTTATAGAGACAAACTGTATAGATGTGTGTAAGCCACATCACAGCATTTATTACAGGGTGGGCCAAAAAGCGGACTGTTTTTGAGAGTTGATAATTTTGCGACAGTTAATGGGAGAAGGCGAGCGATGTCAGACATTTCTGAATTTTGTCTAGAAAAAGTTAAAAACTTGCATGTCAGTGCATTCAATTTTTTTCTAGTTTGCATAAATCTTCACTGCACATCCACCAAGCATCTGCTACAGGGACATAAACACTTCTCTCAAAGCATTATGGTTTCTGATGCTGTTTTAAAACTTGTGTTTGTGCAGCCAGGAGCTAAAATAAAACACTTAAACAGTGCCTATTACTGTGATCATGCACTTGAACAGGGATTACTGCCGGACATTCGACATTAACGAATTATGACTTAATGTTTTACCAAGACGGAGCACTGGCACACCATTCATATTACACTGTCACTTACATGCGTTCACATGTGCCAGAGTTTGTTGAGCTGGAAAACTGGCCTCCAGATAGTCTGGATCTAAATCTATATGGATTATTTCGTGTTTGGAGCATTTGTGAATTATCAAGTGACCAAATGAAATTTATGCTAATTGACTGTTGGACTCAGCTATGCCAGGGTACATTGAACTGAGCAATCAATCAGCTGCAAAAAAAGACCAATGATGGTTATCAAGAGAAAGGATGCCCATGTTAAATTTTTTCTGGACTAATTCTGTGTGTAAATCATCATTGCTGTTACTTATACTGCATGGTCGAGTTAAAAATCGGGTAAAAACATTTATTTGTCCAATTAAGTATAATTTCATGTGTAGTGAAGATTATGCAAGCTGAGCAAAAATAGTTAAAGGCACCGATGTGAAAGTTTTATGCTTATTCTATACAAAATTTGGAAACTTTTGACATATCACACACCATTCTCCTCCTTAACTGTTTCAAAGTTATCAACTCTCAAAAACAGTCCATTTTTGGCCCACCCTATAGATTGTAGACTGATATTATAGGACATTATTTGTACAAATAATTTTGCGTTTTGTTAATTCTGTATTTATCATGTTATTTAGTGGTATTATCCAATTTGCAGACAGTCTGTTGTTAAGGAGGTCTCACTATTGTGGTCTAGTTATACTGGGTATGACATTAAACAGAGTGGACTTGGTGCTGTTGTTTTGCAGCATATCTCCTGTGAGGGTCACAAGTAATATGTTGCATGCAGTATTAGTTTTCAGTTGAAAAAATTTCTTTATGTTTTTTTAGCCCACTCGGCTAAGTTGCCAACTTGGCTATATATTTTGCTTGCGTTAATTTCTTTCTTTTTTTCTTTTTTTTCTTCTTCTTTTTAATGATTTCTTGGAGACAAATTATCTCAGGATCCTCTGGACCGATTTTTGCAATCTTTTCACTGAATGAAAGCGTTTTGGGTGCAGATGATCGATCTGGGCCTCTTTTTCCGATATCTCAAGGGATGTTGCCATGGCAACCAATTTTATGAAAAAATGGCAAACTTTCCACTTTTGTCGCTCTGGTTCAGAATCGAAATGGTATATCGCTAGCTCAGTGTGTGCATTAACAGCACAAATGATGCCTCAATATCGTGTGAAAATTTTATGAAATTCGGGCCAGGTAACTTGAGTTCACAGAGCTCATTTGTGAATGTCAGGTACGACACGGCCAAAAAATGGCATATTTAGTGGAATATCTCCGGATATACTGGACCGATTTTCGCAATCTTTACACCAGATGAAAGTGATTTACGTTTATTTTCCAATTTGTCGAGGGTTGTTGCCATGGCAACCAAATAATGTTGCCGCAATGAAGGCAAACTGATACTACGTGCATCCTTTGCACGTTCACCAGATGGAAGCACGGTTTTGTTTCGCTACTGCTTGCTAGGGGGTGACACTGCGGTGCTGTGCCACACATTTATAGTTATATGTTACTTGATGCAAACCTATGTACTGCAGAGATAAACATTAGCTGTCTTTGTTGATGAAATTTGAATAAGTGTGAAGGGTAGCTGTTCGAACTAAACTTTTTTTTCTTTGTTACCATAGAGGTATATGAACTATATGCAGCTAATGGGTTTTTGTGCTGAATTGTTCTACTTTGCTCATCACACAAAATTGCGAGTCCACAAAGCATATATGACACGTATGTGCTGTTCTTGTGATTTTTCGAGATACGTGAATCTGTTAAGACTGAACATACTTGATTTTCATTTCTAGATCTACTACTTATAGATTTAATTGTAATATGTTATTATTCGACAGAGATGCTTTATATTTTATGTTATGGAAACTTCCGAATATGATTGACTGATCTTTGTCATTTTGTATCTTGACATTAATTACAGTGGTTTTTACTCTGGTATAACTGTAGTGTGCACACTTGCAAAAGTGCCAAATATTGATTCTGAGTATGTACAAAAAATAACAGTTTATTAGCCATGGCCAGATGTTAAATGAAGCAACTGCAAAGGCTTTAAGTTTGTTATATTTCATTAGGTGTTTTAATGGCTGCATTTTTATTGCGTCAGACCGTTCTAGAGCGATCTGCCCTGGTACTGTGTCGTTCTTTTATTACGTCCGAGCGATCCACTCTGCGTTCTTTAATACCAGAAGGGGCCACTCGGACTGCTTGGATTTTCATTGGAGGTTACAGCTGGACAGCATGATAGTTGCTATGCTGGCGTATTTAAACTGTTGGCGCCAAAATGATAAATGCATAATTCTGATACAAAGTATGTACTTGTAGTGCATTTTTCCAGGTTAACTAATGTTTTTATATAACTGTTTTGGATAATAGTCTTCCATATTTAGTTAAAGGTAGATGATTGTAGCAAAATGGCATTTTGATTATATACCTGCAACACTGTGTCGTTATTTTATGCTGGGACAGATTAATCCAGTTTAAGTCGTTCCATCTTGAACTAGAGTAATCTAGTCTGGAATAAAAAAAACGCAGCCAATTATTTTAAGCGTCAGAGTTGTGTCACCTAAGCAACTTATAAATTGGTCCCTCTCTTCAATGTTTTAGCCTGAGAATCCTAAAGCTAGGTAACAGTCCATTAATCTGTTAATCGTTAAATAATAAGTTAAAATTTTTATGGATTAACTTTGATAACTTTGAAATTCATTAGTTGACTTATTAACTTTTTTCATTTAACTTCTGTTAGCTCAAGTTTGTTAACAGCATTAATTCATTAGACTGATGGTACTGTTTATGAGTCACATAAACGTGGAACTCTCTCCCTGCTAACATTAGATCCTGCGTTACCCTACAGACATTTAAACGCCATCTCAAAACCCACCTTTTCCCTCATTCTTAACTGGCGCCACAAGCGCCTCTGCATCCCGCGTAGGACACTATGGCGCTATACAAAT
>Ga0209782_1000619_pt1 | contig 16151 bp, 17 predicted proteins | sample WorMetmaBAHAMAS1_FD_187390 | JGI IMG/M metagenome (GOLD analysis project Ga0209782, IMG submission 187390) | Marine gutless worms symbiont microbial communities from Max Planck institute for Marine Microbiology, Germany - Inanidrilus... | ecosystem: Host-associated > Annelida > Digestive system...
ATTTATGTCCAAAGAGTTAACCTCTTCGACGACTCCCATTTTTTCCGCTTAACATCCGGTCAAAGGATAGTGGGCTACAATGCGCTGCTATTGCCTCAAGTCTGCGAAGTCTACCTTCAAGCGCGAGACGCTGGTGTTTTGCTCGCTTCTCAGCAACATATTGCCGAACATGCCGAAATCCCCATTCGTGGCCTTGCGACTGTGGGGATTATCGCGTTGGTCGATGAAGCAACAGGATACCAGCGGCTTCGAGAAGAGCTGGCCCTTGCTTCCATCCTTGAGAAGTTCATAGCCAAAGAGCTTCAGCCGTGGACAAAGACCTTTCCTTATGAATTTTACGAACAGATATGCCGTCTTAATGGTTAGCCTGACTGGTATAGCGTGAAAATTTAGACAGCCTCTTAGGGGGCTGAACGGTTATCCATACCAATAATCCGCCAACACCACCGCAGCAATTCCGATCAATATAGGCCAGCGCAGGAAGAAGCGGATCGACTGGTCGATGCGAAATCTCGGAAATGCGGCCCCTACGAAGATCGGCACCATGTAGATGGCCCAGGTCTTGATCATGAGCTCGATCAGGTTGGTCGCGCCGCCGAAGAAGAGGTCCATGTAGAGGACCAACTTGGCCGCGGCGAAGATGGCCTGATTCAGCCGCATCAGACTGATGAAATCGCTCTGGAACTCGGTCCTGGGTCCGATGGGGATCTCTTGGGGGGAGCCTACTACATCGAAGGGCGAATAGCCGGTGGAGCCGAGAAGTGACAGCAAGGCCGCGGTGACCGCCAGCGGGTTGGTAAACAAAGTCCAGTTGGCGACGCCGCCCTGTTGGGCCTCTACCATGTCATAGACAGAGAGGGTGTCATATTGAATTGCCAGGGCGATGATCGCCAGGGCGAAGGGGGCCTCGAAGGCGGTGAATTGGGCCAACCCGCGGCCGATGCCGATGGCGCTGTAAGGGTGTCCCCCTTCGCTCGCCCCGAGGGCCATCCCCAGGGCCCCGAACAGGATGAAATAGATGACCAAGATGACGTCGCCGGCGAAATGGAAGTTGCCGAAGACCTCGCTGCCGTACAGCATGGGGATGAAGAGCAGGGTGCCGATGCCGCCGGTGAGGCGAAATACCGGCCCCAGGTAGAACATGACACCGTGGCTGATGGCGGTGCGCTTAGCCGCATGCTTGAAGATGTCGATAAACCCCTGCCACACCGGGATGCCGATCCGCCCCTGCACCCGGGCCAGGGTGCGGGCGATGATCCCGCTGAGCAGGATGCCGTAAACGGCGGCTACCACAACGGAGATAGCGGCGTAGCCACTCTTGACCAACCATTCGGACATATTGCTAGTTCTCAGATCTTACCGGCCTGCATATCTCTGGTACAGGAGTGCCGAACTACCGATAACATCGGTTCGGTTCTTTCATGGTGAATTTTTTTGCCGCAAATGAACGCAGATCGGGCGGAATCGGCTCGCCATCCTCGACGGTTCTTCATCTCATTGCATTTATTTGCGTCCATTTGCGTTGGTTTGAGGCTAATTTTCCCGTGAGGATCCTGCCCGCTCAATGTTATTGATAGTTGAAAGCATCTGTACCAGGAAATTGCCGTCCTGGTGAGATGTGAGGTTACCCCCCTCCCATCAAAAAGACCAGGGCGACCAGGTAGAGGACGATGAACTGGACATAGGTCTGCGCCTGGCCCGTGTAGACGCTACGCAGGGCAGACGCCAGGGAATGGGTCCACTCGGACAGGGAATTCCAGAAGCGGGTGGCCCGTGGTCGTACCAGCCAGCCCAGGCTCTTTTCGATGTAGGGATAGAAGTTATAAGCGAAGTGGGTGGTCTCCGGCCGATCAGGGTGTTCCGCCGCGTAGACGATATTGAATTGCTTCACCCGTTGCACGCGGGTCCGCGACAGCAGCATCCAGATCGAGGGCGCCATGAACACCGCCCCGACGATCATCATGATGAGGAAGCCGTTCCAGTGCCCCATAGCGGTGGTGACCTGATTACCGGCCCAATCCAGAGTGGTCGCGTGATAGGGCTCGACCGCCTTCGAGATGGGTTGCACCAGATACTGCGGAAACAGGGAGAAGACCAGGATCGCCCCGGTTAGTACCACTTGCGGCAGCAGCAGCCACCAGGGGGCCTCTTTGACGTCCTTGTGCTTCAGCTTGGGTTGGCCGAGGAAGATCGAGTGCAGCAGTCGAAACATGTACAGACAGGCCAGGGCGCTGGAGAAAAAGGCCATGCCCGCCTGCAGATACCAGTGCTTTTCGATCAGCCCATTGTACAGCAGCCATTTACCGCCGAAGCCGGTCAGGGGCGGTACGCCGGACACGGCGATAATGGCGATCAGGGCGCAGAAGAAGGTGACCGGCATCCGCCCGATCATTCCGCCCATTTGATACATGGCGCGGGTGCCGGTGCGATAAATCACGCCTGCTACGGCGAGAAACAGCAACCCTTTGTAGAGGAAGTGATTGACGGACAGGTAGACGGCCGTCACCCAGCCCAGGTGGCTCATCATGGCGACACCGGCGACGATATAGCCCACCTGTCCCATGCTCGAATAGGCCAACAGCCGCTTGACATCCTCCTGGAGCACGGCTATCAGGGCGCCCAATAGGGCCGTGAGCAGACCCAGCCAGCACACCAGATAGGCGATGTCCAGGCCGCCCACCGCCTGATCGCCCAACTGAATAGCGGCGACCAGGAAGCCGAAGATCCCCGCCTTGCTGACCACTGCGGAGATGATGGCCGTGAAATCGTCTTCCGCTTCCGTATAGGCACCGGGCAGCCAGACGTGAAAACCGAGACCGCCGGTCTTGATGATGAAACCCAAGACCAGCAGGGCGAAGATGACGGGTCCGAGGGTGCCCGCCTGTTGCAGGCCCGCGAGCAGGGTTGAGCCGGAGGCGCCGTAACCCAGGGCGAGGCCGGCCAGGATCAGATAGGCCGAGCCCAGGGAGAAGAGTACATAACTCAGGGCCGGGCGGGCGGATTCTTTGCCTAAGGTGACGAGCAGGTAGGAGGTCAGGGTCATGAGCTCCCAGGCATAGAAGAATCCCAGGCTGGTGCGGGTATGGAGCAGGAGCCCCAACGCCATCAGCATGGCTGTAATCAGGGGATAGAAGCCCGGCCGTGCGTTCCCGCGGTAGAGGGTGGCGAAGAGCAACAGCAGACCGCCGGGCAGAAAGATCAGCCCGAACAGCCAGGCGAGTCCGGAGAGCTGGGACAATATCAGGAAGGTAAAGGCGCCCAGGATCGCCAGGGCGAGCAGCCCGACCAGGCGACCAGGCAGACGATCGAGCAGGAACAGCACACCGCCCGCGACCACCGGCAGGAAGGTGACCAAAACCGGCTCCCCCAGCCATTCCGCCCAATACCAACCGCTGCCGTACAGCAGGATCGCAAAACTGACCGGCGGGGTCAGGCCGGCCCAATCGAAGTGGGCCTGTGCACGTTCTCGGGCCACGAGCGTGGTGCCGAACCAGCGCAGCAGATAGACCGCCTCTAACAACGAGCCGATCAGAATGACCGCCAGCCAACCATACATCCCATCAGCGGCGAACCGCATGACCAGCTCCCACTTGGCCCAGAAACCCGGAAAGGGCGGTAGCCCCACCAGAGCGAAGATCAGGGTGCCGAACAGGAACAACAACCAGGGCCGCCCGGCCAGGGCCGTCCAATCCCGCCACTTGTCCTTACCCAGAATCCCCGCCAGCCAGAAGAGCCCCGCTTTGGCCAGCAGGTGATTGATGAACAGGCCCCCGACCACCAGGGGCACCAACTCTTCACGACCCCCCTGGAGCAGATAAGCGACGGCGGTCACCAACAGGCCCAGCTGAGCGATGGAGGAATAGCCCAACAAGCGCTGCGCGCTCCGCTGCTTGAGCCCGATCAGGTTCGAGAACAGAAAAGTCAGCAGCCCAGCGGAGACGAGCACGGACAATTGATCGACCCGCAGCAGGGGCAGCAGCTTATACAACGCCGCCAGGGCTCCGGTAGCGACCCCCGCCGAGAGGAGGGTGCCGATGCCGCCGGGTGCCGCCTCATAGACATCCAGGCCCCAGCCGTTGGCCGGGAACGGCTTCAGCTCGATGACAACCCCCGCGATCAGGAACACCAGGGCCAAGATCCCTAGCGGGTTATCCAGCAGTGCCCGCTCGGCGATCATGCCGTCGATGTTCAGGGTGCCGGTCAGGTGATAGACCAGAATGGTCCCGATCAGAAAAAAGGAAGACGCCAGACCGCCTGCCATGACGTACTTGAAGCCGGCGGTCAGGGTCCTGCGGTCCTGTTCCAGCCCGATCAGGGCATAGGTCGCGATGGCGGTGATTTCGATGAACACGAACAGGTTGAACAGGTCCCGGGTCATGACCATGCCGTTGATGCCCATCACGATCATGAGAAACAGGATCAGCGCCTGCACATGCTCCCGCAGCCGCCGCAGCAGATACCAGCCGCCGAGGATACCGACCAAATTGACCGCCAGGGAGAGAAAGGCCTCCTGCAGGCCGAAACGTAGATTGATGGAGAGTGGCGGCTTAAGTCCGGCGGTCAGGATCTCGACGCTGGGGGCGCCACCCGCCAACGCGACGAATCCAAGGCCGGAGATGACCGTGATGGCGGCCAGCGTGGCCAGAAATACCAGGACCCCGAGATTGCGGTGCCGCTGATAGAAGAGGGAAAGCAGAAAGGCGCTGCCTAAAGACAGGATATAGATATAGAGGGGATCGACCATGGGGTTCAGCCCTTCAGCTCACTGCAGTCGTCGATGGACAAGGAGCGGTTTTTCTTATAGATCCGGATGGCGTAGGAAAGCATCAGCGCGGTAATCCCCAGCCCGATGACAATCGCCGTCAGCACCAGCGCGGAAGGGATCGGATCGACCACAGTCGAGGCGGCCTGGGAGCGATCGACGGCTGCATCAAGGATGGGCGCCGTGCGACCATTCAGATAACCGATGGCAACCATCAGCATATGGATCCCCGTATCGGTCAGGGAGAAACCGATGATGATCTGAATGATATTCTTCCGGGTCATCATGCCCCACAGACCAATCAGGATCACGATGAAACCGGACGCCAGCACGATGGCTGGGAGGGATATACCATCTGTGATTAGGGACATGCCGTTACCTATTACCTGAAAAAGGACACCCTTTTAACTACGAATCACGCGAATCGACGCGAACGCCCCCGCGGGCACAAAACTTTTGTGCTCTTTATGGATTCCAGACGGGTAGGATATTTTGCGCAAATTCGCCTTCTCAGCAAGCCAAAGTGGCACCGTATAACTTGCTGTTGTTGTTGAGAAAAGATTGCCTGTTCTGTCGTCAACCAGAGTGCTACGGGCCGCCGTCCCCTTCGGCCAGTCTGGAATCCATAAAGAGCCTACTCAATTGATCTATTTCAGGAATTTCATTCACACGCGTTATTTCTCCCCTCATTGTCTTTTCTCTTTTTCAAAGATAACAACCAAGCTCATCCGACGCGAAGCCGTGCAGTGGTTGAGCGGTCGGCTGGAGTGTTATGTTCGGCATTTCCTTACGCGGCCATCTCCAGCAATTTTTTACCGCAGAGGGTACACGGATCGGAACGAACCGCCCTGAAGAGTAAAGATAGCCTTCACCGCTCTCATCAATGACCTTAACGTTTCCATCTGCCGCAGCATCTTCATCCAGAACGATTTTATAGATTTTAAGGATGTCGGGTAGTCGGAGTTGTCAATGCACACAACATACTCGGTTGGTTTGTCAAAATGCTCATTCATAAATAAGAAACATCGACTCCTCTGCATGCCTTCTTGCTTTGAGGAGTCGCCTATTTTCCGATTCGCAAAGAGCGCGCATAAACGTCAGCACCTTTGCAGGAAGTAACGTTTTGACATCGCATCCAGCCCCTTTAAGACGCATTCTTCGATTTGAGTTGACCAGCTAATTCCTAGCTTGGTTGTTACAAACATTCTTGAGTGAATTTCTAAAACCAAGTCGAAATCCATATACGTCTTGCGGTCCAGCGTAAGCGCCCCAGCGTAAGCGCCCACAAATAGGTTTCATATATTTACTTTACAGCTCTATCCATTGCGGACAGTTCTTCTGTTACCACTCGATCTTCGGTGCCAGTGACGGGCGCCCACACCAAACTCAGTTCATCTGCTCGAATGTGTTCGTTCTCTATCTCAGAGCTCGCATTCACACTTTGCGCAATCTCCCAATGAGATTCATCATCTATATGATGCCATTCATCGATATCTCTATTTGGTAAGCTTTTTTACCTCGAATCTCGACTTGGCTAGTCGCTCCAGTCGCCCCAATAAAAGAGCAGTTACATTGTACCGAAGGCATGAATTACCTGTACGCAGATCATCAGGGTCTATCGTCAACTTGTTGTAGGCTTCTTCGATGATTTCAAACCCACCACGAACGTCTATCACTGCCTTTGGGGGTTGTTTTTCCTTCCTTTTCATTTGAACCTCACGAAATATATTTATACTTCGGTATAGGCGTCGTGTAATTTTGCCGGAAAGTTTGGGACCAATAGAGAATGTTTTGATTTTTCAGTCTTGGTAAAAAATTCAAAATCCCCATTTTCGCTACACACCCAAACTTCTATAGCTCCATTGGCAAAATATAGCTTTCTCTTATTTACCATTTCTTTTTTAGTGTTGGTAGACGACGTAATTTCAATGCAGATTTCTGGGGCAATCGAACATTCAACTTCGTTCCTGATTACTTTAATTCGTTCCTTGGAAGCCCATGCGACATCAGTAACCTTAGTTCCTTTCTTGGTGCTTATTGCGCATTCTACCAACACATCTCCATCCGTTAAGTTTGAGTATAATAACCCGGTGATTTTTCCTTGGAACAAGGAATAATATACTTTAACCGGAGTCATTAAAATTTGCCCCTGATTATTTAATTCAATTTTGAATGGCAAATTTTGTAATTTCTGGTTATCACATACTTCTTGCCAACTCATGGCATATCACCTGTGTCGAGTTGCTCTTGTCGGTCGGTACCGATTGCGCCTAACGAGTTCCATAAACCGCTTTTTCAGTTTCACTTGCACGTTGAATATCTCCATGCCTTTCCCCATTATGTATGGTGTGTTGCACATGACACTGTTAGGGCAATATTCAAGCAGTCGGTTGAACTGTGAACTTGAATCCTAATGCTTTTGCAACTTTAGGTACCGTCGAAAAGGTAGGATTGCCTTCTGACGACAATGCCTTGTAAAGCCCTTCTCTGGTAAGACCTGTATCCCTGGCAAGTTGGCTCATATTTCTAGCTTGAGCAATAACTCCTTATCGCAGATAAAAAAGAGGTAGTGGCTAAATTCTAAGTGATGAAGTCTGCCGGCCCCTACCCCGTCATTCCGGCAGGGATTGCCGGAATCTGCCGGCGCCAGGGATGGCAAAAGCAGTGGGGGTCGAATCGTTGAGTCGCACAATCATGTTACTTATCAATCTTTCATCCGCTCGAGCACCGCACTCAGCTCGGTTCCGACTTTCAGGCCGATGAGGATGTAGATGATCGGCATGGCGCCGGCGCTGAACAGCTCCCCGAAAGTACCGAGATCAAGAAAACGGTTGTCGAGAAAGCCACCCGCGAGCACCAGGCCTACGATCCCCCCCACCACATAGCCGAAGCCGGAAAACGACTCCAACAGACGCAGGATACCGTGATTCAGTCGGGTATTGGGATCGGCCAGCAACAACAGCATGATTCCGGAGGCCAACACCGCTCCGCCCTGAAAGCCGCCGCCCGGCGTCAGGTGCCCATTGATAAAGACATAGATACCGAGCACAAAGATCAGCGGCAGAAGGAAATGAACAGCGGTCCGCACCAGCTCGCTGGAGGTCCGGCGACTCGGTTCCGTTTCCGTCTCACCGACCCGCCGGCGCAGCAGCAGCCCGACCCCCGCCGCGGAGATAAAGAGCACTGCCACCTCCCCCAGGGTATCGAGACCCCGATAAGTGACCAGCACCGCAGTAACGATATTCGCAGCGCCCAGCTCATCGGGACCCACCGTCACATAGTGCTCGGAGATGGGGTTCAAGGCGGTGCGGGGGGCATAGCTTACAACCATCTGTAGAAACACGAACCCCAGCAGCACCAGGGAGAGGAGTATGGTTACCCGCTTGATCATTTCTCCGGCGGCTCCGTGGTCCTGCGAATACTGTATAGAAAGATAATGGTCGTCAGACCGCTACCGATGGCGGCCTCGGTCATAGCCACGTCAGGCGCGGCCAGGGCGACATAGGTAATGGCGGCGAAGAGGCTGGCCATGCCGGCGCTGACGGCCGCGCTGACCATGTTATCCAGGTGGACAGCTAGCAGCGCACTGACGATGATTCCGGCGCACAGCGCCGTGGCGATCACGAACAGCATCATGAAGTCTCCCGTTCTCCCAACTTGTCGACCACCGTGCGGTCGCTCAGGGGAAGCCGGATGGCATGGGCCGCACGGGCCAGGGCATGAGCGGAAATAGGAGAAGTCAGCATGACGAAGAAGGCGAGAATCAACAGCTTACCCGCCCAGCCTGGATGGGCGATCCCGATCCCGATCAGGGCCAGTGTCGTACCAAGGGTCGATGCCTTGGTGCCGGCCTGTAACCGGTTATAGCAATCGGGCATGCGCAGCACCCCCAATCCGCCTAACAGGAGAAATACGGAGCCGGCCAGGGTAATCAGTGCGCCGAGCACTTCTAAAAAATCATGCATGGATCAGAATCCCTTTTCGCTGTAGCGGGCTACGGCCAATACCCCCAGGAAACTGAGCAGGCCATAGACGATGGCCACATCCACATAGATGAAACGGCCCCCGAAGTGTGCCAAGAGCACCATAATGGTAATGGAAATGATCGTCAGCACATCGATGGCAATAATGCGGTCGATGGGGGTCGGGCCCTTCACCAATCGGATGATGCTGAACAGGCTCCCCAACAGGGAGAAAATCACCGCTAGTGTCATCAGGGTATCGGCCATAATGAATTTACCCTTCGCTCATCTGTATGAGATAGAGCTCGAATTGCTCGGAAATCTCTCGCGTCGCGCTCTCCACATCCTTCCCCGTGACATCGATCCAATGAACGAACAGGGAATCGTCGATCATATCCACCGTGAGGGTACCGGGGGTCAGGGTAATTGAGTTGGCCAGGACCAACCGGTAGGTCGGATGCTTCAGGCGGGTCTTTATCTCCACGATACCCGGATTGATCCGCACCTCCGGCGACACCACGCGCCGCGCCACATCCAGATTCGACTTGACCAACTCGCGGGTGAACAGCCCCAGATACTTGAGAACCAGCCAAGGCGTCTTCGGGGTGAACTTCGTGCCGGCGAACAGAAAACCATGGGTCGGGAAGATCAGCACCAGCAAGGTCGCGACGATGCTCCCTACCAGCAAGACCTGCCAGGACCAGGAGGCGTTAAGCAACACCCAGACCAGCATGATGGACAGCCAGAATGCGGCCAGATGCTTCTTTTCTCGACGATCGGTGAGTGCGATATTCATCTCGGCGGTAGTTTCGGTCTGTCGGTGAGACAAATTTCCGGATTGGAATCCAGCAGCTATCGATCAACAGGCCATCTTGAATTTTCTAAAGGAGTCATCGGGAGTTTAGAAAAATCCCCTCCCTGGATTTCTTCAACCCCCACTTTGGCTACCGTCGACCGATAGTAGTAGGAAAACTGTATCAAAGTTTATAATTTACGTTATTGATCTGGATTATACTAACAGGTAAGCAGGAGAGGTTCGCGCTTGTGTCCCTTGCCCGGGCTATGAGAGGTTGGGCAAAGTCCGCAGGATGCCTGCTCTAAAGCGGCCGAACCGCTGTGAGGCTATGTTTTCGGGGAAGTTTAGTAGCCTAATCCCATGCCTGAACCGCACGCCTCAAGCCGTTCTCCGGAAAGCCCTGTCCAGGAGCGTGAACGGCTTCGTGCGCTGGTTGTGGAGCAAGCCGCGCCGATCGAGCAACTACGCGAGCGCATCCAAGAACTAGAAGCACGCCTGGCCCAGGATAGCCACAACTCCAGCAAGCCGCCCTCCTCGGACCACCGTTCCGGAAACCACCACCGCGCTCGCAGCGCCAACCGAGCGGGCGTCAGCCGGGAGGCCAAGCGGGTCGCCGCGGCGTTACCTGCCGCTTGGTCGAGGACCCTGACCAGCGTGTCATCATCCCGCTGACCGGCATGGGCGTTGCTGTGCGGAGATTGGCGCTGAGGTGCTGCCGGAGCGCCGCCAAGTGGTCGAGGTGGTGATCCAACCTACCAGGGTACCGCCGAGCTGTTCCAGGAACTAGCCGGGATTGCGGGATTGCGCTCTCGCCGGGCACCCTCCGGCGCGCCGACCGTGGCCGCTACCACCTGGAGGCGCCGGTGGCGGCCATCCGCGGCGCACTCCTCACCGCGCCGGTCGCCCATGTTGACGAGACCGGCGGGCGCGTGAACGGCGGTCTGCACTGGCTGCACGTGCTTCAGCACCGCGGGGCTGACGGCCTACTTCCCTGGCGTGCTGGTGCATGATCACGGGTCGGCCTACGCGCGTTATCAGTGCCTCCATGCCTTCTGCAATGCCCATCGTGCGAGCTAACCGCCATTGCCGAGACGATCCCGAGTCAGCAATGGGCCACTGACAGGAGCGCCCTTTTGCCAAACCTATCAGGCGTTTGAGATAGAGATTCTCAAAGGTATCGTGAGCAGAGACCACGCGCATCTGTTTGTCTCGGCGCCACCGAGTAGGGCGCCGAGCGAGATCATGCGATGTATCGAAGGACGCAGTTCGACCAAACGGTTCGAGAGTTTCCCGGATCTGAGAAAAGATACTGGGGACGGCATTTGGGGGCTCGCGGATATTTTTGGGTCACTTCGGGAGAGTTGACGCAAGAGCAGAGCAAGGAATATTTGGTGCATCACTTCGATGCCCAAAGTCGACGATAATTTTCGGACCGAGCCCTAAACGGGTCTACTGACCCGTATCCGGACTTTCAGTCCGTACTTTCAGTCCGTAGTACTAACCCACCGGCTTTAGCTGGTGGTTGTTAAGTTAAGAAAAATAATCCTGATCATCCTGTTAATCTTGCCCTGTTAGTGGTTGGTACTACGATTATGTCAACAGCCCCTGAAGCCTGCATGAACAGTCTGCTCGCTATCTTTGCCTTTCTGCTCCTGGGCTGGTTCTGGCTTGATAGCCTGCGTGCGCGTGAGATGGCGACCGCAATCTGCCGCGCTGCCTGTAGGCAATACGATCTGCTCCTGGATCAGACCGTCTCTCTGCGCCATCTGGGGATGCGACGGATGGGCACCGGATTGCGAATCCTGCGCATGTACGGATTCGATTTCAGTGCGGAAGGCATCGGCAGGCACAGCGGCTATCTGGTGCTCATCGGCCTGAATCCGGAAACGATCAGCCTGGATCCACCCCCGCGGCCAGCCGTCGACTGCTTCGATTAAGCTGCCGGTCGCCAGCTACCAGCCATCTAACTAGGAGTACCCAACTTCCACCTCTCGTTGGGCACGTCACTACACTCCTTTCTGCCGCCAAGTAGGCAGTCTATCCTTATACTGTTGGCGACTGGAAGCTGGGAAAACCGATCCGCTAGGACCATGTTTTTGGGAAGACTTATACGCACTTACCCCGAATTGCTCCCGGCATCCCCGCCTATTTGACAACCTTGAGCTTCGGTCGCTCTCGCGGCGGCTTGGGGACAGGTGACCCGTCGTCCGGTTCCTTCGTATCCGGTTCCTGCACTTCGTCGTCGTCCAGCTGTGGCCCGTTGTCCGGGAACAACATGCCATGCCCGTTCTCGCGCGCATAGATGCCGAGCACTGCATCCACCGGTACCTCGACCTTCATGGCGAGCCCGCCGAAACGTGCATTGAATTCGATATGCTCGTTTCCAAGCACAAGGGCCTGGACAGCGGTAGGGTTTATATTGAGGACGATCTTCCCGTCCTGAACGAACCTTGCCGGGACTACCGCTTGGGGATGGGCTGCATCCACGAGCAGATGGGGAGTCATGTGGTTGTCCGTGATCCACTCGTACAGTGCTCGCACCAGGTAGGGGCGGTTCGAAGTCATAGCGGCAGCGGACGATCAGACATTTTCCGTGGCCATCTCCCGCTCTGTCTCCGTCAGGCTTTTGCCGAAGGCGGGCCAGGCGAAGATGCGCCGGGCGTAGTCAGATACGGCATGGGCCTGCGACGGCAGGTCGATGCCCAACAGCGGGAGGCGCCATAACAGGGGTGCCACGCAGCAATCCACCAGGGAGAATTCACTGTTCATAAAGAAGGGATTGGCTGCAAACACCGGGGCGGTGGCGATCAGGCTTTCTCGCAGCTCCTTGCGAGCCGTGGCCGCCTGGTCCTCGGGATTTTCAAGTATCCGCTCCATCAGGGCATACCAGTCGCGCTCCACGCGGTACATGTAAAGTCGGGAAGTAGCGCGTGAAACCGGGTCGATGGGAAGTAGCGGCGGATGCGGAAACCGCTCGTCCAGGTACTCCATGATGATGCGCGACTCGTAGAGCCGCAGGTCCCGGTCCACTAATGTGGGTACGGTCCCGTAGGGATTGAAATCCATGACCTCGTCGGGCAGGTCTCGGACTCGTACATCGACGATGTCGACGGAGATATTCTTTTCCGCCAGTACGATCCGTACCCGGTGGCAGTATGGATCCCTGGGATCGGAAAACAGAGTCATGACGGATCGTCTGGCTGCGGTCACTACCATCAATGGACATCCTTCCAATATTCTTTTTTGAGCGCGTAGGCAAGGCCGAAGAGTATGACCAGGAAACCCAGTACATAGAAGCCCAACCGCCGACGCTCGAGCTTCACGGGCTCACCCGCGTAGGTCAGAAAATTCGTCAGATCGCGGACCATATGGTCGTACTCCCCCGCTGACAGACTGCCCGACTGCATTAGCTCGAAGCCCTGCAACAGACCATGGTGCTCACCCTCGGCCTGTGCATAGATGGCTTTCTGCAATCCCTGAAAACCTTCCAGGACATGCGGCATGCCCACATCGGGAAACACTGTGTTGTTGACGCCATACGGCCGGCTCTCATCCGCATAAAAGCTCTTGAGGTAGGTGTAGACCCAATCCGGACTGCGCCAGCGGGTGACCAGCGTCAAATCGGGCACCGCGGTGCCGAACCACTTCTCGCCGTCCTCCGGGCGCATGGTATTGACCATCAGATCGCCGGGTTTAGTCTCTTGGTCGAAGATGAAGTTCTGACGTATCTGAACTTCATCGAGCCCCAGGTCCTCACCCATACGGTTGTAGCGCATGTATTTGAGGGAGTGGCAACCCATGCAGTGATCGACAAAGTACTTGGCACCCCGCTGCAGGGACTCCTTGTCCGCGAGATCGATATCGGCCTCCTTCAGGGGCAGACTGCCGCCGCCGGAGGCCAGGGTAAACGCGGGTGCCAGCAAGAGAATGGATGCGATCATCAATTTTTTCATTTGGTCACCCTCTCCGCAGCTGGCTTGGTCTTAATCCTGCTCATCCAGCTTGTTTTCGTTACCCTTTCCGGAACCGGCTTGGTCTTATCCAGCTTGCTGTAGATAGGCATCAGCAGGAAGAACAGGAAATAGAGCACCGTGAAGATCTGCGCGAGCAGGGTCTTGGCCGGCGTGGCCGCCTCCAGACCCAGCCAGGCCAAGACGATGAAGGTAACCGCAAACACGCCGATGGCGATCTTGGAGAGAGTCCCTTTGTATCGGATGGACCTTACCTCGCTACGGTCCAGCCAGGGCAGGAAGAACAGGATCAGGATAGCCGCGAACATCACCACCACGCCCGGGAACTGGGAGCCGAACATGGGTGGGACCGCGCGTAAGATGGCGTAAAAGGGGGTAAAGTACCACACGGGGGCGATATGCTCCGGCGTCTTCAAGGGATCGGCGGGCTGGAAGTTCGGTGCCTCCAGGAACAACCCGCCGAAGTCCGGCCAGAAGAAGACCACCGCCGAGAACAGGATCAGGAAGCCCACGACCCCGACGATGTCCTTGACTGTGTAATAGGGATGGAACGGAATCCCGTCCGCCGGTGCCTGGTCGTCCCAGCGATTGCCCTTGGGGCCCCTTTTGATCTCGATTCCGTCTGGGTTGTTGGAGCCTACCTTGTGCAGGGCGACGATATGAATGAACACGAGCCCCGCGATCAGGAAGGGCACCAGGAAATGGAAGGCGAAGAACCGGTTCAGGGTGACATCGGAGATGACGTAATCGCCCCGCACCCATGCCGACAGGTTTTCACCGATGCCGGGGACCGCTGCGAACAGGTTGACGATGACTTGGGCGCCCCAATAGGACATCTGTCCCCAGGGCAGGAGATAACCGAAAAAGGCGGTAGCCATCATGGCCAAATAAAGAATTACGCCAATGATCCACAAGAGCTCGCGCGGCTTGCGGTAGGAGCCGTAAAGCAGGGCGCGGAACATGTGCAGATAGACGAGAATGAAGAAAGCCGAAGCTCCGGTGGAGTGCAGATATCGCAGGAGCCAGCCCCAATTCACATCGCGCATGATATATGCGACCGAGGCGAAGGCATCATCCGCTGAGGGCTTGTAGTTCATGGTCAGCCACAACCCGGTGACAATCTGCAGCACCAGCACCAGAATCGCCAGGGAGCCCATGTAGTACCAGAAATTGAAGTTCTTGGGCGCGTAGTATTCGGACAGATGCTCCTTCCAAACCTTGGTGAGCGGGAAGCGCTCGTCGATCCAAGCGAGGAATCCGGTACTCTCTGTACTCATCAGACTGCTCCTCCGTCTTCACCGACCAGGATGACGGTGTCGGAAATATAGGTATGCTTGGGTATCTCCAGGTTGATCGGTGCCGGAACCCCGGCGTAGACGCGCCCGGCCAGGTCGAATCGGGAGCCGTGGCAGGGGCAAAAGAAACCGCCTTTCCATTCTGCTCCCAGATCGGCGGGGGCAACCTCGGGACGGTAGGTCGGGGAGCAGCCCAGATGGGTACAGATACCCACGGCCACCAGATACCGGGGCTTGATCGACCGCACCCGGTTCCGACAACTTTCCGGCTGCGCGGATGCCGCCGAGTCCGGGTCCGCCAGCAGCTGGTCCAACTCGGGGAGGGCGGACAACATTTCCTCGGTACGATGCACTACCCAGACCGGCTTGCCGCGCCACTTGACCCGCAACATGGCACCCGGCTCCAGCTTGCCGATGTCCGCCTCCACCGGCGCCCCGGCCGCCCGGGCCTTGGCGCTCGGGTTCATGGAGGCAATGAAGGGAACGGCCACGTAACCGGCTCCGATGGCCCCGACCACGCCGGTTGCGGCGACCAGGACGCGCCGCCTCTTGTTATCCACGCCTTGTGCGCTCATTTCGCTGACGACCCCCGGTAGGCTTTATCAGGTTGCGCTTCCAGGACGGAAGCCCTAGGAGCTTGTTCGAACTTACGACTGTTCTTATGAACGCGCAAGCCAGACAGGCTCCCAGGCGATCAGGAAGATAAAAATCAGAATATATGAATAAACTGGTCATTCATTTTCACTGATGTGACGGTGATGGGTCAAGGAGTCCCCCGGACGAGCCGGCTTCCAGCCGCCGGTTGCCAATCGGGCTCGCGCGCCTGATATGTTGTCTGCCTGGAGATTTTTCCGCGGAACGCAAAAAAATGGGGCCTACAGGCCCCCCAGATTGCTGACAAAGGCCTCGCGAAGTTGGGGCCTTTGTGATTCATGGTGTTCATGTTGAAGACACCGACAGCGCGGCAGACAGAGCTCGAGATGGTAACGCTCGAGAGTCTGGTTCCCGCGGATCACCTGCTTCGCAAGATCGATGCGGTGATTGATTTTACCTTCATCCGTGAGCGCGTGGTGCCCGGGCAACGACCGCCTGGCGCTCGATCCGGTTGTGATGTTCAAGGTCCTGTTCATCGGCTACCTGTTCGGCACCCGCTCGGAGCGCCAGCAGGTGCGCGAGATCGAGGTAAACGTGGCCTATCGCTGGTTTTTGGAGCTGCGCCTGACCGATGGGGTGTTCGATGCCTCGACCCTGAGCCAGAACCGGCGGCGGCGCTATAACGACACCAGTGTAGCGCAGAACATCTTCGACGGCATCGTCGAGCAGGCCATCGCCCATGGCCTGGTGGATGGGACGGTGCTCTATACG
>Ga0209782_1000620_pt1 | contig 16148 bp, 13 predicted proteins | sample WorMetmaBAHAMAS1_FD_187390 | JGI IMG/M metagenome (GOLD analysis project Ga0209782, IMG submission 187390) | Marine gutless worms symbiont microbial communities from Max Planck institute for Marine Microbiology, Germany - Inanidrilus... | ecosystem: Host-associated > Annelida > Digestive system...
AGCAGTAATGGCGGAGTGGAGTTGCGGGAGGCGGCACCAATGGTGGCAGATAGTCAGCCGGAAGTGGCACCAGTGAATGGTGAGTTGAGTGTAGATTCATCGCATGAACTGGGCAGTCTATCTGAGACGTCGTCAGTCACTTCACCAAGCAGCTTAGTAGCCGACATGACGTTGATCGACCACGCCGGCGAACGAGACGTCTGCGTTGTGTCAGCAAAGAAAGACCACAGTTATAGCCCTGTGATGACTGCATGCACACAGCAGTCGTTGGCCATGCCTGCCTGTGTATCTCCACCGTCCACTGCGATTAAACCCAAGGTGTCGTCATGGGCGTCACTGCTCAAAGACACGACAACGGCAACTAATGCAATAGTGATCAACATGAATGACAGTCATGCTGCAGTCGCACAATTGAAAGCTGATGTGAAGACTGCAGCTAAAGAGCCAGTTGCATCTCAGTCGACCATCACGCACGTGTCAAATGGCGAGAAACTTAAACTGGAAATCTCTGGTTTGTATGCTACCAGTTTACCACTTGGCATTTCTTGATGTAAAATAAACACAAACAATCATAGACAGTTTTGTTCATATCAACTGTTACAGTTTGGTATCTTTACACTTGTGATTGGTCAACAGGAAGGGTATCAGGCTGGCAGTGATACGTGATACACAGATTGCTTCAGAACCATGTAACGTTGGAAACTTGGCTTGGTAAACAAAAAAAATAGGAAAGCAGTACTACTAATTCTAATAGGTACGTAGATGGATGTTGGCATTAATCATTCCGTACAAGTAGTTAGAACTGTGTTAATTTGGATGAGATACGTTTGTGCAGAGGTGTTAAGAACACAGAAGTTGAGTCATCGCAGCATTCATATTCAGCCACGAGGACTCACAAACCGTGCCAACTGGTGCTACGTTAATGCCGTATCTTTTATGCATACTTCAGTAGTTTTCAACTGTCGTTGTATAACACTGAGCTTTTGTTATATGAAATGCGTGGCATACTACACTGTGTTTGGTTTCATACTCAGTTAAGTACCACAGGAGTATTTCAGTTATCAGCTGTTAGTATATGCACTGTAACAATTGATTTCACCTTTAGTGCTATTACTGTTGGTTGGTCAACAGGAAGAGTAGCTATCTTGTAAACAACTGAGTAAAACTTCTGTCAGGTAACTAGCCTAACATGGTGTAACCGAAAAAGAAGGCCATTTAAGGCAATTGTATATATCAAACTCTGCATTCAGTCTGATAATTTACTGCAGAAATGCCAGCAAGAAATAAAGCAGTCAAAGCCCAAATACATGCCCATTGTAAACATGCAAATCTCATTCTTTTTTCAACCACATGCTGTAATACTACATTGTGAAGAGTTCAATCGGTTGCTGGTTCATTCCTTGAACCATGGTGTCTCACAACTAATATTCACAGCTGCTTTACAGTCACAATGACTACAGCAGTACTTTTGTATATTATTATGTTGTCGTTAACATTCTGCCAGACTCTGCAGGCTCTGCTTGCATGTCCACCGTTCTACCACCTGATGAAGCTGCTTCCACCACTTCACGACAAGTTCCCTGAGGACAAGTCGCTGGCAGTAATGAGAAGCATGTAAGATGCAACGTTGCTTCATTTATACACAGTCCTCACTCACCTCACTGTTCACTGCTTTGAGTGGACTTGTACGTGTACTTATTCTGGTGGTGTAACAAAGTGGCCAGAGCAACTCAGTTGCAGACTGATGTTGTTCTCTCCATAGAAGATAGGACAGTTTGGTTGTCTGTCCGAGTGTCCGTGTCATGAGCGCATGTGATTGGTACACGCACAGCGCGGGCAAGGCCCAGGCCCGCACAGAGCGAGGGCCAGGCATTCAAGCCGAAACTCGTCTTGTGGTTACTAATAGTATTACTGATGAATAAATCTAAATGACACTGCAACAGCTGCACTAAGCACCATAGTAGCTTAGTGCTACTATAGCCTTTATTGGTGAAAGGCTATAGTAGCACTAAGCCAATATCATATTGTATCGATTAGCGTTAGTAGGGTAAGTAGGGTTAAGGTTTGTGTTAGCCTGTTAGGGTTATGTTTTAGGTTGAGTATGGTCACTCTGTGCCCATTTACCGCCACTTTAGTGTTACTGGGCGATTTATGTGGCGTCATTTACAGTTTAGCTCTATGCATTACTGCCATACTGCATATATATCATGCTATTGTCAGCACAGTGGGGTGGGCCTAATGGGATTGAAGCCTGGTCCTTAGGACTTCTCTTCCATCAGTGCTTTGATCTGTTGGTTTGGTCTTTTGACCCATAAAACCCATCCCCGATATGACCTATAATGTGTTTGGTGGGATGTTAAACCTTGCTCAACTCAACTCAGCCACAAGTAATTAGAATGAATGAAACAAAATCTACAAATGTCGTTGTTTTTGGCGTGTTACAAAAATTGTCACAGTTTTGTTAAGTTCGATTGTAGCATCATCATTAAGTTAAGCTGTTCGTGGTTTACCAGTGTCCAGTGTGGCATGTGGTGTTACAGGGTTGATTTTGTCAACCATTTCTCAATCAAGCAAGTGAAAGCGTCTGAAAAAGTTGAGAAACAGAGTGAGCTCTTCTTGTGTTGATTATTTGTGTTAATTTGTACTCATTACTGAATGTTAGCATGTTGTGATGTGCCACTGACTGACTTGAGTCACTTGATTGCCATGTGTTTATGGTGCTTTCATCTTGATCACTGCTAGCATTCACCTCGTTTTTTAATAAATGCAGTTTTGTCACCAGTCAACTGCCAGCCTTCATACCAAGTCAACTGACTGATGCTGTCATCCACCTTTGTCGTTCTTTTTTTATCGTTTTAGCCCACTTGGCCTGCCTGCCAGATGGGCTGTATAATGTGCAGCTGTTTCATCTTTATTCATTTATTGTATTGGTCCAACTTCAATACAATAATCTCTGAATCTACTGGAACAACCTTCACCATATTTTAAGGATTGGTAGTTGTGTGAGAGGGCTTAATTAACTGTTCATTCATTTTGTGATAGCTCAAGGGATGTTGCAATGGCAACCAATTTTGTGGCCAAATTTGTGTGATTGGCTGATACCACTTTTATTCTTCATGCTGGCATTCTTAAATGGATTGGAGGATCACAGTTCCAATTTCAGAAGATTAAAAATGACAATGATTCTACTACATTATCGAGATTTAATCCAGTACTCCTTGAGTTTATGCCATCAGAATGTGTGCAGCAGGCATTGATCATTGCTGGGGTTAGCTTAACTGCATTTGCTAGGGAGCAACACTGCTGCACACTGCAGTGATGAGTAATCAGGCTGGCTGCGTGCTAAGCTTTGCCATGCATTTCTAGTTATTACTTATCTGAAAAGCTGAAACTCATTTCACCTTCCTACGAGGGTGCAATACTGAGTTGACAAGAGGCACTGCAGAATTGGTTACTGACTTTCTGTCATTTCTGTGAATCCTGTTGCCATCTAGTTAAGAGAATTTGCACATATCGATTGGACGCAGCATATTAACTTTATGACTATGTAACTGCACTGCCGTATAGTGAGTGAGTAGTTTCTTAACGGCACATCAGCTGCCGTATAACGAGGTCAATATTCTGCACTATTATGCCTAAAGAATTCTAAAGGACAAGTGGCTTGTGTAATGTCAACAAGATGGTAGGAACTTGACTGTTCATAGTTTAACGTTTTTTGCAGTTTAGTTTCCAGTGCATTTTTAACTTATGCTGACTCTATTGTTGATACATCATTCAGTGAGAACAACTTTTCTCCTGTGGTTTCTAACATATGCTACTGCTGCCCTAGCATCACAGTGATACCATTGTGTATCTGCCAGTATTTATTGTGTGTAGATGAGAATGGAAAAGGAACGGTGAAAGTGGACATTAAATGTGGTGCTCCGTTTGAGCCCGCAAACGTCTACAAGATGCTTCAAGCAATTGACTTTGAGGCATTTAAGGTTAGGAGCATGCTGTAGTGTCATAGCTGTGCGTCTTTTTACAGTCGTTATTTTTTCATCACTTAGCAAATACATACTGTGATGTTCAGCAATGATTATAGACTGTTCTTTGTTATTGTTAATGGATTCTAGAGCAGCTCTAGATTGGGCCATGTCCTCAAACAAGACCTGAATGTTGGTAATTGCCACATTGACGTCTGTAGCACGGTTTCTGAGATATTGAGTGCCAAAGTAACTAAATGCCAAGGGTGATTTCAGGCACTTTTGGACTACAAACTTTTGATGTTAAAATGGCGTTAGAATATTCGAAGCTTCGGTTTTCAACTCGTTACTAGACTAGGATTTTATCAACTCCAAACTCGATTCACATAACTTGAGATCTGCTTCACACACAGTTCCTTCCTCGGCATTCATTGGGAAGCTGTTGCCAGTGACAAAGGATTGCCTGTGTTCACATTAATGGCAAGGTGGAGAGAAGTCATGCAGGGAGGGGAGGGGCGAGTTTCTCATGCTGCTGTAGGCAGGTAGTCTATTTCATGACAGATGAATTAGCTTGACACCATGGCAGCCTGTTAGCGGTATCCTTTAACTCAGCCGCAGATATGTCGTCGTGGTGAATGTGAGGGAAGTTTACAATTATTAGACTTCTGAGAATTGCCACGGTACACTATCCACTGAGAAGAGGCAAGAGTTGGTTGGTCGGTCGTATCATTGTGTGATGTGTATTCACATCAGCGGCCAAAATGAGCCGACCATGTGAACACGGGACTGGGTGGTCAGCCGTGGGTCACGACTATACCAATACCGAGTCGAGTTTTGAATTCTACAATTGGAGCTTCAAATATTAAAACAAACATCCATGGAACTAGTCTTGATTGAACTTGTATTGATTCAGCAAGTGACTGCTGAAGGATTGGATGCTGCACACTTTACACTGGCTGTTTCTGATATCATTACTCGTGAGGTTATCTGCAACAATGTGGAAACACACGTGAAGTTACACAGTGGCACAGATCTGCATTGTGAAGCTCTCACCTGTTCAACATGACTGTCATATTATTATACAGTTTATCTCTATCAACTATCTTAGTATATATAAAGCCTGGTTAGTGCTGGGATGGGTAATCATCTATATACAATCTTTTTATATATCGAGCTACATGATTAAATTCAGCCTGGCCAATGTGGCCATCATTCAATTTCACAGGTAGATGCAATGAGATAAACGGTATAATAATATGACAGTTTATCTCATTGCATCTACCTGTGAAATTGAATGATGGCCATATTGGCCAGTCTGAATTTAGTCATGTAGTTCGATATATAAAAAGATTGTATATAGATGATTACCCATCCCAGCACTAACCAGGTTTTATATATACTAACATAGTTGATTGAGACTGAAACTTTAGCTTTAAGCCAACTGCCATCATGTCTGTTTCAAAATGCATTCGGTCAGTGGAGTATTTAGTAGCATCAGTTGTTATCAAGTAGCAGTCGCACATTGTCGGATTGCTGGGAGTGTAATAACTGAGGTGGTGTGGTCGTTGATGCAGCACGGACAGCAGGAAGATGCCGAAGAGTTTCTCAGCTGCATTCTCAACCGTCTTCATGACGAAATGGTTGCTCTGATGAAACTCCCTAATAAAGGTTCTTTTAGTTTTCTTTTCATAAGTATGTAGATAGTTTAGATAACACTGTTGCATTTTCTCCCTAATCTGAATGTGCTAGTTTTCATTACTAATGGCACTGGGCAGTAAAAAAATTCCTCGAATAAAATCCTCCATTTTTAATGGGAGGAGGGTGCTGGCTGACAGTTTTTTTTTTCTATCGGATTAGAGTTTGTGCACATTATTTGTAATTTAATTGTTATTAAATTGTTACATTTTTGTGCATGTAAAGATTGAGTATTTCTAGTTAAATTTTGTGAATGTGCTTAGTTACAAACCAGTCTATTAGTAACGGATATAACTTCTGTATGTGTTCATGCTGTGGAATCTAAAGCATTATGCTATAGTGTTTCATGATGGGTAGCCTGTAAAACATCCTGTTGTACTTCAGTGATGGCTGGTTGTGGTGACTTCATGCTGAATGCATATTGTGCCTCAACCTTGGTCTCGTCGCCACCTGGGTTGAAAAATATCGTGATATTTTTTTTTTAAATAATGAAAATATCCGATATTTTGAATATTTTTGATATATACCGGATATTTGAAATATATATCCATTAACTTAACATATCTGTTACTGCAGTTGTATTGTTCATTTATTATACATTTATGTTAGACATTTGTAATCTTATCAGGAAACATGTTTAGATAACTTTCAGCTAGTGACAAGAAACAGTGACAATTTTTGTTTTATTTAACATCATTTTAACAAATAAGTTAGTGAGTGACAGTTTCTTAATGACACATCAGCACGTTATACGCTATACAGTGCCATCAAAGCTGGTGAAAATAAAATCTTGTAATAAATAGCAGCATAATAAGTAATAACAGTTGAAAGAAATGTACAGCTAATATAAAAATTGGAAGTAACGAACATTAGAGTTAACAATAAAAATTGGTTTCTTTGATAATAATCGATAATAGTATGACTGTCAATGCTCTCAAACCATTTTGTAAGAAAGGAGTATAATATTTTTCACAAGTGTCCCACTAGATGATACATTTCACTTCCAGTAATATGGGCTTCGATGTCTGAAGAAGTACACCAAATTCACATGTTGGCAGGTTATGCCAGAAAATAAATACGAGTGCGTTACGTGAGAATGACTGATTTATACTCCGTTAATGTTGTGTTCTGTTCTTCAACCATCCTCGATTGGAGGGTTGGCCACACTATGAACATACTTTCTCCATTTTTCTCTGTCCTCTGCCTTTATGATCGACTTCTTCCATGGTGAGTCCTGCCCACGTCTTGATGTCCATCCAGGCTGTCCATGGTCTTCGTCGCCTGCGTGCACTTGGCATTGCTCCTTGCGTTATCTCTTTATCCAGGCAACTTCCGTGTTTCCTCATGGTGTGACCGTAGTATGCTAACAACAAGTAACACACAAGTGTTCTGTCAACTGACAATTGACAGAACACTTGTGTTTTACCATCATCTTAATCATCATCATCATCACTAGAATGGCCATCACCTCAGTTTATCAGACTGCACTCACGGTGCAATATACAGCTGGGAGTGAGAACTCAGTTCTAAGTTGTGCTGTGTCAGGCCCAATGAAATGAATTTTTGTGACAGTTTAGTTGGGTTACTGGTGAGTTCATTGTGTGGTGCATTTTGTGCTCAGGGAAGGTCAAAGCGAGAATGTGGGACAAACAATAAACATAGATGGTACATTGCAAGAAATACAACTACTGGCTGTGGTACTAGGTAAATGTGTTCTCCAAATTATGATATCATTTGCTATGTAGATACAAAGACTGTTGCTCCGGCAGTGAATGGCAGCGTTGATGATGCCACTACTCCAGTTGTCAGTAACGACGTTGATGCTGACGACGACAGATGGGAACAGGTTCGGCCACGCAACCGGACAGTCTTCAACACCGCGGTCGGCATTATGTGCTCTTCTACCGACATAACATTGCAGTAGTCTTGTTGGTTTTGTCTATGATGCATGAGATGTATGTCCAATTGAAACTGCCGACATTACATCATTGTCGAGTTTTGTCACGTCAGGTGGTGGTGTTAATTCAGTCTGCAGCTGGGTCTGTCAATTATTCATTGGCAGCAGTCTTGAATTGTTGCAGATTTAATTCACAGTGCAACAGAAGTTGACAGCTTGTCACAACTTGACCATTTTATCGCATCTATGTCGACGATGTGAATTAGACATTAGTCTTCTGCTGGAATTAGAATTTAGCAGTTGATGTCTGTCTTTCTTTAAGTAATTCAGAGTCACATCAAGCTGTTCGATATCACCTTTTAGTATGTAGCAGCATTATAATATTTGGATTTTTTGCACTCTAGGATGTAATCATGCAGCTTTTTGATAAAATGCTGATGATTTTTTACTGATTCAGACTGACAACGAGACGTCGCCGATATCTGCCATTTTCCGTGGTCAGATCTGCTCAATATTACATCAACTCGGCCAGAAAGAGTCGGCTACACTACAGTCATTTTTTACGCTCCAACTTGACGTGCAGGTCTGTTCATTAAACAGATGTAAAGCGGTTAGTTACTTTAACACTGCACAAGTACACATCCACCTAATCATTCATGTCTCAGTCCCCTGAAGCCATTATAATGTCTTGTGGGTCAGCTAACTTCAGCAAGAAGCTCAGCGGATGCTGAGAAGAGCGTGACATGAGAGCTGTTGGATGCCGACAGGGTCCCAACTGCACATTTTTCCATACCCCATCAGTCTTCTTTAGTGGAATTCAGAATCACAGGATACTACATTCTGGGTCAGCTTCTGCGCGCAGGTATCCAAAACGCCGTCCTATCCTGCTGTGTGCCCATTTCCACTTTTTGTTGCACTGTGTGATCATACTCCGCTGTTACAGACAGAGATATGTCATGCTCGCAGCATATAGGATGTTGCGCTAAAATACCAAAATGCATGAAATATCTGCACTTTGCATTTTGCTTTTAGTTTGCATGTGGCAGTTTGAGTTAATCACAGCAAGACAGTGGCACTGTGTGTAGCAATTGATGCAGAGTCTGTCAGATGCAACGTTATAATTGTTGCCCGTCGTTGTTGATGATAACACAGAATGAGAACGTCAAGACGGTTAAAGATGCGCTGGAGCAACTTGTATGCAAAGAATCGCTGCAGGGATATACATGTACAAAGTCAAAAGTTGAGGTCTGACCGCGTCTTTCTCAGTTGTGTAAAATCATTTCTCAGTTACAGTGTTTGCACATAGTGACTAATGTTGTTGTGACTAGAAAGTCAGTAGCAATTAGAAGATATCTATCATCATCAAGCAATGATGAAATCCAGTGGGGTGTTTCCCTGGTTGGAGTCACTACTTCTCTGACATATAATCAGACTGCATCAATAAGAAAGGCAGTGAGCCACAAGATGCTGTACTCATAACTGCCTTTTGGACACACGTTAGGAAAATTGTGCGTGAAGGGTTAGACGAGGATTCACATGTGTGGTTGTGTGCAATGCTGTGTGTTGATGATGCTGTAGGTGGACGCAACACAGCGGATGTTGCTAGAAGAACTGCCGCCCGTCCTTGTGCTGCACCTCAAGTGGTTCACGTATGACAAGAACGGCGGCTTACAGAAATGTATCAAGCAGGTCGACTTTGACATCGACCTTGAAATAGGCAAAGGCTAGTATTGCTCTTCTTACATTTCCAGTTGTTACGCGGTTGCTTATAACAAAGTCGACCTACTCGATAGGAGCTGCAACTAACACTGAACTACCGACACACAATGAACTTTATTAACTGACTGCCGATAAACAACTCAACACACAGCACATGCAGCACTGAGATTTCTTCTAAGGATTATGTTCGAGCAACTCACTGGCATGCTGCACTCTTGAGTTTTTGCATCTTTTTCTGCAAAGAATTTGGTCGGTTTTTATTGCGCGACGCTATGATAAGCGCAGTATATGCCGTGGTCGTGTCTGTCACACTCCGGTATTGTATCAAAACGGCTAAACTTATGATCACGCAAATAATGCCACACGATAGCCTCGGGAATCTAGTTTTCTGGTACCAAAGCTCACGGCGAAATTCGAAGGGCATCACCGCCTATGGGGGCGACAAATGCAGGTGGGGTGGGTTAAAATTGGCCACTTTCGACGAAAAACGTGCTATAACTCGAAAACGGTACAAGATAGGTGCATACTTTTGTATTAAAGTCGAATAGGAAGTCGTATGTGCTCTATCAAATGGCTATGTTTCCGATGACCTTGGGTAACCCCTAACTCCCCAAACCACCCCAATTTTTTGCATTTTTCGTCACCTTTCGCATCTTCGTAGTGAGTAAGCATAGAGACTTCATATTTGGTGTACAGGTTGCTCGTGGCTAGTCCCAGCCGACGGACGACAAACCGTCCCTGAAAGGGGCGTGATTACGTCACGTGACACGTTTTAAATTTTGGATGCCCCATCCATATCTCAGGAATGGCTGAAACTAGAGCTCTCAGACTTTGTACAAAGGGAGATTACATCAAGTCTGGTCAAAGTGATGACAAATCTCCCCTAAAAAGGGCGTGGTTTTGCTCACGTGACCCATTTTTGTATGCACAACTGTGGAGTAGAAAGAAAAAATTATCAACGCCACTCGGTGAGCTGCGTTACACAATGTTGCCGACAGCGCTAGTGGCCGCATTATGGCATAGGCCCAAGTTCTATCGGTTCAATTTGTCATTGTATTTGTTGCAAAGTTGGCTGTATAACATATAGACAGCAAATCGATTAAGTGGAGTTTGAGCATTATCGTTCAAATATGTGGTATTCCGACATTTCTTGGTGTGCATAGCAATTTGCTATCGACCGACGCTCGTTGCCTGGTAATTATACTTGGTGGGCATTGCAATATGGTCGATTTTTACCGCACGATGCTATGCTAAGCGCGGGATATGCCTCCATCGTGTGTCGGCAGGATTTGTACTGACAAGCGCGTCGCGCGGTCTCTCTGCCATAGCAGAGCTACTTGTTAGGTCAGTGATAACAATAATAGCGGAAAGATCATGAGTCATGTAGTGCATTTCGTGTGACATTCTCTGCCACGTGTCGTCTGCGTAGAGCGGCGAGTTTAAAGTGTGTTTGACTTGTGCTGTGATCAGAGTTGCTGTCATCTCATGCAAGGAGCAAATACTCCGTGCCTCGTCGGCACTACAAGCTGTTTGCAGGTCAGTTTCTCGGTCGTTGTACTGAAATAAACCATAAACAGTTTTCAAGTAAGTAGCACATTTCATGGACTCTTGATTTTTTAGTCGTGCCTCTCGCCGCTGCGATACGTGACTCAAGTAGTCACGTTTCTGTCCGTGACAAAAAACATCGACAGGAACCCAAATCGATAGTAGTGAAGTAGTCACGATTCACCCATAGAGGCACGACCATATAGCGCTAGGTATTCTAGTTATGCATTATAAACATCATTAATAGTATAAAGTGTCAAAATAATTTGGCAAAAGGCTGTATCTTTGTGTTTTGATGAATGATTTCTTTTGTTGTGCTAGATGTAGTTTTCTCAGTACTAATCAGGAAGAGAGTCTCCAAAATTTTGTGTTGAGTGGAATGTGAAGCCTTTGTTAGTCAAGAGGTGATGTCAGTATAGGTAACATAATTATTGTCAGGTGAAGTTAAACCTTGATACTGTTATTGAGTTGCTTTCAAGTCCTCTCATAGGCACCAAGTTCTTGCAAACAGCAGGTACCAAACAATGAAAACTGCTTGGCAATGTGAGTTGTGAAACAGCGGAGATTTATTTGAGCATCTTTGTGTGTGTCGCAGTCGTTAACCACATCGGCGCACGAGCAATTGGCGGACACTACCTTGTGGACGTGTTCCATCCCGGCTACAACTGCTGGGTCCGATGCGACGACAACATCGTTTTCAGTTTACCGACAGCAAACGTCACCAAATTTGTGTCGCCCAAAGTGCCTTATCTAATCTTCTACCGGCGCCTAGATCCCAGCTAGTCCCTGTGGGCATGACAGATCACTGTGACTGTTTTGTGTGTGAACTGTAGATATATATATATATATATATCATCTATTGCCGAGGAGTAAGACATGCTGTGTGTGACTGCACTGAGTACAATGGCAGAATAGGGCAGCATGTCACGTGATCTCACATGGTGCCACACTGGCATTCTGAGGTACCTGCGGAATGTTGCCAGTATCTGTTAATGGGCCAGGCACACATATGATTACACTGTGGGCCTAATGCGCCAAAGAAACATTGTAGATTTCGGTGCTATACAGATTATGTGTTTGTTTACTTTATCATTTATTTCCTTTTCCTCTTGCTTATATTTTCCTTTCTTGTTTAGTTCCTTATCTTACAGGCTGGATGTCGTATGAGGCAACTTGACCTAGGTTATATTTTGTCTCTGTTTATTTTATGTTGTTTTGTGTTTCATTATTTGTATTTTGTTGATTTAATGGTCGTATGTTTAGTTTCGTGTTAGAGTAGGTTTATTGTAGTGTTTCTTCTGGATTTAATTTCGATTTTCTTAGTACTAGCCAAGAGATTGGCTGGGAAGCGCATGTCCGATATGACCCATTTAGTGTCGAGTGGGACGATAAATCTTAACTCAGTCAGTCAACACTGTGGTGGCTGATTACTTTCTGTTCTGTTTTTTTGACGGTAAATTTAGTTGTGTGCATCTTGGGATGAATTTTCTGATGTCTCATAAAAGACCAGTGACACCAGTCATTTTGCACCAGTCAACAGTCTTGAGTCAGTCATTGCCATCTGACGAGACGTTTCTGCTAATCGTCGAAGGTGGGTGTCCGCTGTTTTGTGTAGTGTTGCTGATGTCGTATTGCCAGGCTGTACTTCCCAGAGTGAGTTTGATGAGGTGCTGTAATTAGTTGTTTTATTGACTATTTCACATTATCAGCGTATGAATCTGCGCCAGTGTGTCAGTTGTTGCATCAGTAGCAGCAAGTAATGATGTATGACTGAATGACGTCAGTGTCTGCGCTGTGCTGTGCATGTACATCCATTTGTTGGCAATGTATGGCCTTGCTCCTGTGATGCAGAGTACCTGTTTTATGTTTATCTTTATTCCCATCGTAATGTCATCGTTGCCAGATTTTATTGTACATATCGACCGTTTTGTAGTGTGGCTTGAAGACGTGTTATTTATAGTTATTGTTAGGGTCCAGAAGATCAGTTTCTCTTGCTTGATTTTTGTGCTGAATTCTGGCGGAAGATTGTTTTATGAGCAGCTATTTATGCTTGTCACTGCTGACCTGCACCGTCGCTTGTATGATGCATGTCATTAGTTTTAGATGCTTTCAGAATTACTTCCAGCTTCAGCAGAGCCATGGAGTTTGCATACGTTGTTGTTAAGTAAGAAATAAACTAGTTTGTAGCAGGTGTTCAGTGACAGTTGTTACTGTTTAAATCCTTCCTGATCTGACCAACATGGCGAGCACAGACATGCATGCTGTATCGTTGAGTGACAAACAGTCCTGATCTGTTGTGTGATATCCAAACTGACAGAATGGTAATGAGGTGCCGGTCGGCTTTGTTTGCTTTATAATGCATCTGTGTGTGGTTTCAGTGGCCAACGGCCTTGTAGCGTACTGAGGCAACTTGAAACCTCCTTTTTGGATGCATCTATTATGTTTCGTAGATCGTGTAAAATAACCGTCATGTATTAACAGTATTGTGAGATTTTATATACAGTAGTTGTGAACTATTACTTGACTTGGTTTTAAATGTCATAGCCACAACAAATTATTTTAAGATTCTCACTGTCACTGTTCCAATGTCAAGACAAGTCATTACTGCTAGCAGCACTGTATATAGGAATGCAATCAACTTGTTGATACTGACTTCAACATTGCCACCGATGAACTTAACATCCCCAGACACTGTTTGTCCCGATATCTTCTTCCTCCACTTGCTGTGAACCTGTCCATCTGGAACACTCATCCTCACCATGTATGCTTACCCTTCATGTCCAATTGACAGTTCAGTGTGGCCTAAATACCCATCTCTTCCAGCAATCATACACACAGTGTGGCACCTGGGCCTAAAGCTCTCTAGAAGACATTGTGAATTTTGGCATAATATAGATCGTCTGTGTGTTATTTCGCTTATCACTTACTTCCTTTTGCTTCTTGTAACTTGCTAACTTGTTCTCATTTTTTGTTGTATTTTTTATGTTAGCTGAGCGATTGGCTGGGAAGAGTGTTACATTCTCCACAGTTCTCACATATCCATCTGATCATGCTTCACAACAGTCTGGAACGGCTACACCCAGTTTAACAACCATAATTTTTCACATACCCACTGTGCATCAAAAGAAGTGTGGGATCTGTTATCACTAAAACTGTTATTAAATAAATTCAGTAATGGGTATAAAGTCCAAGAATTATCAGTAGGAAACATCACGATGCATGAACTAACAACATATATTGCAAGCAATGCAGTTTGTCAGTTACTGAATGGCAACCAGTGGTAATTTTCAGCAGATAGGTGATGCACTGCGGCTGTTTACTGTTGCTGCTGGCGATTTTTCTCAAACACAATCGTCTGTGAACATACACAGTACATAAAAATTTTATAGAGTGTAAACAGTTTTTAAATAACTATTCCGAGTCACAATTTCAGAAGAAAAGTTCTTGATGTATCTTAGTGCAGGCATAAAATTACGATGATATGAGAAATTGTGCATTTCGTAGCTATGGATTTCAATATACTATATGCTAAAACTGGGATAAGCTTACACAAATAACTACAAAATATGGAATATTGGAAACTTGACTTACTTCAACAAAAAGGATGAGATGACAAATGAAATTCTGTACACATATTCATGTTATGTTTGCAAAGACCACATGATCTAATCTAAAACCTGTCAGAAAACAAGAACAGCCGAACAAAACCATGAAAATAACAGTAGCGGCAGTAGTTTATCAGTACACACAAAACTAACTATGCTGGCATCATCACAAAACGCTCTGCTATTGCAGAGGGACTGCACAACACGCATGTTAGTAGAAATCTTCCAACTACGAAATATCCCATTTTAAAAGATTGCAATTGACAAATGACCTTGAAGTACATACACCCAAGGTCATCGCAATTGCCGCTTTTAGGTAGGCTGTATATCATTTCCTATTAGTGGCCTGTTATTACAATGTCTATCTAGCACCATTTTCGAGATACTACCATTTCAAGTGAACATGACTGCCTATGACCTTGAGAACTACTTCAATTTTGACAATAAAGCTTAAATTAATGGCCATGTTTGCTTTTTAATTTATCTGTAAACACATTGTGGATGAATTGTGCTTTATTTATGAGTTATAGGTTTTACAAAGGTTTTAGACAGCAAAAGTGACCTTCAAGGTCATTGGCAGTCATGTCATTCGATAGGACATATATGATTAACTATTAGGCTTCCATCGTAACTGTGTCTCCATCTTACACCGTTTCCGAGATATTATTGCTTATTTCCCAAAATTTAAAGACGCTGTGTGACCGTGACCACTCTCACTCAAGAGTCAGCTTGCAATCCCAGCGATAAACCATCACATTGTGAACCAGTATACAAAATTTGAAGTCCAGCTTCAGCCATTATGGAGATATTTTAGGGTAGACTAATGAATTAAATGCGTCACATGCACATAACCACACCCTTTTGGGGGTGATTTTTCATCCCTTTAGCAAGATTTGATATAGTCTAGCTGTGTATAAAATTTGACAGCTTCAGCCATTACTCAGAATTGGATGGGGCCTTCAAAATTTAAAACTTGATGTGACGTGGTAACGTGATGTAACCATGCCCCTTTAAGGGATGGTTTTTAGCCCATTCACTGGGAATAGCCACGATCCACCTGTGTACCAAATGTGAAGTCTCTACATTCATACACAACGAAGATATGAAAACGACCAAAAATGCAGAAAATTGGTAGTTTGGGGGGTTAGGCATCCCACAAGATTATCGGCAACATAGACATTCGATAGAGCACACAGGACTTCTATTCAACTTTAATGGATACTGTGTCATTTTTGAGTTATAACTCACGTGTTGAACATGCTGCTGAGCAATCTTATGCATCTCTTCACACAACCCTCGCGACGTCGGCAAATCCTGAACAGATTAATTATTCTTTGTTACCTATGTCATACAAAAATCCCATCATGGGCTGTGCAGTCATGTTAATAAAGCCAGTTTTCGACCCCCCACAGAATCTATGTCTCAAATGACGCAGACTCGTGCAAAGGTGTACCTTGCACCCTATTTACAGGGTCAGTCCCAAAACTCCCAATTTTCGGGGTTTAATTAGGTGCTTTCCAGCTAGACATGCCAAATATTGAAAGATATCATCGGAACTACTGCATCAGTGTGAAATTTGGCTATGATTGTCGATCATAGCCAAATTTTGCAGTGATAGAGACCAAGAACTGTCCGTGGGTGGTCCAAATATGCCTAACACAAATCTAACATAGCAGACAACCGCCATTTTGAAAAAAAAAACGAAAAACGCAATATCTCCAC
>Ga0209782_1000621_pt1 | contig 16135 bp, 8 predicted proteins | sample WorMetmaBAHAMAS1_FD_187390 | JGI IMG/M metagenome (GOLD analysis project Ga0209782, IMG submission 187390) | Marine gutless worms symbiont microbial communities from Max Planck institute for Marine Microbiology, Germany - Inanidrilus... | ecosystem: Host-associated > Annelida > Digestive system >...
TTTTACATCTATGGACTAAAATAAATGTCAACATGATACTGAATTGATTGGTTAATCGGCTGCAAAGGTATTAAGATTTTTCAATTTTTCAAGATGGCGGCTGTCCGCCATCTTGGATTCGTTTGGGACATATTTGGACCACCCACAGAGAGTACTTGGGGGTCTCCATCACTTTGCAAAATTTGGTTATGATTGATGCATTAGTTTTGATAATATGAATGTTTCAATATTTTGTTTGTTTGGATGGAAAACGCCTATTCATGCCCTAAAATTGGGGTTCTGGGACAATCTGATCCCCTAAATGGGCTGCAATATCAACCGAAGCCAAAAGGCACACTCTTGCGTCAGTCCGCGTCATTTGAGCCATTAAGCGTGAAAATGTGGTGAGCGGTCTGACCTGTAGCTGAGTTGCTTAAAAAGGGGTATAAATAAAAAATGGCTATATTTCACCTATTTGCCCAGAAGCCCCCCATGGACGGATTTCCACCAAATTTTGCACAGCAGTTGAGGTCTTGGACGTAATCACCTGTGGTTCAATGGATACCCTCCCTCTTAACAACCGCTAGGCTACAACACAAGAACAACTTCCGGTCTCGTCACACACAACTTCTTTCACTCTCTTACGACTTACTCTCTTACAACTTGCGATCCGCTTCGCTTCCAGCTGCTGACTCCGCCCGTGCCGGACGAAGTCCCTACATTTAAGCTGTTACAGCTTGCTACAGCTTGCACTGCCTGAGCTACCGGACAGACGGGCTAACGGGCTGACAGACTTAGCTATTTTCATCCTCCGCTACACCGCGGATCCCGTGTGCCACACACCTGTGACAATTTTTTTAGTGATCGGCTAAGGGACGTCGATTCTGTGGGGGGGGGTCGAAAAGGAGGGTTATCATCGACGAAGCCATTGGCTGTTAACACAGGGTTGGCTATGCAACTGCGCCGCCTGTGATAGGCCGGCTGCAGCTGAGGACGTGGGTGTAGCAGTTAGATGTCTAGCTGCCGCTCTGAGTGTACTGTGCAGTCTATTTGTCTGTGTAGCACACTACAACCCAGTGATGCAGTCGTCTAGACAATCCTTCATCTACAACGCGTCCACTCGCTGGCTCTGAGTGAGTCATTGCGTCCCTAGCGTCCGTCCAGCCGTCTATATACACCAGCACTACGCTACGCCTGCATTGTCATCACTATCAGCAACGTGCCACTGTCTACAGCACTTAGACTAGCCGGCGACGCCTGCACTGTCACTGCATGCAGCTGCCAACGTGTAGCTAGCTATATAGCTATACCTGCTGTCACGCTGTTGTTGCGAGTCGGTTTAGTTTGCTTGTTAGATGTTGCATCACCTGCAGTTTACATTTCATTTCTCAAACTGTGAACTTACTGCAGGCGTCGTTGAAGCTCCTGATTAACTGTGTTGGTTTCTCTTGTCACTCATGCACTGACTGCATTCACCAACCTCTTCGATCAACCAGTGTTTAGACAGACCTAGATTACTCTTGCTAACACTGTCGATCGTTGGAGGAATTAGAGGAGCACCGGAAATGCAGCATGTAGCAGACGGGCGTACTCCGTCGTCACGCCATGCCTAATGTAGTAGGGCCTATGAGCTACCCAGTGATTCACAACATGTTTAGCTTCAAGTCCATCTTCATTTAGGCCTAGCTCCTGCTTGTTTAAACATAGCCATATAACATTCCAATTGTTTTTGGTCGGGAAAATTTCCGACAGTTGCAGTGCGATGTGCGTATGAACGGCAGACATGGTGCTTGTGATGAACATTACTCGTTCAAATTATCACAGGGGCAGCTAGCTAGGTTGAATTGCACTGTTTGATAGATGTTATGACGCTAGTGTCATTGACATAGCGACGTGCTAGTGTTAGCTTAATGTTGTCACAAACTGATCTGCAGTGTTGATGACTTGGTTATATACACGTGTACAGGACGGCCGTGAGCACTGCAGTAGCAGCTAGTCTACACACGACGGACACCGTCGCAGCTATACCTGGTCTGTGGTTGTGTACGCTATGAGCTGCTTGTTAATAAGCGGTTTGCAGTCTGTGATGGTCTAGTAGGCTACAGTGACTGAACAGCTAGCAGTGACGACACACACACATGCCGCCAGTCACATGCACGGTGTGCACTATGCAACCATCTCTCTCAATGATTCTTCATATCACCACAATGACCTCATAACATCTCAACTGAGTGACTCAGTTCACTGTGGCTGCGACCAGTCAGGACGCAGTAGGTCGTACAGCCCACTTAAAATCCTGTGACGACCCTCGTGACATGGTGAATACAGGTCGCCAGCCAATAAGCCTGTTAGGCATGTGTATATGGCCTCAGACTGGATTATTTCGTGAGTGTATTATACGCCAGTTAGGCTAGTCGACAACTGTCCACAGACTTGAATTTCTTACGTTGCATAATGAACTTGTATGATTGATTGATATTTAATGTAACACGTAACAAACGTACATGTAAACAGCAGAAATAGACAATGCATAAAATACCAAGCTGATAATCAACATGAAAGGAAAGTAAAAAATCACATCACATATACTTAAACAGACAACGTGAACAAATAACTTTTTATGGATTTTAGAGTCACATCTGGGCAGTTCATATATATGTCCTTTGGATATTAGATACATGTAGTGGTTACAAGATTTAACAGGAGGAAGGTGAGAGTGAACTGAACACAATGATGGGGCTAATTAGCAATTTTATGAAATAAGTCCATATCTGCATTACCTGCAGTTTCCTGTATTGTGTGTAGTTTGCCACAAAAAAACACATTAAAACCATGCATAAGAAAAGAATAAACTTGACCCTTCAATTCAACTGACATAAATCCACACCAAACAGGGATAGCATAGCATAGTCGAGATAACACCAATGCATCAAATACAGTATTCATTTGAGGTCGTGGAAGGCCTCGATCGCGTAGGAGTTTTAGCTGATAAATCTCAGACTGCACAGATATGAACATCAAAACAGTGTGACACGTAATAACTAGGCAGAGGAAACCTGTTGAACCTCAGTGACTGGGATAGGAGTAATGTACAACCTTGGGTTATGTCACTTAAAGACAATTTCTTTCGTCTTAGCAATGTTAATAACCATTCTGTTCTCCTGTGCCAAATGTCTGACATAATTAAATTCCTCAACTAGGTCAACATCTGAGTCAGCAGGCATTAGCAAATTAGTATTGTCTGCATATTATATTAGCACATTGATAACAGAGAGGGCATGGAGATCACTTTCCATGATAGCATATAGCGTTGGGCCAATACCAGAACCCTGAATGATACTAGTATTTATACTAGCAGGGAGTGCATTACATTTCACAACCAGAGTATGCCCAGTTAGGTATGAAATCATCCAATTAATGGCCCTATCTGGTAATTCCAATTTGCTAAGCAGTATGGATGACTGACTAGATCAGATGCCGTACTAAAGTCAATCATAAGACACCGAACGTAGGGACACGACTCAAGCGTGATAGTAACAGCAAACTTGTTAATACACAGATTGTACTGCCAGCTGGGCGGAAGCCAAACTGATCATCAACAATCCAGGTGTAACAGCACGATAGAGCCATCTTACTAACAGCTTTTTGGCCAATCAAGAAAGCACGGATGTTAATGAGATAGGCCTATATTCCTCCACTGAGCCAGGCTTAGATACTTTAGGCACTGGAGTTACGATCGCATTAAGCCACTGTTTTGGTACAGTACCAGTATCAAATGAAAAATTTAAAATATGCATAATAACCTCTGCAATTTCCTATGAGCAATGAGTAATACTGTCAAATCGTGGAGAGCCGTCAGTCATTGTAGTCAGCCAACGAACGTTCAGCTTGATAGGCTTGGAGAACAATGTCACTGCTCAGATCTCATAGAACATGTAACATCAGCATCTGAATACTTTGAATTGTAACAAACAGAGGCAAAGAAGTTGTTCACTCTCTCAGTATCGTGAAATATATCAGAAAGGTAGTGTGCCTGGGTGACAGACCCATGGTTACTTTTCATAGCAGTCCACAATTCCTTTGGTGTGGCGTCGGCCAATTAGTTGTACTGCCTACAGCGAGTGTATTAATTGGTTCCTTACGTTAATCTTTTCAGCTAGCCTATCTGTACCCTTTATCAATTCATGAACATCACTGAAAAGCAGCTCATATACATGGTGAATGTCCGAAGAAGCTAAACAGATACTATAATCATGATGCACACAACATTGATTATTTAAGATATGTCAGTACATATCTTAAATAATCAATGTTGTGTGCACGCAGATTTGGTAATTTAACCTTAACACGCTGGGCCCTAGTTTTTCTACAAGGTGAGTTTCCACAGACCAGAACAGACAAATTGGTGCTTAAGTGTTTAAAGACTTTTACTGACGGTGGCAGAGAAGCAATCTTGACTGTTTGTAGATACTTTGTCAAGAATATTGTCCCGTGAGTGGGCTCGTTTACGAGTTGAATAACATAGCACTGTGTGCTATTTTGTATTGCAGTGAATGAATACAAGAGTAACTTAACTAAATAAAGGGTTAACCCTACTGCACTTGGTTAGCTCTAACATGAAACGAGCAAATTAAACAGACAGAAATTTGTGGCCACTCAATAATAAGTGAACATACACATAATACAATAAATGACTGGCTGTAGTTGTTGGGGTGAATTGGGGTTGCATTTTTACGGCTCACCATACACACACGTAGAGCGTCGTAAGCGCGGCGCGGCGCGGTGGCAGTGTGCTGGCTGCTAGTGTTTGGGTGCAAGGTAGAGCAGTTTGGTGAGCGTCGTAACAACACAAGGCACTTGTTTCATGCCGCTGGTAAACTCGTCGTCTGTACAAGACTCAAACTCGGTCGCCACGAGGTCGTTGACAAGTGTCAACATTCGCACTAGGTCCATGTCGGCAGCACCGGAGTGTTGACTCAACACTCGCACCAATGACTGAATAAACCACGACCCAGACTCACTGTTACGCCATGAGAAATAACCTAACACACACACACACACAACTAGGTCAGGTCTAACTCATCATAACAACTAGGTCAGGTCATGCCATACTTAGGTTAGGTCATCAACCATGACCCATGATAATCCCTACCTCGTAAATTAAACCAGCTGAACAAATATTGTCAACAAAATAGAATTTTTTGTGCATTTAACATTAAAATTACACAAGCACGTTTCTTTACTAACCGTGGGTGCTCAATTCAAAAATCCAAATTAATTATCATTTTTTTCTCAGAATTATTTCTAGGTTAAAACCAACACAGCCGCCAAGATGGCAGGTCGCTACTACACGATAGATTGAGTCATTTAGTCAGTGAAATATGACGACCTCACGAGGACACTTGATAGACACGCTGCATGAAAAGAAGCAATAAGCATCAACTGTTTCTGTTTCCAATTTCTGCATTTTTTGATCACAGTTAAAATGTTCAGAGGGGGGCCCCAACCATAAGTACTTAAAATGGCTGAAACTAGAGCTGTCAAATTTTGCACACAAGGAGATATCAACCCTTGCCAAGAGATGATAAATCACACCAAAAGGGGGCGTGGTTGGGCTCATGTGATGTTTTCTTGCATGAGCAAAGTGTAGACTTTTGCCACGGCGTTAACTGTGATCAACAATGCCGTCGACGGTGTACTTGTTTCTCACACCTATCACAGTAAGTAAGTAAACATAAAATTTTAGAGCGGCCTAAATAAGGAGCACGTGCTAAGGCATAGACACCAGTACACTAAGGCTCAAGCTCCACTGGTTCCATTTGTCACTATTTGTTACAAATGTGCTAGTATAGCATGACCATCAACATGCACGTAATGACATACGTACATCGAGCTGTGGTAATGTGCTTTAAATATTGCTTGCAACACTTGTTGCCTGCTAATTACACTCGGCGTGCAGCACGATATGGTCGATTTTGTGTAAGGCAGCGTCGCGCGGTCCATCGGCGTTAGCAGATACACCTGTCCAGGAACAGTGAGTGAGACACAGTGTATATGTAAGTAACAGCTGGTAAGTTGGAGTACGTAGGTACCAGGTACGACAGAGTAGGCCAGCAGTACATCAGCTTCTACTGGGATACGACGAACGTTCGACGACAAACCAGCAGCGTCAAGCACGTCATCAGTGACGTCATCCATGACGTCAACGCCGGCGTCATAGCGACGTCCTCGACACGCCTGACATGTGTCACAGACAGACAGACAGACGAGGTCACACACGGCTAAGCATCAGTCGAGACAGACATACACACTGGAGCAATGTCGGCAGCGGCGGTGCAACGTTTTCAACACACGTGAGGCACGATGCATCGACGTTTGGGGGCGCGAAGCCGTAGGCCATTCTGGGGGTGGGTCTGGGAAGGGGTCGCCCCCTCCCGCCTAAGGGGGCAAGCAGTGTCACCCTCGGAATTTTTTTTGTAAATTTTAAACGACAAAAATCGTGGATTTTCGTGCACCATGAGTCAGTGAAAGTACTCATTAACAGTAGCTGTGCTGATGCAATGAATATCTGTCCACTGCAGCAGGACAACAGTCTGAGACACTGACATCTTTAGCTTGGTAAGTTTGACTAAAGACCACCTGACGAAACATTCAGATTATTCCATGAAATACCTATGTAAATAGTTTGCAGTGCACTAGTGATGGGCATGTGTCATTTTTCAACACAGTCATTGCTGTGTTCACTTGAATTTATCAACAATATTATTGAGTTACCTTAGTAATGTGATCAAAGAGAAGTTTGTGTTACAAGTAAATACTTCGAATGTCTGAAAATACGTGCCACAACTATGGAAAGATTTTAAATATGACTGGTCAAATGTAGGCGAGGTACGTGCGTCAATGCCTCAATGACTCGGCCGCGTATGGTAATGTCAGTTACTAGAATGACTTGACATTGACTAAGTTCACTCAACACAACTTCTCCACAGATTATCTCTCAAAGCCGCCGTCGCCGCTCGCGAGATGTAACCAAACAAACAAAAAATACACGTAAAATTAGCACCGCACAAAAGTACAAACACTGACTAGAAACAGCGACAATAAACCTACATGTGAATCACTGAGTACAACTGTAATAACAACAGTAACTATCACAGACAACCCAGCATGGATCAACTCTCACTGACAACCCACTTGACACGAAATAGATCACTTCAAAGATGTTCATGTGAACATGTCGGCTGGTACAGAGTGGGGTGGTAGCAAACTGAATGATATCAGTCTGTGTCGGCAGCCTGTCTGTCTGTCTGTCTCTCTGTCTGTCTGTCACCTGGATAAAGAAGAGCTTGGGTTTGCCCGCGAGTGACGGACATCGGTCAGGTTTGAACATGTCGACAATGCTGTGCAGTGGCAACGTGCCGTTAGTGGCGTAGATGACGTCACCGCGGTCACCGTGACTCAAGATGACACACGCCAGACAGTCGGCCGACGAGTGGTCCTCCAGCGACACTGACACAGACACACACACACAGAGACACGTCGTGTGAGCTGGCAATGATTGATGACACACACAGCAACGCAATCATAGACTTCGCTCCGGCGATACACAACTCACTACTTGCTGAAGCCCGATTCACAGACATTGTCTTAATATTTATCCTAAGACATGTACCAATATCATGTTAGGATAAAAGTTGAGATGTCATAAGATGATTTTATGACATTTCATAAGTCAATTCACAAAATTTATCTTAGGAAATGTTAAATGTTTTCCAGTTGTGACATGTTGCCATGGTAACTACAACTTTTGTCACTTAAGTTAAAAATACGAAAAAAACTCTCATAAGTAAAGTCAGATTGACCACATTGTTTGCGTACTTTTCGTTCTTGCAACACTGAAGGCCTACAGGCCTAGTAGGCTGTTTGTAAGGCAACTGTGCAAGTTCTAAGCATATGAATGGAAAGGTAACGATAGGCAGTCCTTGGTGATGAGTAGCGAACTTGCAACTGCGAGTATAAGCACTAGCAGCAGCAGTAGCAGCCACTGACAGCAGCCACTGTCACGCCTACATACTGGCACACTGTCATTACTGATGACGTCAAATTATGCGTAATTTCCTGTTGCGTTGTTTATTATTTACAAGCAACAAATGTCGTGATTTTTGTTTGGTTCAAATGTTTTAAGACTGCTCAAAGGTGATCTTACGATTTAGTCATAAGTGTTTTGTGAATTAGTCTTAGGAATAAGAGATCTTATCTTAGGAACTATCTCAAAATAGTTCTAAGACCGTCTGTGAATCCAGGCCCTGGTCTTTATAACTCAACAAAATTGGACTGGAATCTTGATTATTATGCCTGCCATGTTCTATGACCACAAGACGCACCACAGAGCCATTAATCAAAACCTGACATCACCGTCAAAACTGGTGACACTAATTCACAGGCTGCGAAGTCACACACCGGCCTGTGTTAACAGCGACTGGCATAGTCAATAAGAATATCATCATCATCATCATCACAAATATTTCTTTAAGTGGCCTAAGCAGCAAATGCCACCGCAAGGACCACTACAGAGCCCATTTTCGACCCCAGCAGAATCAACGTCCCTTAACCGATTGCTAGAAATTTGTCGTAGGTGATTACATCCACAACTTCTATGGCTGTGCAAAATTTGGTGGAAATCCATCCATGGAAAGCTTCTGGACAAATAGGTGAAATATGTACACAGGGGAGTTGTCAAGGTTTTTATCAATGCTGCTTATCGTGGACGACGTCGCCGTCGTTCATGCATATTCACGTAGACGCCGCCCTCTCACTCACAGCTCTCTGATTGGATGTGGCCTGGTTAGGCTCTGGGCTGATGTTGTCGCCTTATAAGGACGCTGCAGCTGCTGAATCTAGCAGCAGAGCCGGTTGTACTGTGTGTAAAAAGTAGCTAAGCAGCTTAGGGGGAGGACTGACTGGACAGACAGACTCCGACAGGTAAGTTGGTTGGGTAAGGTGTAGTTTGCGATAGCTACTGTTGTCACTGTTTGCTTGTTGCGGTGTTGAGTGATGTACTAACTGTTCAGATTTGTTCAACATTTAATAGTTTAATATTCTCATATGTGAACTTTACTGAGTCTGTTATTGCATGATTGAGATTCATGAGACTAACTTCTCATAATTTATTAATCATCCATTAACCAATTATAAGCTAAACCTAATCTAATGTAACTAAAAGAATAGGCCTGATCTTAGTCTAAAATCTTAGTCTAGTCTTAACCTCGATCCTCACCTTCGTATTAGCGAGTAGGCACAGCTAATTCCTGTGTTAACCAAATTATTATTATTACGCAGTTTTTAGCGCGTCATATGTCTGTCAAAGTATGACGAAATCGCAGGCGCGAATTAACACTTAACAAATATAACCAGTAATTTTTATTTACACCTCCTTTTAAAGAAACTCACCTGCAGGTCAAACCACTCGCCAGATTATCATACTTGATGGCTCAAATGATGTGGACTTACGCAAAGGTGGGCCTTTTTGGCTATGATTCAGACTGCACCCTATTTAGGGGTCAAATATCCCCAAAACCCCAACTTTCTGGGCGTGAATAAACATTTTCCAGCCAAACATACCAAATATTAAAACGTCTATATCATCAAAACTACTGTATTGATCACAATCAATGTTGCACAGTGATAGAGACAACCAAGTACTCTCCGTTATTGGTCCAAAACTACCCCAAACAAATGCAAGATAGCAGACGGGTGATTTTTACCGTGCGACGCTCTGCTAAGCGCAGTATATGCCGTCGTTGTGTGTCTGTGTGTCTGTCCGCCACACTCCAGTATTGTATCAAAACGGCTAAACGTAGGATCACGCAAATAACGCCACACGATAGCCCCATGACTCTAATTTTTGACACCAAAGTTCACGGCAAAATTCGAACGGGATCACCCCCTACGGGGGCAACAAATGCAGGTGGGGTGAGTTAAAATTCGTCACTTTCGACGAAAAATGTGCTATAACTCGAAAATGGTACAAGATAGATGCATAGTTTCTATTAAAGTCAAATAGTAAGTCATATGCAATCTATCAAATGGCGATGTTTCCGATGACCTTGGGTGTCCCCTAACCCCCCAAACCACCCCAATTTTTGCATTTTTTGTCGCCTTTCATATCTTCGTAGTGAGTAAACTTCATATTTGGTGTACAGGTTGATGGTAGCTAGTCCCAGCCGAAGGACAACAAACCGTCCCCAAAAGGGGCGTGGTTACGTCACGTAACACGTTTTAAATTTTGGATGCCCCATACATATCTCAGGAATGACTGAAGCTAGAGCTTTCAAACTTTGTACAAAGGGAGATTATATCAAGCCTGGCCAAAGTGATGACAAATCTCCCCTAAAAGGGGCGTGGTTTTGCTCACGTGACCCATTTTTGTATGCACAACTGTGGAGTTAGAAAAAAATTATCAATGCCACTCGGTGAGCTGCAATACATAATGTCGCCGACGGCGGACATCTGTTTATGATACCTACTAGTGGTCTCACTGAGGCCTAAATTCCATTAATTATACTTGGTGGGCAGTGCAATATGGTCGATTTTTACCGCACGACGCTATGCTAAGCGCGGTATATACCGTGTCGTGTGTTGGCAGGATTTGTACTGACAAGCGCGTCGCGCAGTTTCTCTGCAATCGCAGAGCTTCTTGTTTTATGATATTTGACACAGTGATGCATCACGGCCCTCCAGTCAGCCACAAAAATTTCGCAATTTTTTAAAATTCAAGATAGTGGCAGTTGCTATCTGGAAAATAAAAAAACTCATAATATCTTTAATTAAAGCTGATCGACCGCTTATGCATGAAACGTTGAACGCCCCCTGATTACAGACATACAGACAATTCCAATGGTCATTCGCAATTACCATTGGCTGAACTCTGCAAGCCGAGTCCTAATATCGACCAGCTCCGCACCACTGGTTCAAACGGGAGAGTGTAAACAATTTTCACTGTTTGACCTTGACCTTTGACCCACGACCTTGACCTACACTCCTAGGCTAGCCAAGGTCAAGGTCGACCCTCATGCCAAAAATCAAGGTCAAAGATCAAATGGTTCAAACAGGAGAGCACCCACAGACAAACGGACGAACACACACGGACATCTCCCCTGCTACGCGGTCGATAAGAAAACATTCGGACCGATTTCAGCAGCTTTTAGTGCTAAGTGTTATCAAAAGTACTATAATTGGCATAGCACAACAAATGTAAGTATGAAAAACAACTGTTTATCTACAATGTTAACAGTGATGGATCAAAAAGTTTGAATATCATAAAAAGTTAATATTACTCAGCATCGCATTCACATTAAGGCAATGTTAATATTATGGACAAACAGACTTTGTTGTTTATATTTATAACGTACGACTGCCAGAGAGAGAAGCTACACGTCGTCTCAGACAGACCTTGTCTGAGCTGAACTGACATGTCGGTGACTGTCAGGTCGTCAAAGCGCATCACTTCAAAGCCGAGTGTCACAAAGAGACGCTCGACGGCCGCGGCATCTACGTCTGTGCCGTCACGGTCCAGCTGACTGGTCAGCAGGCGGTTGAAATGATGGTTGTTGATGATGACACAGCGGCCTCGGCGAGCGTGATTACAGCTGTATGTTGTCAGCTGCGTCATGTCAATCACATCAGTGCGAGCCTTCAGCGTCGTCGACGTGTCTCCACTGGCACCGACAACAGCACTGCAAAACCACCACAGCTTCACACGCTTCACTGAGCGCTGAAATCATCTTAATCAAGTCTATAGAACCATCTCTGCTAAGAACCAACATGCACTGCATACAATCTGGACTACGCCTACGCATGTTTTGGGTTGATGTAGCGTGGTCTGTCTGTCTGTCTGTCTGTCTGTCACATTGGTAAGCCATGCTAAATCCACTAAACCAATCGAGATGGCATTTGTCATGTTGACTCGAGTCAACCCAACGAACTACATATTATACAGGGGAGCATGAGGCGCCACCTAGTGAATATGACTGAACAATCCATGCTTGGCATTAATGCATGCTGTTGCTGCTTCGTTCATTCATTCCACTGGCTGCTTGAAATAAAAGAATCACACACCAACTTGTGCTAGCAACACTGCCTTGGACTCACAACACAGATGACGTGTGTGTGTGTGTGTGTGTGTGTGAACTGTAGCTCTCAATCACACATCAACACACTCAACATCCGCAGCTACTCTAGTCAAGTTCAGCCATGCAACGTTCAGCAGACAGACAGACAGACAGACAAACAGACAGACAGACAGACAGACAGACAGACAGACATACTCATCACAATACTCTGCATCCCTCCAATGTCATAAGAACATAACGTAGTTTGTGTGCTATCAGATTGCAGTTAGTAATACTCATGTATACTGCTTTCCTCGGTTTTGCTGTCAAAAGTAAGAAGCTTGTTATGACGCGCGTGTCGGAGGTTGACACAACAAGCACCGAGTGACATCAGCAGCAGCAGCAGCAGCAGCAGGTGACACTGCGTCAACGTATCAACATGACAGACAACACTGTACCATCACTCAACTCCACATCAAACACCCGCCCACATCGTGTCAGCCACTTGGACCAATCCTCACTGCTATTAACTGCATTATCATCAGACCAAATGCTTACCCCGAGTCACGTGTTCCATCGACATCAGTCGTAGTATCCACAGAGCAAGCAGCGTTCATTCTAGTACACCTACACACACAGGTATACAGACATTAGCACAACTAGCACATTGATTGATTGATTGATTGAGTTAAGGTTTTATGTCCGACTCAACAAACCAGATCATTCATGGCCCATGGGCCTACATAGTGCAGTGCTTAGATCCTATGCCAATCTTGATCAGAGCCTGAAAATGATGCAATGATGACTTGCAAAGAGAAACATGCTGCAGAGTTAAGACTGGACGTTGATTATGAGTCTCCATCACACAAAGCTAAACATGGCCAAACATCTGACAGAAGAACTGTCACAAGTTTAAGTTGAAGCAACGTAATATAAACAACTTCAGAGCACTGACTCGCGAAGATTTCAGTCCGTAATCACGAAGTGCGGTTTTGAGGCCACAATACACGAGCCACGGTCGCATTATTACAAGTATATCTGCTAATGCCAATGGACCGCGTGCCGCTGCTTCATGTAAAATCGACCATATTAGACTGCCAATCGAGTTGAATTACCAGGCAATGAGCGATGGATGACTGCTACACACACCGAGAAATGTCAGTTATTATCACATATTTGAACGATAATGCTCATAACTCCACTTGGTTAATTTGTTGTCTTATGTTATACAGCCAACTTTGCAACAAATACAGTGACAAATCAAACCGATGGAGCTTAAGGGTTAGTGCATGGCAGCACTAGCGTCAACCGCTGAGGGTGAGAAAAACAGTGGTCCGTCGTCGATCTTGTTGATCCCAGCTATAACAGCATGCCGTGATGAAATTTTTTCTAAGTCCACAGTTGCGCATACAAAAATGGGTCACGCGAGCAAAACCACGCCCCTTTTAGGGGTGATTTGTCATCCCATTGGCAAGACTTGATATAGTATCCCTTTGTATAAAATTTAAGAGCTCTAGTTCAGCCATTCTTGAGATATAGATGGGGCCCCCAAAATTTACAAGTATATCTGCTAACGCCGATGGACCGCGCGACGCTGTTTAATGCAAAATTGACCATATCGCACTGCCCACCGAGTTTAATTACCAGGCAACGAGCGACGGTTGATAGCAAATTGCTATAGACACCAAGAAATGTTGGATACTACGACATATATGAACGATAATGCTCAAACTCCATTTGGTCGATCTGTTGTCTCTACATTATACAACGACCTTTGCAACAAATACGGTGACAAATCGGACCGATGGAGCTTATGCCTTAGTGTATCGTACCTATATCATCGACTGTCCAAACAAAACAAACAGGCGTGGGTCTGGGGATTTGGCTGAGCCCTCCCACAAAAAGTAAGAATACTTAGCAGAAAACCACCTGACTGCCGACCACAAACTACTTCCAAAGCAACAAAACACAACAACTGATTACCAAATCACAACCGCACTCTGTGAGACAACAGTAAACAAACAAAATTATGCTGTACAGTAAAACTGGTGACAAAATTTTCGTAATAAACGTTTTTACTGTGCGATGCTATTCTAGCATGGTATATGCCGCCGTCGTGTCTGTCTCTTTGTCACACTGCAATAGTGTATCAAAATGGCTAAATGTCGGATCACGCAAATAATGCCACACGTTAGCCCCGGGACAAGTTTTCTGACACTAAAGTTTACGACAAAATTCGAACGAGATCACCCCCTATGGGGGCAACAAATGCAGGTGGAGTGGGTTAAAATTGGCCACAATGGACGAAAAACGCGCTATAACTCGAAAACGGTATAAGATAGACGCATAGTTTCTATCAAAGTCATATAGTAAGTCATGTGCGCTCTATCAAATGCTGATGTTTCTGATAACCTTGGGTGACCCCTAACCCCCCAAACCACCCTAATTTTTGCATTTTTCATCGCCCTTCATATCTTCATAGTGACTGAACACAAGAGACTCGTGTTTGGTGTACAGGTTGACCGTAGCCAGTCTCAACCTACGGACAACAAAGCTTCCCTGAAAGGGGCATGGTTATGTCACATGACCATTTTAAATTTTGGGGGCCCCATCCATATCTCAGGAATGGCTGAAGCTGGAGCTGTCAAATTTTGTACAAAAGCAGACTATATCAAGTCTTGCCAAAGGGATGACAAATTACCCCTAAAAGAGGCGTGGTTTTGCTCACATGACCCAAGAATGTATGCACAACCGTGGACTTTAAAAAAATTCTCCACAGCATTCATTAAGTGAGATCAACAATGTCGTCGATGACGGACTACTGCTTATCGCACCTACAGCGCTTGAGGCCACACTAAGGCTTAGACCTAAGCTCTAGTTGAAATATTCAACTGTAAATGAGATATCATTTACAGTTGAACGGCGAGTAACGTAAACGTAAGTCGAAAATATATAGGTGAGCTTCATGACTCTTATCCTAAGCCGAGTCTGGCATAGGTACTAGGCAGACGAGGCTTATGACTAGGCTACCTAAGCTCCATCAGTTTGATTTGTCGCTGTATTTGTTGCAAACTTGGTTGCATAGTATACCGGCAACAAATCGATTAAGTGGAGTTTGAGCATTATCGTTCAAATAATTATTTGGTAATAACCGACATTTCTCGGCCTGCGCAGAAATCTGCTATCGACCAACGCTCGTTGCCTGGTAATTGTACTTGGTGGGCAGTGCAATATGGTCGATTTTACGTGAAGCAGCGTCGCGCGATCCATCGGTGTTAGCAGATATACTTGTACAAATGACTTCCATAAACCGAACAGCAACGATCAGGGACACAACAACATCCTTCAACTTCTCTAATCTCTAATCTCAATAATCCCGGCAATCTTATCAGTACATGGCATACCGACAACTTGTGCTTATCCAACTTATAATTTAAGTAATCATTTCATCCGCCAAAACGTAAAAAAATTGAAAATCCTTCCACTTTTCCAGTTAAAAGTGGGCGTCAACCTTAGTGGGCGTGTCCACATCAGGTATTGTAGATAGAGGTGGGGAATACTCAACCCAACTCAATAGAAAATCACGGACGCAGGTTTTGAACACATCACATCACATCACATAGAGGTAAGGAAACAGGCCTCTAGAGGAGAAATACTTTTTAGATAACAAATGTTAATAAGATGAATCTTTTAACACAATACTGCGGTTTCCAATGCCATTGAGATCTGTGTTATAATCAAACAACACCTCCTGGTTTGACCAATGTTTATCTAATCTACTTTTAAAGGTATTTACTGTTTCAGCACAAACTACATAATCAGGTAAACTATTCCAAACTGGTATAACTCTATTTGAAAGTTTAATTTTCTTAAATCATAATGACAGTGGTTTTGAAGTACCGTAGCCTATCTGTTACCTCTGGTCCTAATACTATCCTCTGATAGTTTTATTATGTCAAAATGAGGAACAAATGTGTAATCATATATACCCTTAATTATCTTGAACAATTCTATCATGTCACCTCGATGACGTCTATATTTCAGTG
>Ga0209782_1000622_pt1 | contig 16132 bp, 8 predicted proteins | sample WorMetmaBAHAMAS1_FD_187390 | JGI IMG/M metagenome (GOLD analysis project Ga0209782, IMG submission 187390) | Marine gutless worms symbiont microbial communities from Max Planck institute for Marine Microbiology, Germany - Inanidrilus... | ecosystem: Host-associated > Annelida > Digestive system >...
GTCATGATGAACGCTCGTCGTGAAGTAAGTAAGCAACTGAGCCTGGCAGCAAGACCGTCGCCTCTTGTGATTGGCTGCTATTTTTAATTACGATAACATTAGGAGAAACTTAAGAGAAACCTACGATGTGCTAAGATTATTTTTGAAAATTAGCTTACGACGATTTTAGGATAATCTTAGGATTTCCTAAGTCTTTAAGTTACAATAATTTTACAATAAAGATACGACAGTCTTAGGAAGATCTTAGGAAGATCTTAGGAACGTTTGTAAATCGGGCCCCAGGATCGCTGTGATCTCAGTGATTAGATCTTAGTGATTGCCAGATAATTGTCAGCTTAAACTACACGAAATAGGTAAGTCCCTGTAAGTGACTCACCAGGAGGTAGCACCAGAAGCATAGTCTGATGTATGTCTACAATTGCCTTATGTTGATCATTCGCTGTGTGAGATAAGGTTTCCGTTGTTGTGTGTTTGCCAGTGTGAAAGAGCGGCTCGTGTACAGAAGCAGATGCAGACGTTGTGGCGCAATCGTGTTCCGATGTGCATCGAGGTGCTGCTGTTTGCCAACTGTCGTCACGGTCAGCTGAGGTCCACAACGACCGATAGTACTGCTCCTGATGTCAGTGATTCGTGCATCCTTCTTGAGCAGTGGACCATCCAGAATGTCGCCAGAAAGTGAGTGCTAGAAATTAGTTTTCATTTGGTGCGAATAGCACATGTTTGATGTCTTCATGTTTTGTGTTGGTTTGTGTGATTTGATGACCATAATAGTCCACTGACGTGAAAATTCTGTCTATCAGAGTTAAGTGGCTGCATTCATTCCGGTTTAGTTTTTATACTGGTTGTTTATTTCGAAGTTTATTGATAGAAATAAATATGCATGACACGATGGATACAGTAGTTTAGGTTAAAATCAACAGAGATAACTCTGTAGGAGTCTTGATGTAATGTTTAGTGAAGGGCCAGTTATTTCTTTTTGCATCATATTGATGTAGGTGGTGTAAATTGTACCCACACTCCGTAAGCATGTTTATGACAGTGAATGTTGAATCTGGCTGTAGGGCATCAGAAACTGCCAGTTCAGCTCGGTGTCTTTTTCAGGCCGTCAGGTCTTACCTGCATTTCTCCCAGCTAAGTGCCTGGTTGAATGCTACCCATGGTACAGCTCCGCAGTACATTGGCTATCGGTTAGTACCTTCTCTACTCGGTGTTGTACTTTGAGCTTTTTTTGTAGTCTTTCAGATTGTTGATCATTTTATACTAAGCTGTCTATGTCTGTTTTAATGCCTTTTTACAGGTTAACCTGGATTGGCCGGTTTTGTCTGGTTTTCTTTCTCCATTTATTCGGGAAGACAGTCATAGAGGATAAGTAGTATAATACTGATGCGGCATGACTCAGTCAGTCTTTACATACCACTGTACATAAGGAACTGAGTTGCCTTTATGCTGGCTCTATGACACCAGTACCAACCAAAAATTGATATCATGTTGTCAGAATACTGTATTCATAGATTTCAATTTGCAAATGAAAGGTGAATAGAACATTGTTGAAACATGTTTGAAATTGTAGGGATAACTTGAGTCGAATGCTATGTCACATTAATGAAGACGTGCAAAATTAGACAGTTGGGATTGTACAATAATAATATGTGGTGTTGAAGAGGATATATGAAAAAGAGATAACAGTTTGGCGCACTTTTATAGCTCTGACACAAATGGAGAGGGAAAGTCAAAAGGGGACAACTGGCTAATCCAAATTTATGTAGATAGTGGCTATTAAAACTGTGTTTCCCTGTGCTTGCAATTGCATGCATAAATGAGCTAAGAACAGTATTTCATCATTCATAATAAGAAGACCCCAAATGAATGTAGTAGCCACGTCGCCGTTGAGCTGTTGATGTCTAAAGTCAGAAGGTAGGCTTCACAACACAATTTCAGGCACTTCCGGTCATTTCAGCAGCATGCTGATGGTTGTGTTTGACTGACAATGTATTTGATTGCATATCAGTATCCCATATAATGACCATAGGTCTAGATGGAACAAATATCGAGTTGTAAGCTGTTAAAGTCAACAGAACCACTGGAGGCCAACCAAAATGCAGTCAACAAATCATGGATGATGGAGCTCTGCAAAAAATTTTAGTTATCAGTTTATTAGCTTATGCCTGTATCTAGCTCAGCAAACATGCATTCTTTTCTTCATAGCTGTAAATTTGGCACATTTTACCTCCAAGTCGTCAGAATATTACAGTATTGTTATAATCATCCAAAAAACATACTTATTAAAATGTAGTATATTACACTTAACGAACAGTTGTGCTATGCTGTTGAACATTTTAATTTGTAGCTTGTAACTTATGCAGTGCACACTTCATAGTTGTTGACATTCACCACAAAACACGTCATTATTACAGTATATCAATGTGGTATTTTGTCACATACTGTAATGTAATGTGTTTAGGGTGTCACCACCTGGCGAGTTTTGTACCAGCCGCTTTACTGTCAGCCCTGAGCTACACGTGTTTCCATCTGCAACTGTCGGAAAAGCTGTTAACCTGCGTGCGACCGTTCAGCTCTTACCACGTGTGCCCGAGATTCCAAGACCAATGTGCCATGAGAGGCACGATATTGAATCCGGCAACGAGTTCACAGCGTCAAAGTGTGCTCAGCAGAGGAGGTCTCCAGAAGTGCCGGAGGAGCGTGGACGGAGTGCGTCCCCACGCTTCACCAAGCCAAATGTGCTGAGTCACATGATGCCAGCAGCACAGTGTATTGATGCCGTGACTGGTATGCGATGCTGTGGCCAGGAGTGTTCCGTTGGTCTGATGCAAACTAATAACTCTGTCGCGAGTCATCAGTTGTTGTGCACCACTGTCACGTGTGAACCATTTGACAGTGCAGACAGAGTATCGTCAGCTGTCATGGCAAAATGTCCCACTGCAACTTCCAGCGATCTCGGTGCAATTCCAAAACGGTTCTTCGATCTGCCGTTGCACTCGGCCGTTCCGAGTTCGGCAGAGGTCTGCTGTGACGTGGCATTCTGCGAACCAGCCGTCTCAGTCGCTGATAGAATTGCACAGTGCAAAGCGGTTACCAGCACAACTGCTGTTCCTCCGCAAGTTCTTGCATTGCAGAGGTCATCGCCGAAACTGGTAGGCTGCGCGTCACGTCGTCGCAGCATGCCGCCTACGGATGGCACCGATAGTGACAGCTCGTCGCCCGACATTGATGCATATCTCTCAAGTACTCTGGCAAATAGTCGACTTGAGCCTCTCTCGCCGCAGGAGATGGATGTGTATCTCAGTAGCATGTACCCTCAGCGTATGCACAAATTCAAGTCCTTCAAGGTAAAATCACCAGAAGTGTCTGACCGTTCCGCCCGATTATTAAGAACGAGCGCACAGGTTACCAGTAACGATTCAGGTGGTTCATGTCCAGCCAGTTCAGCAGGTGATGAACCGAAATGTGTCGGTTATCGCACACCACCGTGTCACCGTCATCCTTCTTCAGCTAGTTTGGAAAGTGAGCGCAATGGAGTTGGTTCGGAAATTGAGAAATTTGGCACGGAACTGACAGATGCGGACAGGTGCAGTTTCTCTGTGGATGATGACAGTGTATTTGAGAACAGCAGTTCAGTAGACCTCACGCCAGGCAACCACAAAAAATGTGGACAGCCAGAAAGTGCTAAACGGCAGCTCTTGTACTCTAAGCACGATGCAGTCCAACCCAAGTTTCTGGTCGGCGATGAACAGGCTGAAGATACAAAAACGTTGAGAAAGTCTGATAGTGAGACGAACGCAGTTACCAGTCAGTCGCCAGTTCTGCTGCATAAGAGTGTGTCATGTCCGAATAAGAAGGCACTTGGTGCCTCTTTACATAAGGCAAACACACTTCTGCGGACAGTGATGATGAAGAAAGAACTGCAATCTACATCTGTCACTGAGGTACAGTCCGTACTGTATGGGATTAGAATAGTATTGATGTCACAGTATATATTATTGTTGCAGTTGTTTCCGTGATAAACTTTTTGTTCTGAAACTAAAACGATGAAGTGTGCCGTACCCCAGAGAAGTGGGTAGATGGCGTGCTCATCTCTCTCTCTTTCTTAGGCCTTGAGCCTGTACACCATGTTGTTGGATAAACCACTGAAATCTGTAATGCATGGCCAGTGTGATGCCAGACCTATAGTCAATATTCCCAGCTGTGACTGAAACAAATTATACTGTTTGGTGACATAGGCACACTTGTTAACTTGCCTACAATCTTAGAGTCTTAGGTCAGTTTGCACCGTCCATACTTAACTTAAGTAGTCCTTGAATCTCCATTGAAATGCATGGAGATTTAAGTACTACTTGAGTTAAGTATGGATGGTGCAACCTGACCTTAGAGTCTAACCTTTATACCACCAGGCCACATCAGACTCTAAATTGCTGCATTAGAATACAGTTGCAGCAAGCTGGTTACTGAACGCCGTTTTGTGGCTAACTGACAGTTCAGATTGTAATTTGAATTTGAAGTAGCTTTCATACTGTGGGACGTGGGATGTGGAACTCAGCCGAGATTGGAGCAACTCCGAAAAAGAATGTTGGTCAAACAAAAACTTACAGTGGTTATGGTAAACAGTAGTACTCCGGATATTTTTTATCACAAAGACATCTTTGTAATTGATCTGCACTCAATAACACAGGAGTATGTTTTTGTTACAATATTTATATTTTTTATATTTGTATTTAAGTAGTATGCCAGGTTGACGTGTATAGTGGTCATGTAATGGTTATTGTTCTTTTTTTTGTCTTTGTCGTTGTTATTTTTATAATTCAGTAAACTGTCTGTGCATTAAGTTGATCTGTGTTTTGCTGCATCAGACGTGTGAGCCTCGTATTGACAACAACAAGAAGGGCCAGTCAGTGCCGTCAGCTCAGGACATTGCTGGATTCCGCCAGTGCCTACAGAAAGGCGCCAGTGCATTGTTTAACGTTGCCACTGGGCTGCCGTTACAGTCCAGTCCGGTTTGTGTCACCTTCTTTCCTGTGTTTTACTTAGTCCCTCTCACTAGCATCTGCTTCTGAATCAGCTTTGCATCTCGTAGAAGCCTACTGCAGATATATTAAAATCATCACCATTGAGCTATCAGTGTGTTGCTTCAACCAACAAGGGATCGAAGGAAACCTTGTGGGTGCCATCGTGGCTGAGGGGACTGATGTTGATGTATGGTCAGCTAACATCTGTATCCAGTCAGCCTGGAGGAAGGCCAATTGTATTGTGTTCTGGCAACATATCATAGATACAGCAACACTTCATTAGGAGCTTGCCACTGAAGAAAATTATATCGTTCAGTGCTGCCTCTGAGTAGTAGTGATAGATGTCAGGTGCCGAAACATAGTTTATGTAAATATCCTTTAAGCATGCATTTTCGACCTTTATGCAGCATGTGAGTGAGTGCGAGAGACCTGTTTATGTAACCCCCATTTCTGCTGCACATCCTTCTGCTCTGCACTCGACTTCTGCTCCTCCTCCACATTTTGCCACGTCACTCAAAGGCATCAATGCTCCACTTTCTCTCATATGGTTTTTGACTCTGATTTCCACTCTGTTCGTACTTATCTCACATTGTCTGTTGTAGATACTGACTGTCATGTGATATTTTGTATGAACTTTTTTAAAATGGCCAACATTGTACATGATGTTTGCATTATAGGCACCAATCAAGCGGACGTCGTCGAATAGCTTCGACTACGACAATTCACTTACAGATGTGCGATCTATTAAAAAGTAAGATTGGCTTCAGTTTTGTTGAAGTATATTTGACATTTTCAGTCAGATTAAGTGTTTGAATCAATTTCAACAGTTTTCAACTTGCACACCTAAAAGCAGTTAGAGGTCCTTTTATTCTCTTCTACACCATGTCTCAAAAAAGTGACACTGATGTAGCACACTAACTTCAACGCATAGTTCATTATATGAGAAGTGAAGTTGACAAAACTAGTAACAGTGCAGTGTAGGAAAATGTAGGCCGATTTGTCCGCTGTTTGATGGTAATGATGTGAAGCTGATTTCGTCGTGGTGTGGTACGGGTGTGCACTTGACAGAGTCCCATCTGATTGTTTCTGTGTCTGTGGATGTGGATCTTTTGGGAGTAATGTGATAGCCATCGTCTGTGTATCTGAAGAAAACTCAGCAGTCGACTTACTACAGATGATTTCGATTTGTAAAATCCGTTTTTGGTGCTTTAACACTCGTGGTGTGGCATCTGCTGGTTGTCTTATGTGCAGACATTTCAGTCAAATTAAAATAAAATTTATGTTTTTATTTTAATTGAAACTATTTGAATCCGGTCATAAAATGGGCATAGAATATTTTGTATGCTTTGTGTGCCTACTGGTTATTTTTGGTGACTGTTCCAGTTCTTTGTCATGTGTGAATCTGGAGAAACACGACGTTGAAAATGGTTATTCTGACCGCATGCTTCGACGAGCGTACAGCACTAGTGCGCCAGCAACAACAAACTGCCTTCTTGGAAATTTTGAGGTGCACATCCAACAGCTCAGATAATGAATTAATATTGTTTTTTTTAAACTTTGTTTAATTTGAACTTTTATTACTGTGTTCTGATGTATTGTGCAGATTATCAACAGCTTTATGCCTCATGCCATCTTATGTTTTTTGATCGATGTGTCATTTCACTGTCATAGTTACGGATCACATCTGTGATCCATACCTGCAGACATCTCACAAACTTTTTATTACTTAATGTTTATAACTTATTAATCACATTTGCAGCAACAAAATCCTCTACTTATTACTGAACATGTCAGCTAACGCAGGTTGATATAGTGGTGATAAAACGATTGTTATTACTGGTGAATATTTGCTTTGTTATGTTAGGTTTACTAGTTCTTTCATCACCAGTTAAGAGATTGGCTGCGGAAAAATGTCCAAAGTGACCAGTAACACCGACAATCACAGTTGCTTATGACTCTCTACTGAAATGAATATATGAGAACAGTTGTTGTGAAGTATATTTGAAAAGTCCGTAGTATATATAAGTACAGACATATATATTGACTGGTACTTAATGGGAAAATTAATTATGCAAAATTCTGCATAACCTTATAAGTCATGGAAATCATGGAATTGGAGAGATCAGGGAAAACTCGGGAAATTTTACTTGATACCAGGGAAAATATTGAACCAGTGGTCTCACTGGTTCTGAAAAGTCCTGATTTTTAGAGACTGAAAGATCAGGCCCTGAAAAATTCTGAAATTTGACATTGGTACTGAAAGAGTGGTGATATTTGATCACAAAGGTACTGAAAAATCAGCCAGGCTAGTACATCGGTTGCGGTGCTCTAGTTAGGCCCTTATGAAGCAAGTCATGTTACTACATGATTTGCTTCATAGGGGTCTAACTATAGTTATATTCGCATTTGTCATCATTGACATGATAAGGCTAAATATTGCATGTAGTTTCATGGTGTCTTGATTTGGTATCAAATTCATAGGTCGAGGCCCGAAACAGTGTAAACGTAGGTGCTGAATGTTTGGTATACCAGGTCCTGAACAGTCACAAAAAATAAAAATCGTGAATTTTTATTCTGAGATTTGAGTGGGAACCCTGTTGAACACATGATTGCTTATGTGAAGAGCAAGGATGTCACTGTATTGTTGCCGTATTTTGACAGTTGAGTGCGGTTGTAACAGTCTAATATTAAATAAAATACTTTACTATATGTAAATGGATTGGAATAGCTGAAATGGAGGAGGAAGTGACTACTATTTTGTAACATAATTTTGTCAGTAAAGGTCATACATATACATTTGTTAGTTGTGAAAAAGTCGGGAATTTAATTTTTCAAATGAATGAGACTGCTGTTATACGGTCATTAACTACTAGTATGTGTCTGCTTTAGGAGAGCATGTTGAATGGCCGTATTGAGCCGACTGGTGCTGTGGAAGGTTTCACTGTTGACATTGGTGCTAGTGGATCATTTTGTCCAAAGCATGTGACTCTTCCAGTAGCAGCCTTTTTCTTCACTTTATCCGACGATAATGCACCGTCGCCATACCTTGTAAGTGTCATCTCTCGTTCTGTCTATTGGTTCTGTTTCTAATAATAACTGTAGAGTTTTGTTTAGTATGTGCTATTATGCATTACTGAAGAGGTTTACCAGTATCTCTAAATCTATGCTCATTAAATATACATGAATGAATGTAGCACTTTATAAATGTTTTTATTTATTGACTTATTTCTTAATATTAATTTGACTGCATTTCATATTGATGCCTTCCTAATGCATTTGTCATTTCTTGAGGTAGATTAATGGTTTCTGGTTTGTATAATTAAATGATAGTTGTGTAGTAGATAACAAAGTTTATTTTGCATTCTTTTAGGGCCACATAAGTCTGGACAGTTTGCCTAGACGTGGCTATCACATCCCAACGAAAGGAACTGTTCAAGTGGTAACTGATTTATTTCGACTGTGAGCTTCTTATGTCAGAGCAGAGTTTATTTAGATGACTTCTGCAAATGGGATTGAATGATGAATTTTTAGGTGTCACTAGACTTTGCTTATATTTATAGGCATTTCAGAAAAACGTGAATATGCAATTGCCGCGTATTTGGCACTTTGTCGCATTTTTGCATATTTTAGCAAAGTGCACATATCGCATATTTTTTCCACATAATTTGGCAGTTTGGGGGCATTAAATATTCTTTGTAGTAATTTTTCGGATTTGCGGATAATCAACATTTGTTGATGAAGTGACATTTCTTATTTTCTTTGCTGTAAACATGGAGCTATAATTAGCTCCATGGCTGTAAATGTACTAAATAACGGCTGTGCTCACATCCGCAAATAGTTATATATACACCTTAATGGTTCTATCCCATACCCCCAAAAACGTACCATGTCAGATTAACAAAGAATATGCAATCGCAGCCTATTTCCATATATTTTTGCCACATATTTCGCCATCTTATGGTCTGCATATTTTGAAAAAAATTGCCACGTTTTTCTGACATGCCTAATATTTACTGTCTTTCGGTTAGTCTGTGTGATAGGCAGTTGACTGCAAGAAAAAAGAACAAAAAATGATCATAAAGTAGAATATTAGTATACTTAAGTAAATCTGAGTTTATTTTGGGGATACAGGATATTATAGTTCGACACTTCTATGTTAAGATGTTTGGAACATATTTTTTATTTCACAGTTGCTATTACTTTATCTTTATTTCCTACCATTTACAGCAGCATTTTTCTGTTTTTGATGCCAGTATAAGAATAACATCGTTGCTACTATATAAAAAGTAACATGTGTTGTTTCTTTGTTTGATGCTGGTCTTTCTTCTGTTGACCTTAATGAAACGACTAGCTGTGTGTGTACTTCAGACATTGTTTAATCCAAACAAGACAGTCGTGAAGATGTTCGTTGTTGTTTATGACTTGAGTGACATGCCGCCAAACAGTCAAACGTTTCTTCGCCAAAGAACGTTGTACATGCCTGTCAAAGGCAGTCCCAGTGACAGTCCAAATTTCATGGTCTATTTGCGATATCTCATTCATCTGCGGTTAGTTTATTCCTGTAATTGTTACATTTGTTTGAACTTTTAAAATTGTGGTCCTATTATTAATCGTAATTCATTTCACTAATGATAGTTACAAAAAAATTTACTGAATGACTTTTGAGTAATAATGTATTATTATATTTTGCTCAAGCGATCCTAAGATCACTGAGAAACTTCAGTCGGTCAATGTACGTTAGTGTTTAATTATTGCATTTGTTTCAAATTGTTTCATAAGTTAACGGCTATTATTACATGCTATACATTTTGATTTTGCTGCGGTCTACAGAAGTAGCCATAAGCTAATCTGGAGTAGGGAAAACCAAAGGTGTGATGGTAGTGGTATTGGTGTTTCTGTTGCTGTGTACTTAGGTTTGCAAGTTCAAAGACGGGTAAAATATATCTGCACACTGATATTCGTGTCATATTTGCTCGTGACAAGTTTGAACTTGATTCGCGAGTCGCCAATTACGAGCTGCGATCATTCACAGAAGGACCAGAGAATCCAAAATATGCACCAAAGAGGCAGTGAACTGAGCATTTGTAGGCAATAAGGCTTTTTATTTGCAAATTTTTGTTTTGTGGAGCTTGCGTGGACCGCAGTTGGTCGGCAAGTTTTATAGAAATCAGTCTTATGTCATTTTTCATGAGTAGTGTTACGTTCATGTCATACATGATGTAATTGTTGTGTGCTGATTGTTTTCATTTGCGGTGTGAAACAACTGCAGTAAAATTTCTGCCTGCAGAACAGTGAATATGCTACCTGTATTTGTCACAGATCTAAAAATTATTATGATTTGATTGTATATCTGTTGGATGCTGCCACAAAAGCAGGGTAATTGCTGTCAGTTTTGCTTTCAGCCTGGCATTCAACACTGTGGTTCAGAAAAAAAATAATGCTGAACGTTTTCAAGTAACTGCAACAAACACAAAACAATGTTAATAATTTTTAGTATAGAGAATCACCATTTTGTCTGCAATGTTCACTTATGTTACTATCTTATGAGACGATTTTGTAAACATGGTACCAGTTTAGATTATTTCATGGCAATAATTTTTGTAAGGGATAGGTGTTTCATATACTCTAATCTTAGATATCTAGAATAATACAAGCCAGCTGATAGAGACCGTGATCAAGACCTGTTGTTATAGCAAACTGTTGTGTTGCTTGGCGTATCTGGGGGAGCTCTTTCGTGGCTAACAACAAGGCTATCGAGTTATAATTTTTGATTCGACATGCTGCTGTATAGCATAGCTTATGCTACGAGCATGATGTTTGTATTTTGCATTATATGTCTGTAACATTGGTGGATTATGGTCACATAGTGCAACAAAAAGTGGAAATGGGCACATGACAGTCTTGGCTGTCTGCATGCTGTCTGCTGTCTACGAGTGTTTTGTTGAAGGTAGAATCAGCTGCTTCACGGGTCTCTTAACCAAATAACCTTTAACTTTATATGCATTTTATTGAAATATTATCATATTCTTCTCGAGCTTTCTCTATAATTATTTTTGCCGCCTTGTCTGCTACAAATTGTTACTGTAGAAATAGCCTAAGCTGGTACTACTGTTAATCAGATCCTGCAAGCCAACTTAACAGAATCTGTTGATATTGAACATTTTAAAGTTATTTGCGAGAAAAACAAGAAGGGTTCAGTTTTTGAACCACAGTGTCGTTTATGAACAAATTGTGCATGAATTTATGTTAGTAAATTGCATTTGATTTTAGAGAGTTTATCTGATAAGCTGATTTTGTTGTTGACTTAAAGAGTCTAGATATAAATCTGGTATGTGTTACATTCCAGTTGCCCCAATAGTGGAACTTAGTTACAGAATTACCAGCAATTTCTGGTACACTAAATTTGTACAGCTATTCCTTCAAAGATACCTAAATTGAAAGGATGATTGTGAAAGGGTTTTATGTAAGTTGCAAAAGTTTGCTTTCAGAGAGCTGTGCTAAACAGCTTTTTGTGAAGTATTTTTGAAAACAGAAAACTCCTAATTTACTGTTATCACTGTTAGATAATTTCATTGAAATTATATACTGGCCGTGTAGTTTGTTCAACAAAAATTTTTGTGTCCTAGTCGTAGTGTGATGCGTGATTAGCATTTGTAGTTTAATTTTATCTTTCAATATCATTACTGTAAGTGTCCGATAGGTGTCAGAAAGGGAGTCATCTTACCCACAGAAAACTTTCACTCACAAATCTTCACAGTATGAAGTGAGACACCATTGGGAATCCAGCTTAGCCAGTGGATAATTCCAAAAAAGGATTCCTATAGAAATACTAACGATAATGGTACTGTTGGCGTGTTTTGTGACTGTCACCGGTGACTTCAGTGAACTTGAATGATGATGATGCGGGTGGTCGTGCAGGTGATACGTCCATTATGCCTTTGTTAACATCAGGTGATGCTAGGCTAGTGTCACAGTGCAGACTGCATGTAGTGCATTTGTTGATGTTGTCTGTGATGTCTTTAGCCGTGCAATCTGATGGATTCGGAGTCAGGTTATCTTTATTGTAGATCGTCTGTTCAGTAATGTAGATAGTTTGTTGACTGTTGGATTTTATGGCAGATTGATTATCTGCAGAATGACACTAGGGTTTCATTACAACAGTTTCAGTGTGTGGTGATTTGCTGTTGCTTTTAATTTTTGCAGATTTGAAATGTTGATGCAGTTGCGGTATATGTGATCTGGATGATCGTGATAATATTATCAAATTTACCCATGTTGATCTGGAAAGTAACTAGTACGCTGCCAGATTGTCTTGGACATGATAGCGAATGCTAGTGTCGTTTGCTTCAGCTGGTTGTCATTTTCTTACAAATGTGCATGGAAAAAATTTGAATATGCATTACTGCAAACAGTGCACACTAGTGCTGTCATATAACTAAAATATTGTGGTCGATGGCTAAAATATTTTAGTCGATCAGTTGTCATGGAGAAATTAGTTGATTAATCGTGGATTAATTGATCAATCGGTGACAGCCCTAGTGCACACAGACCAAAGGTTGACAATGCAGTCAGTGTGGGCATCACACTTAACTGGTCACAGAACTATGTTGTGTGACAGACAGTCCAGTACTTATTATGAGGTCTGTCTGTCGTATCATAGGACACGAGATTCTTTGGCCAGTTATGTGTGGTTGCAGCATTGGCTCGTTGTAACTTAAAACACATCAGCTAAATCGACCATTTCTGATTATTTTTGGAAGATTTACTGAGAAAGTAAGTAAGCAAAAGATAGTTTATTTTTCCACCTCACATTAGTTGTGCTTGATCCGCACTAACATGAAAAACAAGAAACTCATATTGCACCTGCATTTTTCCACGGAAATCATCGCCAACCAACACACAAGGCACATTCAAATTATCATCTTGTAACAGTGTTGCCATCCTTTGTTGCTTGAAACTAGGCATGGGAAGGGAGCATTGCAAGCTACCGTCTGTTACCCTCATGCTTATTTTCCGAGTCTGTCATGATATCAGTTGCTGTGTGAAGATGGGAGTTGTTTTATGTTGATCATGGAGTGAAAGTCATTGGGCAGTACACGTATTACTGGGACCTCAACAAATGCGAGCCAATATGAAACAGGTCATGGATGACAAATTTATCTTACAGCAAGACAGCCCACCAGCACATTGTGCAGTGCACACAACATAGTTCAACTGCTGCAGCATGAATCTCATAACTTTTCTCCTGAGCTGTGGCACCTAACAACCCAGAGCTGAACCGTGTTAATTACAACATTTGTTAATCACATGGCAGCATAAGTGTGAGTTGCAAGTCAGCACGACAGAAGAAATCAAGCAGTGGCCGGTTGAACTCTAACAATACAATGCAGTTTTCATGATTCATGTTCTGCCATTTTGTGCCGAAGCAGATTAGTTAGAAGAGGTGAGAAAATAAAACATCAATTGATTACTTACTCAGAAACATTTTTGCCAAAAATTATCAAAATCAGTTGATGTGTGTCAAAGTTATAACGAGCCAAAGGTGGGACATTTTTAAAAATCCAGTGTAGACAATACTTTGTGAAAAATATCTCATGTAAATAAACACCACTTATGTTGAACTAATTAACCAGCCTGCAAAGACGATGTGCTTTGATTAAGTTCCTGCAATGATTTGGAAATACGTATCTGTATGCATGTCTTGTCTGGACATTGCTTGATATCTGGTTTTATGCCTTTTGTGTCTTGTGGCAGTGCTGATTCCCTGCACATTATCTTATTTTTTTTATACCTCTCCTGTATATACTAAGTTTCTTTTTACCGCACAATGCTATGCTAGCATGGTATGCTAGCACAGTATATGCTGATATCCTGTGTCTGTCTATCTGACTGTGTCTGTTTGTTGGTCTGTCACACTCCTGTATTGCATCGAAACAGCTAAACCTAGGATCATGCAAACAATGCCAAACGACAGCCCAGGGACTCATAGTTTCCCGGTACCAATTGTTTCGGTGAAATTCAAATGGGGTCATCCCAACGGAGGCACCAAATGCAGGTGGAGTAGGTTAAAATTGGCCACTTTCGACAAATAACTGGCTGTTAAAGTTGAATAAGAAGTTGTTTGCACTTTATCGATAGGTTATGTTGCTGATGACCTTGGGTGACCCCTAACCACCCAGATCACCCCATTTTATGCATTTGGCATTGTCTATCGTGTGCCATATGGGGTGAAAATAGGAACTTCAAATTTGACATAAGTGTTGATCATGAGAAGTTCTATCCTACTGATGACAAATGACTCGCCAAAAAGGACATGGTAGGGCTTACGTGACCTATTTTTGCATGCACAGCTCTAATCTTAGAAAAAATTTGCCAGTGCATACCGACTGTCTTTGATTGAGATCAACAATGCTGTCAACAGTGGACCTCTGTTGCTTGCACCTATAATACAATACAATATTTGTTTATTGAAAAATTGACAAACCGTAATTTAACAATAGGCCTACAGATATATTAAGTCCAAAATACATAGTACAAACATAGACATATAAAAAAATACCATCAGTAAGTGTCAGCAAACAACATTCTAATTAAAAAGTTGCAGTCTGTTAGATGAGAACAGCAGTTTGGGATCTGTCTGGTATGCGGCCGTTTTCTAAAATCATAGCTCTGTGGGAGAGTGGGTGGCAACAGTTGCTCCAGGACATGATATTGTGACTCTAAAATCTTGTTGAACAGCCGGTGATCGGCTTCATTACATAGTTCTTGAAAGTCATAATGCGGATCTGGAGTATAAAAACCAGCACGAGTACAATGTTGGATAAATGCCTTAACTTTTTGACGGTCTGCGGCACTGGCAAAACCCCACCAGGTGCTTGATCCGTACATCAGTTTAGCTACTATGACTGCCCTAAAAATTATTTGCAGATGGTAGATTCTAGTGATGTTATACACAAAGGCTCAAGCTCCATTGGTTCATTTGTTGTGGATTTGTTGCAAACTTGTTTGTACAATATGTCAACAACAAATCGACCCAGTGGAGTTTGAACCTCACTGTGCACATATTTCCTTACAACTGACAGCTGTCAGTCTGTGTAGCAAAGTGCTTTCAGTATCAACTTTGTGTCCTTGCTGCCTGGTCATCACACTCGGCATTCAGCTCTCTGTGCAGCAACGACATGGTCGGGTGGGCATAAGACAGCATCAAGCAGTCCATTGGTGTCAACAGATACTTATTTATCTTCTCTTCCTGTATTTGACAATTTAATTGACCAGGTTTCTGTCCTGTCTTCTCCTTATGTTCATTTATTTTGTGTGGGTCATGTTCTATGATTGTTTTGTTTTTGGCTAATGAAATATTTTTTATTCAATACACTGAGTTAATTCTGCAACTAATGACAGGAATTATTTCGAGTTAAGGTGCGTGGTTTTGTCCACCTTGAAAGGATTGTCAGTTTTTTTCTAGTCATTTAGTTTCATCTATATACATAATTGTGTAAACAATTCAATGTGCAGTGAATGCATTGCTCATGGCACGAAACGTGTGTTGTCGTAATATCTATGCAGTTTGATAACTAAGCGATGGGCTCAAGGAAATCTCTCAGCTTTATTGTTCTGATACTGTGATTGTTATGTTTGTATGTATTGTGTCTTGGATTATCTGATTTGTGCCGATCATGATGCTGCCGTAGTGGCTGATTGTATCTGACTACCAAATGCTTCATTGATGTCAAGTTTGTGTGCTTAATTTAATAACATAGTACATTAAATTTTTACAGAGATAAACAGAAATCCATTGACGTATGTGGTGAACTTTATAATATGCAGTTTTCTACATTACATTTCTAAATTTGTAATTCTGAATATAAATACTGTTTTACTATTTTCATGCTGATACTGATAAATTCTTTAATCACTTAATTTTAAAATATTCATTTAATGAAGCTATAAGATTGTATAGTTAATAATAGTCCAAAAGGCACATTTAAACCTTATTTTGTTGAAAGTACTATTACACTGCAACCAAATAACCAGTAGGCTTGCCAACTCTGGATTTGGGCATTCCTGGACTCCCTTCCTATCTTCCCCTTCCCTCCTTTCCCCTCCCATTT
>Ga0209782_1000623_pt1 | contig 16130 bp, 11 predicted proteins | sample WorMetmaBAHAMAS1_FD_187390 | JGI IMG/M metagenome (GOLD analysis project Ga0209782, IMG submission 187390) | Marine gutless worms symbiont microbial communities from Max Planck institute for Marine Microbiology, Germany - Inanidrilus... | ecosystem: Host-associated > Annelida > Digestive system...
GACGTAATTTCTTCGCAGTTCTACGATACGATTTTTCGTAAATCAGTATGATCACAAGTTTCTCCTAGGATGTTCGTAACTTTGGTTATTGTCCTAATTTTATCCTAAGATCATCTTAGGATGTTTTATAAATCGGGCCCCTGGGTCAGATTTTCTTAAACTAAACGGTAAGATGTTTCTGTCTCACGTAGTTCAGTTAGTCACTTGTTTAGCATACATGATAGCATTGACATTGAATTATCCTGTCATTGTGTGTCTGTGTGTTGTTTGAGCTGCAGTGGTACGGTACCAATGTCGTCCCAGACGTCCGTCACTGAGCAGTACATGGGTTCAACGTCAGACGTTGCCCAAGACAGTCAGACAGCTGCTTGTCGACTGTTGCAGCAGCTGCCATCATCCTCAGTTGAGATACCGCAGCAGAAGCGGCGACTGGAGGCTTGGCTGTCACTTGGCAGCTATGAAGATGTCTTCAACTCAGACTTTCACTACTGGGAGGTAAAGAAACAGCTGCTAGACTGTGGCATGGAAATGACTCGGATATTAAGATTGCACACTACGGAGCTACGACTGCGGTTTGACAACGAGATTGAAGCTTTAACAAAGAGCCGACCAAAAGGTATAACAGATTCAAACATTTGTTTTTGTGTGTGTTTTCCGTAATATCTATGGAACAGTTTTCCAGTTTTGTACACAGTTGGGCTACATAAAGTATTAGCCCTGGGATGATAAATTAGCCCAAATGGTGTGGTGACAGTCACATGACCTTCTTTTTAAATTTTGTTGCTGTGGGATGTCTTTGGAACGGATGAAGTAATATGAAATGTTTGTATTTGTTTATAGTTTAAATAACACTCATTATTATATCAGCAGGTTATTATAGACTTCAGCACTTCGAGTATCAGCACTGTGGTGACTTGTTTGCTTAACTCTTTGCCTATCTCCCTGCCATTTGCCTCTTAAATTCTCTGAAGAAGGGCAAGCCAAATCACTAAAGTTTGGAAAGTGTCCTTATTTTGCATCACTGAAATTGGTTGAGAAGTTTTACACTAAACGCTATATAACTAAATTGGTATGGATGTTAATCCTGATGGCTTTGCCCATTTAAATTGTGGGTGATGCAAAAAGCGACAGCCTTTACCAGGTACAATTGGAAGTGCAGTCAGCGTTTTGCATGTACTATGGAGATGAATCTATGAATTTTTTTCTTTCCTGTACCCCAATGTAAACAAATACCGGACTGCCCTGTCTAGCACCCATAGGGCCTAGCACCTAGCCCACACACACAGTGAGCTGGTATCGTCGAAAGCCCTCTTTGCTAATTCACCTTTGCGTTTGTATGGGTTCATGACAAGGTGATTAGGTTGTAGATTGTATGATTGAAATTGGACAGGACGAAAGCAACTAAGTTGAAAATGCTGTATTCCAAATGGTGGGAGTGAATGGCGAAGTAGTGGCCAAAACACAACTTAGGTCCACAGTGATTGGACTGTTGCTAGGTGTCAAGGTGGGGAAAATAACAGACACTGTTGGGTGGGAGCCATTGATAGAACGGTTAGTGGCAGAAACCAAGAAAGACACTATTACTACATGGTGCTGTTATTGATTTAATGGTTTTACTTTATTACTTTGTTCAGCTGGGTGCATTGTTTCTGTCTTCGACAAAATGGGCTGATGGCGCATGAAAGTCTTGGTCTTGCTTCATCTTGGGAAATGTTGAAATTCGGTCTCGGTCTAGAAAAAAAGTCTCGTTTACTTTTCTGTTATAAAGTTAGGCAAGATGAAACCTCTTCACTGGTGAAAATCAACCCGCTTCCAGTGTTGTTTGGCATCTGCATTAGACCGCCACCAAGTCGTAGGACCTGCATGTATGAGCAATATGAATACTGGCAAAATGGCTGCTCTGCATTGCAGCTCTTCCAGCAGGTCACCAAACACAGCAGACCAGCCCATATTACTGAGAGTGACCACTTCTTTGTTGGACACCGAACGGGACACAAGGAGGACAGACATGGCGGCATAATGTCTGCCATCCCAGTCGATGTCCGTCAATTGTTATCACGTATGATAATGAACACATCTTTCGGCAGAATATTTGTTCAACAGAAAGATGAAAAGGAGGATGAGGTTACAATATTAGTAGGTGTTTACTGTGATGTGAAATAGATACTGACTGGTGTGCTGAGTGTGGCGCAGTAGACAGTGTAATCTTGACTTAGTGTCTCCTGTGTTTACAACAAGCATGCAAATTAGCTACAATTCTGATGTTGTAGGCTTTAATGTTAATATTAAGGATCTGTACCATGGAACAACAGCTCCACTGGATCAGATCTGTGCTGAAGGCTTGGATCCACGTGTCTCTGTACATGGTCACTTTGGTCGTGGCATCTACTTTAGGTTTGTTGGATTAAACTCAACAGCTCGCTTCTGTGTCATAGTACGCTGAGTTGTGTTTCACATGATCTGCAATTGATGTGAAAAATTATTTACTTATATCCATATACGCCATTTCAGCATATACCTAGCATGTGCCTAGAAAAGAATCAAGCAATTAGTTGGACAATGATCATGGATGGTGTGTGTGCATGTGCGTGTGTGTGTGTGTGTGTAGTGATAATCCGGAGATGTGCCGAGCATTCTGTGAGCCCTTCACCTCCGCTGATGAACAGTTTATTTTGCGATGTCAAGTCATGCTTGGTGACACCAAGGTCTCACTTTCTCACTGTCTGTCTGCCTGTCTGTGTTTCACATGAAAATATTTCCTCTAGGTTGTATTTTTTAAAATGTTTACTTTATCTCACAAAGTATAGTAGTGAAATTTTCACCAAGTTGAAAGTTGCTACGACCTTTCATTGACAAGTTTATATCATTATAGCTGCTGATACGTTTCGTGACCTTGTAGCCTTGACCTTTTGACATAGTATTGTTTTGGTGTACTATGTATGAGAAAGTGCACGAAATAAGATGACTGTCGACCATGAGTGAACTGGCCGGCCATGGAGCACATTCGTGGACCAAGTGACCAACAGGTAGGCAGACGAGACATATGTTAACCCTCTATGTCACAAGAGAACCTTATTTCCCAGAACGAGTGACGTTATCTCACAAAATGTAATAGCAAAGTCATCATGTGTCAAAATGTTCCTATCTAATACAATGGTCTGACATAACTAATTCTCCAGAAAACTTTTGGTCCAAGTTAGCAGTTTTATCACGCAGTGAAATGAAACGATTAGTGACATAAGGCCACTACAAAGGATTTTGTGACAAGGTCATTTTGTGACATCATGCTGGTTAAGACGTTATCTTACAAAATGACTATCTCACAAACGACTGTCCTTACATAGTATAATAGTGAAATTTTCACCAAGTTTGAAGTTCTACGACCTTCCATTGCCAAGTTATATCATAGCTGTTGATACATTTCGTGACCTTATAGCCTTGACCTTTTGGCATTGGCGAGTCATGGGTGGCACATGACCAACCCTCCAATAACTTTGAAGATACTACAGCTATCTGTTGTGGAGTTCTTACACTTAATGTATGCCTGTAACACTAAATATGACCTTTACCACGTAGGTTAGAGGTCATGCTAGGTCAATAGATATGTCGCCAATCGATAGGCTGTCAACCGAGTTTCTATAGACACTCTGTTGTCAGTTTAGCTCTAGACCACTCCGTTTAAGAGATATCGCTGGTTTTGGATAGAAAATTTCCCTTTTGCACATACCGCCCCCTTCTTTCGCCAAAAATTTTGAGATGTTCCCCTGGAGTCAGATTGATGAGCAGTGTAGTGCAGTGAGCCAGGTCCCTGGTCTAATTAGGTGCGAAGTTACTTTCGGAGAACTGTAACCTATGTAATCGCAGTGTACGGATGTAACACACAGACAGACAGACAGACAGACAGGATTACTATGCCAGTACCGTGCTATGCACTATAGTGAGTCGTACGGTAATGGATGGTTCAGTGCAGCTGACCTCACAGGTCATACCGGTCAATGTTTATTCCCCAGTTCCTACACTCAGCAGCTGTCTTTTGCGAAATCGCACTGCACCTGCAGAGAAAAACTGACTGACTATTAGCAGACTTGCACTTTTCTGCAAAACATGTTTTAATACAAAATCACATCAAAGTAGGCCTAGAAGTACAACATCGTCGACATTTCAATGTGTTACAAACGAAAATAAAATACATTGTTAGCCAGAAAGAGAACAAACTCATTTTGACTTATTTATATGTTTGTGGTTGACCGATTTTAACAGTGTTTTTACTAAATGCAGTCAGAAATCATCTGCATACATATCTGTGACAAAGTCTACAGCCTTTTTCTAATTATGATGATGGACTACCATGTCTTGTAATGTGTGCCAAACGATTTGCACAAAATCGCAGTTATAACTACTGGCCTGGTTGCTTTCTGTGGGGGAATCTGGTCATTCATCTAATACAATGTTTACTGGGATCACACTCCACACAAGTTCTCAGTTTAAACCACAACTCAACACTTCAACCGTTTGGCCAGGGTACACCAACGTCACAGACAGGACAGACAGACAGACAATGGATTTACTGTAGTAGTAAGCAGACCACTTACACAGTAATGGTAAAAATCAAATGTTTCAAACATCATAAAATCAGTAATACTAACCCTAAATACACGAAAAAAAACAGCAACAAAATTCCAGAATTCTAAGTTTATAACTGCAATCACTCACTGTCATCCTGTATAAACAACAGATTTTATGATAGTTTTGTGAGATAAGCTTGTTTTGTGACATAGTGCCTTCATGGACAGTCATTTTGTAAAATGTCATTTTGTCAAATAGTGCCAGTGAAATAGCTTTTTGTCTGCCACCGGAGGCCAAAGGTGGCAGGCAGGTAAAGGCTATCTCTCTAGCACCAACCTCGACGAGTCTGCCTGCCTGTCAGTCAGTTGGTCGAGAACGTGGATGGCCAGTTTACTTTTGGTGGATATCGTCTCATTTACTGTGCTCCAACCTATTTAGTCAGTGATACAACATGCATTGCTGCAATCAAAAATTAGTAGGATTGTTGATATCGCTACATTGTAGTACGACCCCATTTTAAATTTTGAACCCCCCCCCATCCATAATTCCATATCTAAGGAATGGCTTAAGCTAGAGCTGTTAAATTTAGTAGACAGGTAGGCTATATCAAGTCTTACGAAACAATTAAAAAACCACCCCCAAAAGGGGCATGGTTATGGTCACATGACTCATTTAAATTCTTAGCCCCCCCTCAAATATCTCCGGAATTGTTAAAGCAAGAGACTTCAAATTTTGTACACTGGTTTGCCATGTAATGTTTTAGCATTGGGAATACAAACTATCCCTTGAGTGGGCGTGGTCATGGTCACGTGACATCTTTACATTTTGGGAAATAAGCGATAATAACTCGAAAACGGTACAAGAAAGATGCATAGTTTCTATTACATTTGAATAGGAAGTCATATGCACTCTATCAAATCACTATGTTTCTAATGGCCTTGAGTGACCCGTAACCCCAAACCTCCTCAATTTCGGTATTTTTGTCGCCTTTCATTTCTTCGTAATGGGTGAACATAGAGATTTCAAATTTGATACACGGCTTGAACATAGCTGGTCCCAGCCCACCGACGACAAACCGTCCCTAAAAGGGGCGTGGTTATGGTCACGTGACCCATTTAAATTCTCAGTCCCTTTAAAATATCTCCAGAATGGCTAAAACTAGAGACTTTAAATTTTGTACATTGGTTCGCCATGTGATGATTTAGCAATAGTATTACAAACTGTCCTTTGCGTAGGCATAGTCACGGTCACGAGACGTCTTAAAGTTTTGAGAAATAAGCGATAATATCTCAGAAATGATGCAAGATAGAGACATAGTTACACAAGAATACAAATAGGAAATCATGTATGGCCTATCGAATGGCATGATCGCCAATGACCTTGAGAGAGTTTGAAGGTCACTTTTGCTGTTTTAAACTATATAACTTATAAATAAAGCACGATTCAATCGCGTTATGTTCACACATAAATTACAGAGCGCACATGGCTTGTAACTTAAGCTTCATCATCAAAAATCAAGGAGTTTTCAAGGTCACGGGCAGTCAAGTTCACTTCAGAAGTGATAGTATCTAAAAAATGGGGCTAGATAGAAACATGGTAACAACAGGCCACTAGCAGGAAGTGATATATGGCCTAACTAAAAGCAATTGCGATGACCTTGGGTGTATATACTTCACGGTCATTTATCGATTGCAAACTTTTTAAAATGGGATGATTCGTAGTTGCAAGATTTCTACTATCGCGTTGCGCGGTCCCTCTGCAATACTAGAGCTTCTTGTATGAATTGATGCAATTTGCAAACCAATATGAAATGCTTCTGAATTGTAGAAATTCCCAGGGCCCGCTATATAGTGGAGTCGGGAGAAGGAAACTTCCATGTCGTAAAAAATGCGGCTTCAAATTCGTCACATTAAAGCCTGAGAAACACCATGTTCCTTCCAGCTACGTGGGCAAACAGCCATCACCACAACGCACAACGGTGTAACAGTTTCTGGCACCGTACCACAGCGAATTTGATACTTGACTCACACTTGGGCTTACTTGAGCCTAAATTCCATGGGAACAGTTTCCTCGTAACAAATGTCACTAACAGGTTATCGGGCGTGTCGGACGTGTTATGAGGATGCCACGATTATGCTACGAGGAAACTGCTCCCTGTGGAATTTAGTCTTCAGCTCGCCCGGCAGGCTATGTGTAGGGTTGCCACCCGTCCCGATTTTGACGGGACGTCCAGTTTTTCAGCCAATTTGTCTTGCGTCCCGTTGGACTAGCAAATGGGACGGCAAATGTCCCGTTTTCTGATCTCATGGTGAGGCTCACCATGAGATCAGAAAATGGGACATTTGCCGAGGTGAGGTCTAGGTACAGGTATACGCATATTAACAGGTCATGTAGTGGCAATTTAATGTGCAAAATTATGGTGAAATTGTAGCATAAAATTCAGTGACATACTTGTCACCAGATGGCTTCTTTTGCCTTCAGATTTTACCTGCCCTCTCCCCAAGAACCCCACCTCCGCCTTGGCCTTCGTCCTCGTTCTTTGGCCCTTCGGGCCTTGCACCGTCCCGTTTTTCTGTGAGCATGAGGTGGCAACCCTAGCTATGTGATTTGCTTGTGCTAATTCTTTCATTTGTATTTTTAGTGATTCCTTGGAGTCCAATTATCTTAGGATCTACCGTGCCAATTGTGATGATTTTTTTTCACCAAATTTGGTGAGCTCCTCGCCAGTAAATCTGGAGTTTACGACAAGGCTCAGCTGTGTACAGCAGGCGTCGATCAGCACTCGGGTTAGTTTAACTACGTTCACTAGGGGCAGCACTGCTAGACTCTGCGGCGATCAGCGCTCGTTTTTGTGTCACTACTGTTCTCTTGGCGGCAACATTGCTATGCCAGGCTGGCTACACGCTTGGACATTTCCTCGCCTTTCTAATTTTTATGAGTAAGGTCTATCTGCTGGATTTTCACAGTGAATTAAAGTTTTAAACCTTTTAAAAATACCAGTTTAGCTTCTATGAACGTAATTCGTTCCCAGACCCCATATTTCGTTGCCTTGGCCACAATGGATACGCGTTTATCTGTAACTCCCGAAATTTAAAAATACACTAGAAAATGCATGGCAAAGCCTACCATATAGTCGCCCCCTAGCGAATACTTGTGAAAGCACTTACTTACTGATCACCTGAGTGCCTAACAGCCCCATCCCATAGCGAACATAGGTGAACTAAGCATGGCAACAATTATTGACTCCGGACGTACAATTTTTTCGCTTAAAACTCGGGGTGACTAATCCGAATCTCACAAGATGTACAGAAATGACTTCCGATTAACCTGCTGAAATCAAAATTGTGATATTCCAATTTGTTTCAGAATGCCAGTATACCAAATGAACGAAAATCATCCAATTTCGGCCAAGTCGCAGCACAATTTTCATTTTCTACTCCACTTTAACTCAAAAACTTATGGACCGATTTTCACCATCTTTTCACACGATGTAGAGCAATTAGTTGAGCTATTAATGCACATATCCACATGGTGGTGTTGCATTTCATTTAAGAACACGAGAGCAAAGAGTGAATACGGTCAATTTTGATGTCTGCAGAAATCCCCCAAAATTATTTGGTTACCGTAGCTACCTCCCTTGAACTACTGCGAAACGTATGTGAGTTTTATAATCGCAATGCATGCCTCTACCGAAGCTGAAATGGTGAAGATCGGTTCAGTTGCTGTTGAGATATTCAGTGAGATTGGCCGATTTTTGCCGTATCGTTTCAAAAGTACAAATTTCTCACACCTCAATCTCTGGCATTACTGGACCAAAGTTCACCATATTTGTACACGACGTAGAGGGATTATTTGCACTATTCACCTGCTTATCCATATTGCGATATTCAACTCTGTTTTAAAATGCCAGGGTGCTGAATGAAGGCCACGTGAGCAATCAGCCAATGTTTGTGTACAGGAGTATGCTGACGGTGACTGTGCTCCTGAGCTGACAAGGGAACCACACAAGGAAGACATTGGTGGAAAGAGAACTTACTATGATTCTGTCGTGGTGTGTGTCATGCGCAGCTTCATTTTACACTACTACATAGTTGACTTGTAACTATTAACTAGAAACATAATGCAGTGACTTTAGTCACTGCTATACCGCCGGCGCGCTAATTAAATTTGGGGGGGGGGGTGCCTATACCAGCCACCCTCGACCGATGAGGGTCAAATTTGGTACATTGGAGTGGCCTCCATTCTTGTAAACTGCCCAATTTTACCTTCATCTGTTGATTTTGTCGCCACTTGTAGCCAAAAAAAAACAAAATTAAGCAATTTTTAGTGCGTGATGTAATATATACATCTCGCGCTTATGCTACAATGTCAGTGTCCGTCTGTCTGTGACGGAAGTGCATTGGCGCATTATAGCTAATTTAGGTTTTAAATTCCGATCCACATTTACCACGCGCGCCTGACTCAGGCACGCACTGCGACTCACCGTGCACGGCGTGCATGCTAGGGCGTCTTTATCGTTGTGCAAAATTTGGCTGGAATCGGTTCAGCAGTTTAATACTTCCCAAATTGATATTCTTTTGGGTTTGACTCTGTGAGCGGGAGACAATATTAACAAGACCTTGAAAAGGCACTAATGGTTGCAAAAACACGTAATTTGAGCCATCAAGCATTAGGCCCCTTTCACATTGGAAATTAATTTAGAAATTTATGTTAATTACTTCATTTCGCAAGAAAATTTCTAGTGTGCACAGTCAGCTTTCGAAAGAAATAAATTTCGAAATCTTATTTCGCTATTTAGAACATGATATATTTTGCTAAATTTCTTCTGCGAAATTTCGATTATGGAGCGCTCTAATTGGTCAGTCGGCCAGTGTTTGCAAACATTGAACGAAGCGTCGTCAATGTTGGCTTTCGAAAGTTTATTTCCAGTGTGAAAAGTGCGCACTTTCGAAAGAAAAATTTGGAATTTTTTCTTTCGAAATTAATTTCCAGTGTGAAAGGGGACTTAAGATTATCCCCAAACTGACCGGTATCTATAAAGAAGAAACTGATGGATGAATGGATATGTCCACAAAAATGCACATAAACACGTGACATTTCACGTATGATAATGGTTGAATTGATTCCAACCAAATTTTGCATGATGACTCTTTGTGGACATAGTAATATATTTGAAACGACATCCATTTGAAAAAGGACATACATGTATATGCAATAGAAAAAGTTTAAAGGCAATTCACCAAGAGACTGCACGGCATGAAAGATCTAACATCTATGGGGATCGACTTGCTCATTTAGGTATACCTAGTCTAGAGTTGCGCAGATTTCATTTGGATCTAATATCTTACTATTATAAAATCGTTTTTGGCTTGACGTGCTTAGACACTAAAACCTTCTTTACGCTTAATCCTATATCTGTTATGAGAGGGCATGCCTATAAACTATACAAACCACAATGTCAGAGTTCTCTATGCAGAATTTTTTTTGTGGAAAGAGTAATCATTATCTGGAACTCGCTCCCCAAAAATGTCGACTTCTTATCCCTTTCTAAATTTAAGAAGTCAATAAACCAGACTGACTTCTCCCTGCACCTTAAAAACACACCTTAACAATCTATTAGACTGTTTCGCGATGTTTTCATGGATTTTATATAGTAGGGCCTATTAATTAGTTCAACTTTCTATGTTTTTAGCTTACTGCGTATGAATGTATGAATGTGCAGATGTATGTGTATGTATGTTTTAAGGGCAACTATTAGTGCTGAAATAGCCTTGTTGTCCTGCTCACTTGATACATGTATGTGTTATTGCCATTTTGATTTATCTTGAGCAAATAAATAATTGATTTATTGATTGATCACAGTCGATTCAGGGGTGGGGTTCGGAAATGAGGCTGTCCCATTATTGGCTTCTAACACTCCATTTGCACTAACACACATATGCATGATCAATATATTTGGGTTTGTCTTCATGGATTTGTAAGTTTTTGTTTTTGCTTGTGCAGACAGTTTTCCAGTGCTTACTGCGTGCACCAACCAACACAGGTTGATACACTTGGTGATTGTGTATATGTGTGTGTGTGTGTGTGACCGGGCAGGGCAAGGTTGGTGCATACAGTCAGTACGTGGTCTATGAGAGACGACGGGTCTACATGCAGTATGTGGTGTTCTACAAGTGTGATCGACCAGTCCCACAACTGCCACGAGTGCCTCGACGACCGTCGGCAGCAGCTAGCAGACGTCGTAGTGGCAGGAGCAACCAGCAACGACGACATGACGATGACCAACATACTAGTGATGAGGGCAGTGGCGGAGATGATGATGATGATGATGATGATGATAGCAGCTGTGGACGACGTGAACATGCGACAGACACAGACGACAGTGGTGACCAGCTGCCGTGTTTATCGTCATTGAACATTGTCCACGATGATGACTTGTCACTGGACGATAGCAATATGTCAGTCACTCAGCTACCAGCACATGGTCAGCAGCTCATTAATCACGCCTTTATGATAGTTACAGGACTGTAGAAGCCATTGGCCAAAATAATGCAATAAGCCAGATTTTGACCCCTCACATCTCAGTAACCACTGAGCCAATTTTATATTTCAAAATTCAAACTAAGAACTACCACCCAAAAACCACCCATGTTGCAAAACTATCTTGATCCGGCGACATGGGTGGTCTGGGTGAATGCCCTGTTTGCCACTGTTTGGGTTCTTTGTCTTTTTTTGTTTTGTAGTCGTGCACAGTCCGCACCAGTGGACCGATTTTGATAATCTATACGTCATACGACGTGTTTCCACCCAAGGATGTGCATTGTGGGGGTTGCATTGATACTGCTCCTCATTTAGGGGTAAAATGACCTCCCAAAACCCCATTTTGCGCGTGTGAAGAGGCATTTCCCAGCCAAACACATGGAATATTCAAACTTCCATGTTATGAGAACTGCTGAATGGATTCCAATTAAAATTTGCCGGATTATAAAGACCTTCAAGTACTCCTTGTGGGTGTTCACTAGCATATGCTACGATCTCCTCAGAAGACTACGCCAAATCCGCCGTGAAATTATGATACAGTTGGTTATGTCTCTTGTCATATCTCGTATTGACTACTGTAACTCTGTACTAGTTGGTCTTGCTGCATCAACACTCACCCCTCTCCAGCGGGTTCATAATGCAGCTGCTCGGCTCATTCTTCGCCTCAGTCGGTCTCACATAACTCCTGCTCTTAAACAACTCTACTGGCTTGCAATAAAATTTTGTATCACCTTCAAAGTCGCAACGTTAATGTACAATATTTTCTGTCAACATTCCCCTTCATACCTCAAGGACCTAGTGGCATTCAGCCCCAGTGCACATCAGCATCAGCTACGGTCATCCACAACCAGGTCCGCTGTTGTCCATCGAACAAGAACACAGCTCAGTCGATGCACATTCTCAGTCAGCGGCCCTTATGTCTGGAACAGTCTCCCCACTCACATCAGACTCATTGACTCACAACCTGCTTTCCGACGTGCATTAAAGACTCATCTTTTTAACATTGCTTTTAATTAGTTTATTGTTCACCTGCCTCCGTGGCTCAGTGGTCTAGCGATCTCGGAGCTACAGTGCAGTGAGAGCCTGGCTGGCTTGTTCGGAAGGGCATGGGTTCGTCTTCCTGACTGGTACAGTAGGGCGTGGGAGTCAGGCCCTTGCCCCTCGGCAGTTAGACTCACGCCCGTGCCCCCAGCATGGCGAGTCAGGCTTTCAGCATGTAATGAGATTAAAATCTCGGGCAGGTATATAGGGTTCGCCTGTGTCCTCTTAAAACTGTGACAGGCTATCACCCTCAGACTGTACTGGGGCGTCTAGGTGTGGTGAGAGCCGCCGGTGTGGACAACAGATGGGAGGGGCCATGGCATGGTGGCACCTGCCAGAGAAACCAGCCGGCTTAAGCTGGGCTCTATAAATATACAGTACAAGCCCCAGGGTTAGCAGGGAAAAGCGCACTGAGCTGGGCCTGGGCTAGGCTTCACCACCAGCCGGGGCCTACACGTCTCAGCATTGCGACTCCCTACAGCATTTCAATATAGAACTCAGCTACAACTGAGAATCACTTGGGGACGGCGTATAGGCCCGTTGGCGGCCTGTGTCTACGGGGCTGATAAAGCCCTGCCCCTTCACGATACAGATACAGATAGTTTATCGTTTTTATTTGAACTTCTGTAATGCACAGTAGGTCTGTTTTATGTATACTGGGCACTATAACATTTAATGTATGTATGTATACATGGTCCCAAAATGTGCCTCACAAATCCAAGACCTTGAAAAAATAGAAAAATTGCCATATCTCCACAACCGTGTCACCGATTTTGATGAAATTTGGCATATTGATGCACCTGGGACCTCCACAGCCAAAATTTTATTAGTACATATCAAACGTATATGCAAATGTAAGAATAATAAATAAAAGCAAATTCACACAAACAAACGCACAGTGGACAAAACACACTATAAAACATTAAACAACCACAAATTATAGCAAACTAGTAGTAGATATAGAAATCAAACCAGATCTAAAAACATACATGTATGTGATACACATTTTGGCTTATACAGCATTAGATAAACTGTGATTATTTTTTTCTACATAATAATAAGTAATGTCAGGTTAACTTGAAATATTGTGGTCAAAAGCTGTTGCAAATGATATATTTTGTGTAGATTTCGCACACTAGCAGTGAACGAACTCTTCAGCTAGCTGACTAATCCTTCATGTAGGGTTAACCAACCAACGCTGCCAGTAGCTGAGTCTAAGGCTGATCAGTGGCGTCCGTGACAGCAGCTTGTTGTTAGTTGGATGCAGTAAGTAAGTAAGTAACATGTATTTGCAGAGAAACTTGCGCTTGTTATCATAACTGCAAGAGACAGACAGCTGTATGAGAGCTGAGCAAAACATGCAAATATTGTCATGTTGATCATTTATCTGTATAGCTTTATTACTCGCAATAGACAATTTTGACTGATGCTACATATTCTATTGCTAGCTAGATAACCCCGGTACAAGCACCATACTGCTGGTTGTCGAATAAATCACAGCTGGTACTGAGCTTCACAGAATGTGTAACATCTGTGGAAAATGAACTATTGAGTATCAAAAGTCCAATAGTTTATTCAATGCAGTCCACACACACTTACAGCCAGCAACACAACCAATGAATTGTTGAATATTCTAGACTGGAAGTGCCAGCTAACAGCTACCATTATGATGCTAGTACAGATGTCATGTGACAGCTGTATACTGTCTAATTCTAGCATGAAAAATGGACCAAATGCCTAAATACACTGTTTCACAAAAAATTATACCAGTGATAATTTTAACAGTACTGGTTGTTGTCTGATTCCAATAATTTTTGAGCAAAAATATTTGTGAGTGAATATGCCATCAAATGGTGGTTTAATTCTCCACCTCATCTCTTCAGTGAACTTAACTTACCTTGCAAAGCTTTAAGTCCATAAAAATTATAAATTTAGCCTCAAATTGCACATATCCTAATGCTATCAAGTTTAATGTGAAAGTGTAATTAACAGAAAAATTTTATTATGCCTTATTTACTTATTTATCATGCAATTTCCGGCCTAGGCAGAACAGGTGTAAGTTTTCTTGCATCAGTGAGATGAAGCAGTGCATTATCAAGGTCACTGTCAATGTCAACCAAAATTTTTAGTGTGGCTAAAACAGCAGAACTATTATGAAGTCCACAGAGGCGTAGTAGAGTCACAATACAAAATCAGGAAATGTTTGTCGAAAAAGAAATGTTTTTAGGCATTGACGGAAAACAGGGATGAAGACGATTGAATGTCCATAGAAGTGATGCAGCGACTGGAGAGGAGTGTCGACCGACGGTTGTGAGTCGGAACGGCGGCACAAGTAGCTGCTGTGATGATGAGGAACGAAGTCGGTGGCGACCGGGTAGGTCGAAGACGTGAACTAGCTGGTTCAGATAGGGTGGCGCTAGACCGTGTAATACACGAAACGCCATGACAGCCACCTTGAAGTCCACCTGCTGTGGTAGATGCAGCCAGTGCAGAATTGCAAGGGCGTCTGTGACATGGTCGTAGCGACATAGACGAAACACCAGACGAGCAGCAGTGATGAGAACAGACTGGAGTTGCATTGTTAACATCTGGTAGTCTGCGGGAGAACGATATGGATGCAGACATCAACAAGTGGAGAAAGTGACTGAAACCACGTTTGTGTGCAGGTGACTTTTTTGCACACTTATTGTGAGCTTTTCATGAGACAAAAAACATGGACAAATAAAGTGCAGCTAACTTGGTTTATTCCCAAAATGATGTTCCTTTACCACCAAGTTTGTGCTATTAGGTTCTAACGTTTCTCAAGGTAAGGTATGTACACTAAACAGGTGAAGTAGAAAAATAAATCACTTTCGATGGCGTATTCTCTCAGTAATACTCGTACCGAAAATTACTGGAATCGGACAACTGCTGTTAAAATAAAATTATCGTGAGTGGTTTGGTGGCATACTTTTTTGAGACAGTGTGTAGTGTTGTAGTGACTGATTGATGGTAATTTAGCATTTTTGGCTGTTATTATTTATTTTGTTACCAAACAAAGATGCTTGACAACTGTGCTGTTGTTGTGTGTCTATCATGGATGGCTTTGATGATAACGTGACAATACTAAAGTTTGTATTGCCGAAATTGTTGCATTTCTAGCTCAGAATCAATAACCCTAGGTGTGATATGCTTTGCTGTCAGTTGTGACTGTGATAAGTCTGGTTTGTAGTGTGTCAAGACGGCAATGCCATGTCTCAACTGTGTGACTGTCGTCCTACCGCTGCCCTCACCGCCACTGCCACTGTTAGTAGTAGCAGTGGACAAGCAACACAGCTAGTGAGTGTCGACAATGGGTTCTTGCCATGTAACAGTAACTGAAACTAATGCATTTGTATTGTGCCCGCTGACATCACAGAGGTAAATCAGTCTACTGTCCATATATACGGACTCATATAAGCATGTTTCCAGTTGCCGTTTAAATGAGTCTGTTGAGTGCAGCAGTTTCACATCTGTTTTGTGTCGATCTAATTGCAATTATACAACAATTGTGACTATTTGCAGTCAGCATCTGGCAGTCTTAAGATTTAAATAAGATCTGCTGAAAAAATAATTTGGTAAGCTGTTATGGTGCTGTCACACCTTGACGATTTAGCCAGCGTATGCCGACGTATGAAAATTTCTCTGAAATGCTGGCATTTCACCGTCCACCGCGGGATGCAGAAATCGACATTTTTATTCAATTTTGGGCATACACATAGTGTATTCACGACTTGGACATATACATAATGTATTAGTAATTAATATAAAACGTTTTGATAACTTATAAATAACTTATAGGAACGAATGCTTAGCGTGTTGCTGGCATTCACAACTTATGCCCAATAATAGTATAACGTATGCATATACTATGGCAGCATATCACCGACGATCACATGTCGTAGCCTATAACAAAGCTGCCACTCCAGGCCCGTAGCCAAGGGGAGGCCAAGGGGGGCCATGTC
>Ga0209782_1000624_pt1 | contig 16121 bp, 7 predicted proteins | sample WorMetmaBAHAMAS1_FD_187390 | JGI IMG/M metagenome (GOLD analysis project Ga0209782, IMG submission 187390) | Marine gutless worms symbiont microbial communities from Max Planck institute for Marine Microbiology, Germany - Inanidrilus... | ecosystem: Host-associated > Annelida > Digestive system >...
TCGTCTATGCGTCGGTCTTGCCTCGTATTTGCCGCGACTACTGCGTGCTGATGAATTGCTCTTACTCTGACAGCCGTGCAGAGTCCCGTGACGAGCGATGCTTTACTGGTCCAGATTCAGCAGAAAGATCGCCGCCCTAGACACACCGCCCAGGCCGCCTCAAGGTTCGTTCACACCGGATCTGTAGGGTGCCACGTGGCGCCGCTTTCACACCGGTGTGAAAGAACCTTTACGGTTTGTTCGTGCATTGCAGTACGGTACATCGCGGCAGCTACAATGCGGCACTTAGTGTGGATGAACCTTTATCGGTGTGACGTCACAGTGAGGCAATTTCAAAATTACACGATATATACAGATTTATATCCAGGCATCCTAGGTTTGGGAGGAAATAACAGGTATTGCTGGAGTGCATAGCATAGCCCCTCATTAGGAGGGGGAAGGGGGCAGACGTAAAGCCCTCCTCCACTAGAAGCTGAAAGCTTTTTGCTGTATAAATAGCCTGGGCCTAACTAATTTTGTATTTCCTCCAAAGTATTGTAAAAAACACAAAGTCTTATGTGCAATAATCAGTCAAAATTCATTAAATTTTTTTTTGTGTGCACATTTGTTTAGGCGGAGTGGAGGGTGTACTATGAGAGTTTGGGTCCCTGCCTGCACCTATAAGTCCATCACGTGACCCTTTGATCACTCATGAATTGGCTTTACACCGTTGACTGGCTTTAAGCACTGCATCATACCAAAAATACTTAGGGGATTTCCAAAGTATGGTGAGGGGAAAAGTCCCCCTCTTCCATGAAAAAGGTATCTGAGTAACACCATGCACTATATCCTATTTACGTGGTAGCAGTACATGCTATATTTTCCTAAATACTGATTAAGAAATTACGCATAGCCAAAAAGGACTTCATAGATGTTATTCCACTTCTCCTAACTAATGTTTCTGCGCTACCTTGGGAATCATGAACCCCGAAAACGGGTATTTTTAGTCATGCTGAAAATGACACTGCTTTGGTTTGCTATATCTTCAACACTCGTCGACCAATTTTGATAATATTTTGTACACAATAAGGTCATATTATTAAGTACAGTATGTAAATAATTATTATTTCTCGACTAACCATTTTGGTGTAACACCAGTTCGTCAACAAGGTCAATGCGGGCACTACGTCATCTGCCACTGCCGGGACGACGGTCGACCAACCAGTAACCCACAGCGATTGCAACAACTTGCAGACGCTGCTGATATTTTAGCTTTTTCTGGAAAACTTTCTAACTAAATGCCTAGCATTGTAGCCTTTACTCAAATTTTTAATCAGAATCTTATCTTCTTTAGTAAATGGCACGTTTACAAACAATCAGTGACGTTGAAAATGTGCCATTTCTGCCTTCGTAATTTCGCAGCCAATTAAGAACGTAATAGCAAATGGACATGATAAATTAAATAGGCTTACGACAGCTCAACCTTCGTAGCTATTTCCTGCCAGAAATTATTAAAATTGATTGATGAATGTAGAAGATATACATGTAGCTAGAAAAATCAGTGTTATTTTCGGTATACAGCATGACTGAAGAGACCAAATTTCTGGGTTCATGTTTCCCCAGGTAGTGCAGAGACACTAGGAATGGGAGGTGGTATAACAAATCACCATTTAATAGCGTACTCACTCAGCAACATCTCTGAAAAAAATTACCAAAATTGGTTAATGTACGTTGAAGTTAGTGTGCTACATCGGTGTCGTTTTTTTGAGACACAGTGTATATATGTTCTGTACTAATATATGAATCGCCAACTTCTAGTGACTGATGAAAGACATCACAAGCCATACCGCTTATATTCTAAATTAAAAATGAAATTATTAATTAACACTAAATATTTAATCTGTATTTATTTTATTTTTGTTTTGATGTACTATTTAATTGTAGTTATACATTATTCTTGTTTAACTTTTTATTATTAACTTCAGTTATATTATTTCGCCTTTTTGTTTGTAGGCAACATTTCTTGGTAACTAAACAAGATTGAAGTTTTGCATGATTGACTGAGTCAATCATGCAAAACTTCAATCTTCAACCTAGTACTCCAGTAATTGTTACCCAACTCAAACAAGCACAGTTATGACTTACTTCAAAAAACCGTAACCGCAGCAAAATGCAAATGTTATAATCCGTGCCAAAAATGTGCAGTTAATAATAAATGACAAAATCGCTGCATATCACACAGCTGCCCAGTTTAATTTTTAAACAAGGACAAATTTGTTGTGGCTTTGCCACCAACAATCACAATTATTGTATTATAACTACCACAAAAGACTTGTTCATATTTGTGCTTTCGCCACTCAAAAAGTTGTAATCTTCACCACCACTCAGGCGCTATTAGTCACTTTAGTGCTGTTGTCTGCACCGAAGCATTAGCAAAACTAAGACACACGTATCGTCAGTAGGGTCGACTTGTCGACGACATTCTAACAAAACGACGATCAGACGCCACAAGCACTTGACGCCTATCTCCTCGGCTACTATGAGAGGGCACTACACTTCTACGCACTTCGAAGCGTCGCTGCCGGTGCCTCTGGAAAAATGGCAGTGCCATGCCGAAGCGAGCTGACTGGAGCCGAACGACTCGCGGACTTGACTGGCTGGCTACAACATATCGCATTGGATGCCAGCGAGTGTCCGACTGTAGCCTGACTGTTCTTCGAGAGGCTGATGAGGCGTCCTGTGACAGACGGCGATGCTGTTTCAGTTCCGCAAACTGCTTCCGCTGCTGCTGTAGTCGTCCTTCGGTCTCTGCCATACGTCGCTGACGCCTCGCAACGCATTCAGCGCGCTTGATAATGTTGCGACCGATGACCGACTGAAGCGATCTTAGTTCACCGCGAGACCGCAACTTTGAAGAAGACGGCGGACGAACGACATCGTCCGGCGCACGCGTCAAACTGTGCTGTTGAGGAGGCATGGCCATCGGCTGACCAGTTTCCTCACAGAAGTCAGTCATATCCGAACTGCGACGTTTCTTCTTGACTGATTCTAGCTGCTCCATTGCTTCCTGAGCACGTATCATGGCTTTGATAGCTCGCGCTCGCATTTCTAGCTCCAAAATCTCCAGTTGTGTCTTGGACAGTGAGTCCGATTCTGAACTACCGTGAGATTCCGGTGTCACGTCTGATTGCTGATCTGATGAAACTGGCTGCTGTGACATTCGCACTTTCCTGTATTCATCTGTGACGGACTCCGAGCAAACTGCCGAAGATGAGTCAGGCGAGGATTTCACTTTCACAGTCAATACTTCACCACTTCTTCTCCGAGCTGGACCCAAGTTTTTCTGTGTTGCTTGTGAGGATGATGGCCTACTGATGCTATCCAGCTTTGACTGCTTTGGCCTACAGGACTCGTTGTTGTTACTGTGAGCAACAGCAGTAAGTTTTGTCCTTTCTGGCAGGGTACGATCATGACTCGAATGCTTAGAATCATATTCGGGCTTTTGTGATCGTTTACGACCAGACGTAATGCCACTACTCTGACTCTCAGATGTATCAGCATTCTGTCCTGTAAGGTCCTGAGGAAAACGATTTAATCGTATGATACGGGTGGCTGTTTGACTTTTCTGTCGCTGTTCGACAGTAACTGATTTGTCGTCTGACTTCGTGCCTAATTGCTGTAATTCATGCTGTTCTATTCTAGGTTTACTGGATTCAGGCAGCACTGGTGGCTCAAGTCTGCTCCTCTCATTCTTTCCCTCACTTTCCATTTGTTCGTCGCTAAATTCATCATCCTGCACCTCAATTATCATTGCACTGCAGCTACTCAGGACAGCATGATCTTCCGCCAACTCCGTTTCACAAGTATCCGTAGTATATGACACATCGGCAATACTAGAGCTCTCTGCAATTTGTGTCTCATCAGTCACGAAGGCTTCCTTATCTTGCTCGTCTTCAAGCTGCAACTCACCAACATTTTCCGAGTTTTCTACTGCAGCCGCAACATCTGCGGTGTCAGCTGCTTCAACAGGCCTATCAGCAACGTTGTTGTTTTCACTCTCGACATTCATGTTGTTTTCATTTTCGGCGCTTGCCAGTGCATCGTCTTCGCAGTGCACAAGGTGCGGACTCGGACTTGCCTGCCGAGGAACTGAGTCAACCTCCGCAACTGGCGAAGCAACCAAATCACGCCCATCTGCCGATTGTTCCACCGGAATAGCATCATCGGTCTCCACAACATACGTCTGTGAACAACAACGAAAACGATGCATCTAAATCACTAAAGTGCCGACAGCCGCAAGTTTACTATTGCTGAGCTCTGAGCAGCAAAATTCAGGAAGTAAGTTTTAGCTACGGTGAACAGTAATTTTCTCATTACATTTATGGTACAATCGTGATAAGTAGTGAGAAAGTAAATAATCAATTACATACAGCTGAAGTTAAAAGACAATCAGGGCAATAATTACAGCTCTGTGACATATGGCACTATATAAATTTGTTTTTGACAGTCAACTTGTGTTCCAGTATTTTGCTAAAGGATGAGTCTTTTCTTAGTTAACACTAGCCAAGATTGTGGGTAAAGACAAATTCATTACAACATCAGTCAAGCCCAGCTATAATGAACGTGCCCAAGCAGTCGGTGTAAGTTAAAGGTAAAGGGTGTCATGCTTCTTACACCAGTCTATGTGCTTAAGTCCCTTTCTTAAGCCACTGAACCGGTAAATGGACTTACCAAAGTCCATGGTGCATGGCCAGTGCGGAGCCAGACCTACGGATACTTTCCCTGCCACACAACACGCCAGTATTCCTGGCACTCATTTCCCATCATGCTGGTGGTAGAAGTCGGTAAATCGAATCGGGCCCTGGGTCGGCCGAAACTGTGGACGTAAAATAGGGTACTGGATCCGATCCGTTTTTTCGTGGACCGTTTGAACTCTACAAAACATACGGCAATTTTGGGATAAAAAATGTAATTCGCTTGGCAGCATGTTTGCAAAGAGTGCCAGTTAACTAGAAAGACATAAAGCTGAACTGACCTTGAGAAACTTTATAGGTGTGCAAGTGTCATCGGGCTCCGACACGAGACTCGGTAAGCTGGCTGGTGTTCCCGGCACTTCTGATAGCTGTTCAACTTCAGGTTCCTCGTCGTAGTCCAGTTCCTGGGAGTCTGCCGTCCCTTCAACCAGATCATATGCCACCGATGCAGCAGCGAATGGCTTTACTATTTCACTAACCGATCCATCCTCGCTAACGAATACTTTATTATGTGCAACGGCGGCACCTTCCGAAGATTGTGACAAATATCCAGTAGCATCGTATTCGGTGGACGCAGGTTCCGATAACCCGGATATGGCAGCTGTGGCAGAAACTCCATCTGCCATGCAACTACTCTCCACTGCAGCCACACTGGAAAATACAACAAAAGAACAGTCAGTGCAATTGCTTCTAACACAAGTTTTTTTTGCCAATTACTGCAAACTACAGTACCACTAGTTGTAACTTATTTGTGTCATTCATTTTTAGAATACATGCATTTTGAATAAACTGCCAAATATTAACACTGATAACATTAACGATAGCTGCTATAACTAAAAACATCAAAGCGAAAGAAGCAGATACCTACAATGTGATTCCAGTGGAAAAAGTTACGTGCTCAACAGAATACTAGTTTTATTTGATGGATCAAGAGTTTCAGAAAACTGGTACATGTTAGAAAATAAATGTAAATCTGTTAACATGTTGGCCAAGAGGACATAAGAAAACATTATGCGTGGAGATGTACACCCACATGTGTAAAAAGACATTATAGTATCAAATCAGACCATGCAATTGGTATATTTTCTATCTATCTATCAACAGCAAATATAACAAGAAGCATAACAGTTACTACATATACCTGCACTTTGTCGAAAATAATCAATTGGGGAAAACTATAACATTCTGATACACAGAGGATAATTCGGCAACAGTTTACAACATCGTACAAAGTAATCTAAACCTCTCATAATGTGTCGTGTCTGCATAACATTTCTTTGTTGTATCTGCTGAAGTCTGGTGGTCGTCATCTGGCAAAATTAACAAAAATATACAAAAAGTTTGCACGAGCATACAGAAGCATCTTTCGATAAAGCATTTACAGTTTCAACAGCACAGCGGCTTCTATAAGCAAATAGGTGGCGTAATCTCGTTAACGTGTGCATGTTTTTGCAAGTGACCCTCGGCACAGTTGGTTAAGCTGACGTTTTTTTTGGAGACATTCTTCAGTGGCCGATCTCTTGGATAGTACTGACATGCAAATTTCAGAACTGTTCACACACGTGTCCAAATCACTGTGCACAACTTACGTATGTAACATAGCACAGTACAGTTCCGATAATCTTCTCATTTATTTGCTTCAGTAAAGTCTAGATAGTTTTAACTTTCTGGCAACAGCTCACCCGTGATAGTCCCGAACACAGGACCATTAAACAGATGCTTGCACTTAGTAATGTAACATGATGAGTAACGAAAAATCGCACAGGTACCTTTAAATGCTACATCAAAGGAATGCATGTCAACATTGTCCTCCGTACCAGATGATGAAATCTCATCTGGATCATCACCTGTAAAAAATGTGAAATGAAAAAATAAAAGTGAATATGTGAGCATGGAACCAATCAATCGATCAATCAATAATACTTTTAATGCTTCAACAATCTCACACACAGGAAACACAATCACGTACATTGTTCACAGCAATTAACTGATAACGATTCAATATTATTTTTTAAAAATACAATGCCTACTGCCAAACCGACAGTTTGTTCATGCTACTTGTGAATAACATTAATAGACACCCATATGTCTCAGTTAAATAACCAGACGCTGTAGTTTTTTGCACCATTTCAAACCGTTGTAAAAATCATATTCACTTTATAATTTTACCTACTGTCTTGTTTTGTAATACACTGACTCAGAGCACTTCAGCTACTAACAAATGCACATTGACAAATATCATCTTATTTTATATTATACTGCAATTATAATTTCCTACAAGATCTCTGCGTCTTGCATGAATATCAACTTGCTCATTGCGAGCGTGAAAAATTTACAATATATCAACAATGATCTGAAATCTCAGTAACCTAACTTCCTGCCCATAGACATCCACAAATCTACATCGTTCCAATTACACAAATGTCATTACATAGACATTTTACTGTGCCACATGCAAACTTTCAACTTATAACAGACAATGACATATTTTTGCTTTCTGGCATACTTTGCACATATTTTACGAACTGTTATACATATGAGAGATATATTCCATTAAATAATAAGTTCAGGCCTACACTGAAATGAATTACATCTTCGTAACAGAGAAAAGCAATAGTAATAATAACGTTAACATTTACCATCAAGTATGCGAGTAATGCGCTTCTTTGACATTCCTTCTAGCTGTTCGGTGCATAATGACTTCAATTCGTCAAGTGAAATTGGCTAGCCACAAACCAATGACGTTAATATCGCAATCACCACTGTGCAAATGAATTTAGCTTTGAGACATTATTAAAGAATTAGGCATCCTAAACGCTGTGTCAACTTTATACCCGTATGAACGTTTCAGTATCTACCCATACATAACCCAAGACTTTCATGAAGGTCTGAGCATGGAGACTGCTTATGTTGATTGCTTTTACAAAAGCTTATCAAAAAATTCAAAAATTAAAGTTTTTTTTTCCGAAATACTCAATTTACTGATAATTTAGGACAACAAGCAACAGCTAAACTTTAGAGACTATCTATCATGCCAACAAATGACACAACACAACACAACCTTTTATAATTTTGACAGGACAGTGCATTTTTCATAATGGACACAATTTCATGTGTGCACCAGCCATTAGGCATTTGAATAATGCCACACTGGTTAAATGTCTCTGTTGCGCAACATCAATTCATCACTTCTTCTTGAAGAAAAAAGATCAATATCGACAATGTCTATTCTGGTCAGATGTCTTATGCTACAAACCAGCCAAATTGTGCTGCTCATGACCACAGCTCTCATTGGAAGGTCAAGGTCAAAGGTCAAGGTTAGAGTTAGGGTCTCAGTTCAAAACATGGCCGATGAAACCTCGATCCTCTATCGAGGACAGTTATCTAGTTAAACTGGCACTGAGACGACAGCCTTTAAAACAATGCAACAGTCACACAGGTATCTTACGGTACCATAACAGTCCACATATTGCTTATTTGTTTAATTCACGTATAGGTGCCACACGTGCTTATCTGCTATCACTATTATCAATTTTAGTAAGGCCATAACAAACAAATGTAAAGAGAATCAGAGGAACTATTTATAAATCCGCATGGTCACTGACAATAAAAATTTAGGCCTGTGAAAGGAGCATAGATGTGGTCACAGCTGTTGGTCAAATTTCGATTATAAAACTGAGATTCACACGTTTAACTCGAGCTAAAGTGTGCGTGTTATGCCAACATTAGCTGAAAGAAGGCAGTTAAAATTAACCAACGATATCAAGTAATCAACGAACACCTTCAATATTTCTGGCAGCATTGCTTTCAGCTTCTTGGTGCTGATGCTGCAGAACATGTGGCCGACAAGCTGCTCGCTGGAGCCGATGTATCCAGCGATCGGCAACAGCTCTTTAGACAGGTCCAGATCAGAATCACGGTCACTCCCGCTGTCTTCTGATGCATTCTCGCTTTGTTTTACTTGCTTCAACTTCTGTAAAAATAACGTAACCGTTTTATACAGAGATAACTGACGCTACATTAATATGCTAAAAGATTAACTATATAATTATCGAGACTCCCAGAAAACTGCAGCCATAATATTAAGCCATTCATATCTAATTTAGCATCTCATACTTTTCAACGTCACAGGTAGTTATGTAGTGACAAGCATGTCTCTATCTACAAACTTATGGCAGACCACTAATTGAATTTGATGTGTGACCTATTGAATGCTGCCATTTCCTATGACCATCACGGTGACTTTCAAAGACATTGCTTAAGTTATAACTTGTACAACTGTGCACACTGCAGAGGACTCAGTGCTTAAATTGACGGGGAAACAGGCGAATGCCACATCCCTACTTTTTATTTTTTAAAGGGAGAATGCAGGGCTGCCAACCGCTTGAAGCCAAAAATAGGGAGATTCGATGGTCTAAAAATAGGGAGAAATAGTAAACATTTTCACTACAATCGACGACATACAAGCAAACAATTATGGACTATTTTGCACTGTATGAGTGAGAAAACATTACAATATAAATAAGTAGGCCAGCAAATGGCACAATGCCATTCTCATAATTTCTTGGCGACATGCTGATTGCTGGATGAAAATAAATTTCCACAGCTGTTTCCCCAAGTTGTGATTTTTGAGTTCAAAAAGCACCACAAAAAGTCTACAATGCATTTGTGCACTTGTGGCCAGTGCTCTGCCTCAGACTCTGCTGGGAGAGCTTACAACTCTCCCAAATACCCTAGCTAGATTTAGGGAAGTAAGGGTCAAAATGAGAAGAGAAAATAGGCAAAGAAAGAAACAGGAACGGATAAAAAAACAAAAGTGAAAGGAAGGGAAGAGAAAAAATGGGAAAAGGGGAGGAGAAAGGAGAGAGAAGGAAGATGAAGGAAATTAATTCCACTTATTATTTTACTATTTAACCACTGAATGGACTATCACTGTTAGAGAAACTGCATCATACACAGACTGGCGAGCAGGTGCAGGTGCTGCTGCACTAATACAGTATTGCTCATAAGCAACAACATTGCCTAGACCTTACTTTATAACACATGCACTCCAGTATGACACCATTATCAACTTACCTTTACTTGTTTGCTGTTAGCTTTGCTGTTAGTCAAACGCTGTTTTCTGATCTCTTTATTAGTCTGTCGTGACGGCTTAGCTTTGTGCTTACGACCATGTGTGGAGTCAGCAGCCATTGCAATGCTCGACATGTTGCCTGCGTAGTCCTATGCAGTATCTTCAGCCTATAAACAAAATATCCATTAAACTTCAAAATGTCATAAAAAAATAAATAAAACCTACGTTAAAAATAAAACAGCAACTTATTCCCATAAATATTTCTCTTCTACTCACATCCTTCATCTCGGGAAACTGTCACCCATCAATGAATTCGTTTGTGAGTTTACAACCGGATAACTTTCTTGTGATACAAAGTTCTAGAATAAACCTTGGTGCTACCAACTCAGTATAAGTTCGGATACAGAGAATCTATAATCCCCTGCAAGCTGCAGGAACAAGGAGCTGCCAATGGACTGGAATCTTACTACGCGTGTCAACCGGATCATGCTCAGTAATTTGCAACATGTATCTACGTTCCACAGAAAGATGCTATTCAACGTTGTCCAGCTCTTATTGTACTGAAAGAACACAACAACAACAGCCGTCCCATTGGCTGTCACATATTTTCGCCACACCCCTACTTCGCACTTGCTGTCTATGCTTGCTGACACCTCTCTGGCCGGGCCAACAGGAGCCGGTGTCATGACACCGGATTAAATGTACGCAGTGTCTATACACACGGCTGGCTGGCATACTAAAAATAGATATGTAAATATATGTATATATGTCGATTCATTACGGCTCTTAGCAGCAATCCCACCGACTGCCGTTGTAGTACAGCTAGGAGCGCGCTGGGCTGCGGTGCTGCGTTTTCTGAGGTCTGGGTTCGAATCCCGGTATGGTGATTTTTTATATTTTACATCGTTTTTTGTGTTTTGTAATCAATTTAGTGTTTCATTTCGCAACATTTTCACTTATTCAGATAAACATCAAGGTGATGTAATCATGCATAGACAATTATGATTAATCATCACATGCACAGCAGCCGTGTAACGACCGCTGCGCTCGTCTAAACACACGGCTAGCCGTGTGTATAGCATCAGTCTTAGATGCGGTCATGCTATTTAACGCCATCAACACCCTAGCTCGCTTACTGGGCTGCATACTGACAGACTGGTTTGTGGGTTGCCCAAGTACAGTTTATATACATTGCAGTCTGACTGTAATGTGATAATTGTATCATTGATGGTTAAGAGTATTAGCTCAGTTGCTGTTGATAATGGCTTGCAAGTACTGTTTTACGCCTGCCGTCTGTTCTGTGCTCATCAGTTGGATTATTTCTATGAGGGTGTGTTGCGACGGTCTTTTGAAGTTGAAGCTGTTTCTCCAGCACCCAAGTGCTAATTACGTCTGTAACTACTCGGCACGCGTGCGGCATGGCCTTTGTGGTTGATGGAGTAGGAAACAACGCCGGCAGTGACACCGCCGCTGTCGGCAGCTCCTTTGATGTTGCTTGCGGGCGTTGCGGGTGTTGCGGGCGTTGATGGCGTTAAATAGCATGACCCTCTTAGATGTATTACACTACGGTTGATCCACGTTTACGTTTACGTTTAGTCTACGTCATTCAGTTTCCATGAATAAGCGATGTAACTACACAGACAAAAGGTAACAGTACACACTAAAAGAATGTTATCACACTGTTAAAAACCAATAAAACACAAAAATCACGCAATCATCACTACGAAACTAAACATTTCCCGACCTAGTGAGTAGTGAGGTATGAACCAAAATTATTTCAGTTACCGTACGATACGAAACGGAAAGGAACTTCAGCGCCATCAACGGTTTTATACATCCGTCACTGTGGACTCTGTGTGTGCAGTTAGCCACAAAATATTCTACCGTCAGCTGAAGTTTGAGCGTCAAACGCTTGAAAAGTAGAATAGCCACAGATGAACAGAAACCGTCTAGACGGTCACTTCGCTTCAGTAACTATGTTTAGTGAACAAGCACTTCAGCGGTCAGCCAAAAAGCCATCCACTTGAGTCGCAATTTGTCTAACGGTTTTTGGGCCCATCTTCTCTTGAACAATTTTTTTATATAACATGCGTGTTAGAAAATTGCCAATGTCACGCTATGGTGGGATTTTTGGTGGCAATGTTTGGGGATCGAATTACTGATAACCGGCCGCCCGACGGCCCGAGTGCCCGAACCACAGACTTTGCCCGAACCACTGTGGAGTGTGGCCCGAACGCCCGGCGACTGCTCAGTAATCAGTATCGATCGATTAACTAGTTTTAGCCTCTCAAGTCCACTAGCGAAGAGTACTTAATTGTTTGGAGTCGATACGATCTGTGGCGTTTTAATATTCGTCACAGATACGATTGACTTTGATTTATATTCTACGTTAATCCGAATGTCGAATTCGTCACAGGTCGAATAAAGCGAAAATGAAAATATTTTATTATAGATGCTAGTCAAAAATCGTATTTGTAGAATCAATTAATAATAGGGTGGGAAAGGGGACGACTTGTATGAAGAAGGTGATGCATTCGTATCATATCGTATATTATCAGTTCTATGGGCGTAGGCAATTGCGTTATGCTATATCAGTAGCCCACGTACGTTGGCCTTATATAAGCTTACAGCTTATTATAGCAGACTTAAAAATCGGATCTCATTTTGAATTACAGCTGTAGGCCTACTTGCATGGCTACCATGTCATATAGGTAATAAACGCAGTTACACTACAAATAACTTCTACTTCCAGTTTTTTAAAGTGGTGCTTAAAAATTACGGTGTAGTATAAGGCATTGTTTCGCCACCTACACTGGCCAATGCCTCAACGGCGCCGATAAGGCTTTTGCCGAGGCAAGGTCGACTCAACTAGTCTTTGTGTGTGGCTTGCATGTGATGCTACGCTCATTGGCAACATGCACAAAATTTGGTGAAGTTCTGCTGTGTGATTTTCGAGTTATGTGATTGCAAGACAGTCTTACTCATCACAGTACTTCGCACACGTGGAATTCAGCTGGTGTTGTGTAACAATACCCACAGACAGTTTATGGAATACTGCTGTAGTTTAGACTGACGCTGGTGAGAATGAAGTAATCTACAGTTGAGTCAACCTCGTCTCCGCTAATGCCGAAATGGCGCCTTTGAGGCATCGGCCGGTGGAGTTGGTGGAGTGTTAGACTACACCCTTAAAATTATGTGTGTGTCAATGCAGCAGTAAATTACTCTGCACTGAGTGCCCAGAAACACTTAAGTGGAAGTAAATGGGCACAGAGTGGCCATGCTTATTTACAATCTAACACTAACCTTAACCCTAACTCCGGTCCCTTCAGTTACCCAAAATACACGAAAGACGACGAAAGACGGTGAAGGTCAAGCGAAAGACGGCAAAAACACGGACGAAAGGTGAACGGAAATCGTGCTGGTTGACAAATGGAAATAAGAATTAACTAAAAGCAGAATTAATTCTTTGCAGTCGAATCTATAAACACACTAACTTCTCAGTTTTCAACGAAAAAAGCATTAAAAACTTAGTGATGTACACTTAGATATTTACCAAGCCTATACCATGATGTACTTTAATAGTCTAGCTGATTTAGATGGACAGAAAGCACCCATTTATAGGTGATACAAAATATTTTATAACAGTAGGGCTAGTCATTGTTACTCAAGAGTCAAGACTGTTTCACTGGTGCATTATATTTTTTATGGTAGGCCTATTATTGCAACTGTTGTAGGCCCTCTTGTTAGATGTAGTTTGTATATTACCATAAAATGTCAAATAGAAGTCCATAGTTTAACCCGCTTGTATTTAAAGCCCGGCTACTATTGCAAACCTAGGTAAGTTCTATTTAAGTTTTATGGTATACAGTTTTGTTTTGTATGCTGTTGGTATATTTGGCAATTATTCACATTTTTTTCTGTTATTGTGTTTATATTAACTGAATGCGTGTAGAAATGAGTGTGCTGCCAGATTTATTAGCAGCAGACAGTGACCTGGATTATGATGAGTCACAAGAAAATACGGGTAATGTGCTTCACTGCTATATGTACGTAGCATACACATCATTGTCATAATGCCATTTATAACAATGTAAGGGTAGTCCAATATTTGAAATTTGATGTTGCAATAGACTGCTTCCACGATAATCATGACTTGTAAAAATTTGGTTATACATGTATATGCATTAGGCCTATTAATTTTTATCGCATCTATATGCTCATCATGTTTACTTATTTATGATCATAATGTGTGCTTACATCAATGTTGTTAGTTGTGCATTTGTGTTGAAATAGCTGAAGATGTTCATCAACCGTCAGAACCATTGAATCAGTCAAAGTCCATTTCACAAGATAATAGTCCAGTAGCTGTAGCAGACACAAACAGGAAACGACAAGGGCAGAAGAGTTTATCAAGCCGTGATAAAACTAAGGCCAGAAAAAGTGACAGTGCTGTAGTTTTGCAGAGAGACAAACCCAGCAGTTCTAATAGGGCATCAACAGGAGATGCTAATGTTGCAAGTCACTATAAAGCCTCCAGTAAAGGAAGCATGCACAGTAAGTATGCTGCATCAAGAGTTGCCAGAGAAGAGAATAGTATTAAATTTCTGTCAGCTGAACGAAAGCGATTGGAGAAACAAAATGAGGAGAGGAAACGGCGATTGGAAGAGCTAAAGAAGCAAGAGATGCTGATTGAAGCTGCAGCAAAGAAAGGAGGTGGGTTTTTTATTGCTAAGTAAATTTTTGTAATATCCCATTATGACAAATTCCACTAATTCTTATGATAAATTGATAACTGATTTTTACTTTTGATTTTTTTTGTCGTTTGTTTTGTGGCTGTATGTAATAGACTAAGCTGGTTGTTGGTTTTTTTAGCACATATTACATATTTTTTTGTTGCCTTTTTCATGTGTGTTGTTTATGTTTCTTGTGTTGTTGTTGGAAATGGGCACATATTTTAGTTAATATTAATTATATTATTATCATTTTTGATGCAGCGATTTCTTCTATTTGAAATAGTAGAGTCAGAGGTGCTTGATTTCAGTTGACACTGAATACTTAATACTTTCTGCATTAACAGATTAATGTTGCAGTTACTGGTATGTTCTGAAGCCTTTCATTGTTGAATTTGAATGAATGACAGGAAGCGGATTACTTTAGAGTCCTTTATGGCCTTATTTGTAATGAGCATGGAAGGTAGACCATCTAAACAGCAACCGGAATAATTAGCTATAAGCTGCATGTATATCGAATGAGGTAAATGTTTAATATGGCTAACAACGTTGGTTATACTGTTTGTCTATGCAGAGCCTTATGAAAAGGAGTTGGTAGAAGTGAATTTCATGTCCAAAAGATCAAAGTTCAGTGAGTATCTGTCATCTGATCGTGAGATTTAGACTAAGTTTTGTATTAACAACAATGTCAAACAATTTAGCCATGTCTTAATGTCAGTTCAACTTGGTTTTGACGTTTGTTGTAAGCAAAGCTTTGCTGTAGATCTGGGTTATGCCTATTGTGTTAATATCTGCTGAGTGATTGAGACTGAGTTATGGTTTTATGTACCACTTTACACAAATTAGGTTATTTTTATTTTGGAGACGCCACTTATTGTGGCAGTGGCATCAGTAGCAGCGGCAATGTCTTTGGCTAGCAGTACAGACCGTCCGTCGGCTGGCAGTCTGTTACTGTCTCACCACAGCCAGCCGGTGCCTCTTGAAAGGCATATCTCAGTTTTGGAGCATCAATAGTATGATTAATTGTTTACGCATTGTGTCAGAATCACTGTATTGTGATTCAGTGCATCGATGTGATGCCAGGACGAGCGTCTGGTTTGTGAAGGTCCCATTTTAGCCATCAGCGATACCATTCTGGTAGCTGTTCATGTCGAACAGTAGACTCCTTAGATACGAAAGCTGTAAGTAGCTGTCTTTTTTGCAGCTCAGATACTAATATATTTGTTTTTTTTATCCAGTGGCACAGAAAGATCTCGCTGGTAACGTCTTTGCATCGATGGACAAAGATCTTTCGGCCGAGAGTGAAGACGGGGAAGAAAATGTTGGCAGTTGTGAGGACCAGCAGACTCCGGAGCTTGAGAACCTTTCCGCTGCACATCCCGATGAGTTGGCCAGCAGCATATGGGAAAACATTGACGAAGCTTCTGTCAATGAAGATGACATTGCGTCCGCAGTTGATGATGATGATGATGATGATGAGAATGCTGATGCTGATACTGGCACTGAAGATGGTGATGCTGAAAGTGATTTTGAGATCAATGCCGGTGATGCCAGCGATATTAGTGGTAAGATATTATCTGCATG
>Ga0209782_1000625_pt1 | contig 16116 bp, 13 predicted proteins | sample WorMetmaBAHAMAS1_FD_187390 | JGI IMG/M metagenome (GOLD analysis project Ga0209782, IMG submission 187390) | Marine gutless worms symbiont microbial communities from Max Planck institute for Marine Microbiology, Germany - Inanidrilus... | ecosystem: Host-associated > Annelida > Digestive system...
AACCTACCAGGTAGGTGTTTGGTATGTAAACATGGTAGTCACGTGATTAATATACCGAAAGCTGACTGGTCTAGCGTGAAAAATAAACAACTAACAGCCACGCCCTGTTAGGTTCTGGTAGGCGACGAAAAACAGGCCTAAAGCAAAATGTCACATACACGTTGTCAGGGCAGTACTTTGGTTTACGAAGTCGTCGTCCGCTGGTTAGATAGTTTCGCGTTTCCGAGACCTCGATATCTGGATACGGAGTAACTCCACGAGTCATCAGTTCCCACATCAACACTCCAAACGACCACTACAGACCAGTGCCGACCAACATGTTTGCGTAAGAACAATAACAACAAAAACAACAACACCTGTTTAATGATCTCCTTCCAACATGGGTAAGATAGCACAAAGCACGTAAAATAACCAGTCTGGATTTCGTGAACCAAGAGGGGTGGCAGTGGCATCAATTGGACCGCATGCAAATCATTATCACTTCATTCTTGACAGACAACCGTGTAAGCATCACATCAGTCAGGTTCTATAGGCCGGATTATCTTCCTGATTCCAAACCAACAGTGTCAAAGCAATTATAACTATAAAACAATGAAAAACAAATACTTAAGCAGTAATCGAGAAAACAGTCAGTACAGCATCAGTTCACTAGAAGCATCAACAGCTCGATAAAACCTCGATTAGAATTTTATGCCTCTTTTAAAACAACTTATCAGGTTATATCATGTATTTATGATTACAATTTATCACAGAAGTTACTTAATTCAGTAAATCAATCATATACATGCACAAACAAACCACGTCCGACTTGGCTGTAAAGACAAAGTCTTCAAGACTCTCCAGTGCCATCCACTTGATTGGCAGCTTTGCCTTGCGATCCCGGCTGCTGTAATATTCTCTCTCAAAGAGCTGATGAGAAAGACCAAAGTCGGCAACTTTCACCTGGTTCTTGTCATCAATCCTGCAGCAAATGCAAAGCATTTCCATATCACGTTCAGTGTTTAGGATACGATTCGTTCGTTTCATCAGGGGCGGCGGTTGACTGTTGGAAGTCTTTCGACGTGCCTTCAGCTACCGCCAGCGCTGAGGCCTAGACATGGCCCAGTGCGCAATTCCCCTCTAACCCTGAGTCTTGTACTATATATTTATAGAGCCCAGCTTAGCTGGCGGGTTTCTCTGGCAGAGTGCCGTGTGCGGGCCTCCTATAGGTCCGCTGGCCCCTGCCATCTGTTATCCGCACCGGCGGCTCTCACCACACCCAGACGCCCCCGATCCCGGTGTGATGGCCTGTCGCAGTTTAACGAGGACACAGGAGGACCCTCTTAGGATACGATTAAACTGTGACAAACTGTATGATAGACCACACCATCTGTCAAAACAATGATGCAGTTGTCAAGAAGCTTAGCCGAGGGACTGTATGGTGTTTGTAATCACCACCAGACACAAATTCACACTGCAAAAATAACAAACTAATAAAATACAACAAAAAAGCAACAACAACAACTACTACTGTTACTATCTACTATCAGTTTTTGTTTAATTGACCTTCATTTTAAGAGTTATTCCTCAGCCATGACCCACTAAAAAGAACCTTTCTAGTGTTTAGAGTGGGTTTTATACAGGCTGGATACCCTTCCTGACACCTAACCAACAGTGTGGAAGTACAAAAATGAACTCAAAGCACCAACATCAACCAGGTAAAATCAGCCACTCGACATTATTGTTTCTGGAGCCACCAACTGACAATTACAATCTTTACACTGGTTCCCTACTTATGCCATTTTGTCACCTGCATCAATTTTATTACAAATCATAGCAAATAGCAGCAAAATGAAAACAGCACAACAGATATTTGCAAAACAGAAATAAGTTTTTTTTTGGTTTGGCATTATTATTTATGTTAAATAACAGCATCATTTACGTTGGAGTTACAGTACTAAGTCACATGCAACAAATAAAGCATGGTGGGAAAAATAAAGAACTATATATAGTATAAGCGCCTGGCTCACCTACAGGGCAGCGAATAAACCAGCTACCACTGTTAGTTAGAAAGGTGATAAAATTTCACAAGGTAATAAGTGAATTGTTTAAAGTTTAAGTCTAATCATCTTGGAACAAGGTCAGCATTCAGATAATTCAGAGGCAACAGTATAGTGCCACCTATTAGAACATTAACAAAAGAAATTTACAAAAAAAACAGGCAACCAGCAAACAAATCTAAAAAGGCAACTGGTTAAAGGCGGTCGATATAAATGTAACAATAACCAATCACAGGTAAAACAGAAGCAGCAGCTGTGAACTGATGCATACATGCAGTTGCGAGCCGCCAGGTCACGGTGGATGAAGTTAAGGCTGGACAGGTATGACATTCCTTCAGCAACCTGCTGAGCAAGCTGCAGCAGCTGACGAGCAGTAAACACCTGCGTCATCAACACACATTCACCTGTATATCACTGTCATAAAGAATAATTATATAAATCGAGACAAATCTTTATGATATAGACCTTACAAAACTACAGCCAAGTGAGTGGATACTGCTGCTGCTGCTTTTAGCGCAAGATGTAATATATACATCTCGTGCTTATGCTACGATGTCAGTGTCCGTCTGTCTGTCCGTCCGTCCGTCTGTCTGTGACAGAAGTGCATTGGCGCATTATAGCTAATTTAGGTTTCAAATTCCGATTCAAATTTACCGTGCACTGTGGTCACGGGGAGGGCTAATCTAAACAATAACAACATCTCGTGCTATGCTAGCCACTGCTAGACCCTCTTGTTTAGTGATACTAATAATAACAATCACAGCATCAACAACATCAAGTGAGCTGAAAATACTGACAACCACTGATATACCAATGTAGAATGGTTTCACGAGACATAAGTAAAACTGTTTAACTAATAATTGTGGAGTAATTACCCAACAAATGGAACATACAGAGACAGAACTACTAGCTTAACTTAAAATTTGGATGCATTTTGATAAAAAAATGTCTAAAAATGTAGTGCACATTTTATGCACATCCAAGCTATTCCCACATAATATATGCCAGTCTAAACATTCATTGACAAATGCCGATGACTGACAGCAGCAAACAAATATAACTCATAGCAAGTGTCCACTAACTCTGGATTTGTCTTTGACAAACGATCGCAGATCACCATTAGCCATGAACGGCAGCACAACCATTGGTTCTTTCTTGTATCCAAGGCACAGACCGAGAAGGCTCAGGACATGGGGATGATTGAAATTCTTCATAATTATACCCTCTTGAACAAAGTTTTCCACAGCTTTCTGATTCAGATCGGCACCTACACAAGTACATCATACGTCTAGAACAGACAAGCCAATATAAATACACTGCCAACGATCATTTGGAAATGCTCATAAAAAGTATTATCATTGTCAGAATTGCTTTCAAATTTCAAAGTTAGCCAACGATATCACATAAATAAACAGCATTCTTATTTTTGCCCATTCTTCTGCTACTTTATAATGGCTCTCATGAGACAATAGTTAAAGCCTGAACAAACTATTACGTACTTACAATAGGAGATACCATTTTTGACATACAGGAAACAGCATCATTGCACAATAAATTTACATAATTTACAAAAAATTGAACTTAAATAACTTAATGTAGACATCAAGTTTACCTTCAATGGTCTTCACAGCGACAGGAATTGGATTCCTCAAAGCGTTATCTCTTAAAGTAGCAGCATACACACAGCCAAAGTGCCCTGAAACAGAAAAATAAACAACGGTGATAAGCACACATTAAGTCCTAAAAGTGTACACTAATTATACCACTAATACAATACACATGCTAAGCTGCACAGTGTATGCAATCATCACATCATAACATTTCAGCATCTCATTGAGATGTCAATACCATGTAGCTTCCACTACTTTCTCTACCTTTAAAGAAATTTCAGAATTATTAATATTTTTGTAAAAATAGCAGTATTTCATATTAGCTTTCAAGGACAACAAGAGGCTCAGCTATTACACAATGTCAAAAGATGCTATACATGTAAGTCAGTTGAAGGTTTTTCTCAACTGCCCTACTACCGTATAAAAAATCGCATTAGGCAAAGCGAATAACCTTAGATCACTCAATGTCATCAGAAATGGTGCTATTTGCAGCCATTGCTCTGCAGTAGATGTTGTTACCACAGGTCACTAACAGGAAGTGATATCAGACTTGGTATACGTAGTAACAACAGCTCTATCTTAGACTGTTCCTGAGCAATCACCACTACTAGACCTTCGCTCTAGCCCGTGGCTTGCAAACCATGGCAACTGGAAGTAAATGGAGATAAACGCTGAATACTTTGTGGATACCTCCGCTTCATGAGTAAGTGACGTCATAAACGCATTGTGACGTCACTTCCGTTTCAGACATTGTGTTGTTAATATATATAGATTACAGAGAAGTCATTCAGTTTTTATATAATAGTATAAATTACAGCTAGATGGTCTGCCCTAGGATGTTAGCATAGCACTGAGTAGTAAAAATGCACTCTCCATCAGATCTGATAAAACACAACGCTTTGACAGCAGCAAAATAAACCACAACATAAAATGCTTGTATAATGATGACGACAATGTACCACTGTAAAAAACAATATTGCCAGTCTTTGGAGGAAATGGCCATAGGAGTTACACACACACTAATCATTTTATCATTTTCAATATTCAACTTCCAAAAAGCCACAAAGCAGTCACCTTTTCCTAGCATGTTTCCAATTTCTAACCGCTCTTTCGCAATATAAACCTCTTTTGCAGCATTGCGAATTCGAGGATTTTCAATATTCTTCAGCAGTTCTTGAAAATAGCGAGCATCATCTGCAAGTAAAAGCATACAGTCACTAAACGGTAATTCAAATGTACATTCATCACCACTAAACTGCAGATAAACATATATTTTCTGGACAATGGCAGTTACTAAGTAGGCAATCAGCAAAAATGCTCTAAATATCGGCTTAATTACTGTTACAACTCTTGTTGGATGAAACCAGCATCTATGGAATGATGGCCCCATACAGCAGATCACACTGTTTATGAACTATAAAATAGTTATCTGGTCATGTTAAGGTGCATCAAAATACAAGAGTCCCTGGACTATTGCGCAGCATTAATTGCATGACCGTACGTCTAGCCATTTTGACAGACTGTTTGTGACAAGACTCACAGACAGTGGACCACAGCATATACCACACTAGAATAATGTAACACGGGTAGAATGTAATATCTTTGGCAACAAGATTAAAAGAAATTCAGTGACGGAACAAATTACTTTCATCATCAAGCATGACTCAACTAAAATCAGTAGCAAATATTAACGACAACATAAAAGTCCACCGTTACCTTTCACTGGCTCTTCAGCTCGCCGAGAGGCATCAGCTGCCGGCAGCGGCTGGAGAGGCCGCATCTCAACCGGCTGTGGCCGATCCTGGTAATCGTGGTACGAGTTCCGCACACGATCTTTGCGGCCAGCAACATTGCTCATCATGACAATAGGCTGTCGGTGCTTCTGAGCCGCACGACGCTTGCGACGGACACAGAAGATGACGACCAGCAGAACGATGACAGTGACCGGCAGAGCAAATCCAAAGACCAACCCTAATATCAGCCCCATCTGTGGACCGTGGTCAACGTAGCTCACGTAGCCGAGTTCCTGGACAAAGTTCCCAAGTCGAATCTGCAACAGATCAGTACGGCAGCCAACTGAAATTATACTGAACAGAGACCGTGTTTATTACTATCGTTATCTATTGTGAATCTTCTTCCTAATTCAAATGCCCAAGTTGACAGCAGCAAGGGCATGCGAGTAGTAAAACTCTGCACCAACAAAATCTTCAAGTTTTTAACAATGGTGCTCTCTAACACAGGCTGTCCAGTATAACAGCCAATGGTTGCATTAGTAGTAGTAACTTAGTAGTACCTACACTTACTGTAAGTGATGCACTGGGTACTCGCATAAGACAGCCTCTCCTCAGTGGCTGATATACGAGATTTCGAGTTCCATCAGTGCTTAAGCACTGTTGGTTGGGCATTTAGTCAGTAAAAATCCACTGCCACTATTACAAAAACTTTTTCCGAGTACCTGGCCAAACCTGGAGGTCGGTTTGGGTTTAACGGCACTTTCACACAAACATGGCAATATTGTGACTTACAAATAACATCATACAAATATCTAAATACCAAAAACACATAATACATTTATTAAACATTCACAACATAGCATCACACAATCAGAAGGTACACAAATTTCAGTGAATATAGAAATTACAATACATAAGTAACAGAAAATATAAAAATCAATCAAGGAACAAAATCATCAGACCAAAAATACACTTTTATTAAATTATTACATCAAGTAAGTAAGTAAGTAGATAAATAAGTAAGTAAGACAAAACTTAAAATAAATCAAGTAAAGAAAGCTGGTTAAATAAAAGCAGAAGGTATCATCAAGCCACATAACATGCAATACATAACCAATACCTTATTTTTACTTGGATCACTTCCAACTAAGCTATAAAGAGATTAAGGACACTTTCATCAACCAGTCATAAAATTAAGGCAATCTGTATGACAACAGCAGCAGCATGCAAGCCGATTAATTCTAACAAGTCAGAATTTTAAACACAGTACACTTCGATCACATCAGTACTAGCATCACACATGCAGCAGAGCAGTCGACAACGAAGCGACAGTTTTATTACCTGGACTGAGGCATCGCCGTCATCATTCAGCAAGTTCAACAGCTTGTCGTCGCTGTGCGGCAGGTCACACGTGATCATAGTACTGCTTATGACGTCAACCAACTGACACTTGCTCGCGTTCGCCACAATCACTTCAATGTCTTTGAACTCGCCGTATGCATCCAAATCCTCACCCTGCCAACCAGCCAAACAACCACACTGAGCGCTAACTCTAGGTCATACTGACAATTTTAGCACAAAGAATTTGACAAAGAACCAACTACAGCAACAGCACTCAGCAGAGAATATATTTCCACTACGTCACACTAAAATTGGCATGGTGTTGTTACCATCTCAACTGTACCACAACTGGTTTTTTGCAATGAACAGACATATGAAACTTTTTACCCCATTATTGTGAACTATGACCTTGATCTTCAGTCATAACCTAGATAAATAACCACCATGCCAATTATCTAGGTCAAAGGTCATACAGACACATACTGGACCACAAAAAAGTCAGTCAGTAGCAGCCTCATATCAATAACCCAAAAATGGCAACATGAGTGAATGTGTAGTGAATGCGTTTTTTATGTTGCAATTGTAAAACAACCAAAATAAATAAAATGCAGTCCGATAAAACAAATTTTTCTTCTGTAAACGACAGAAATATTATAAAATCTTGCAATACACTATTTCTACAATGCAATGTCTGACATTTTACCATTATCTCAAGTTTCATTCCGTCGGTGTACTTGACAATATCCTCAAATGCAAACACAGTTGGATTCGGAATGTATCGGAAAGGTTGGAAATTAGCTCCATTCGCCTTCCTCATGCTCAATAACCCTTCCACATTGTCCATGACAAAGCCGTAGTCCAGTCCAAACAATTCATCCGAAGAATCAGCGAAATCCAGAAGGCTTGGTGTCTGACAGAGCATGAAGCTGCCAGCAGCAGCAATGCACGGCTACCGAACAAAACACAAATACAGCTCAACACATTACCTCTTCCACTGAGATATCCCCTCAGCTCAGCTTTCATTTCACGGCCAAATTCTACATAATTAAACCTTGACAATATATAGCAATGATTTAACTGTAAGTAACAACATTAGTTAAACACCGCTAATCAAGCCTTTGCAAGACCGTCGTGTCTTCCTTTCTACGAGACACAGAGTAGTAGCAATCATACCCCAGTTCTGTTCTCATTGTTGACGTAGACAATGAACTGAGGTTTCTGAACAGAGGCTAGATTCAAGCCTCGAACTTCCAGCTTGTTGCCACCGCTAGTAAACAATCAGAACAAATACATCACAGTGTGCTGAGCTGCATGCTGGCACAAAGTCATAACAGTACCATGAAACATTTGGGCAACGGGGATATCTAGCCAGTAAAAAACATCTTCATGAATACAAAAGTTCACTTGGATGTAATTTGAAGCAAGTCTGGAGAGCTGGGCTTGAAAGCATAGTATCTGCACATCACAAAAACTATTGATTGTCTACTGTCTCAGTTATACCCCGAGACTGGTTGGTCTTTGCTAAGCTGCCAACAGCTGTTCATACCAGACCACCAGCACTTAACGTTTGGCCACCGGGACCTTCGCTACAGTGGACCTGATGGCCTAAAACTTGTTACCAAATAGTTTTAATGAGCCAACCCATCCTTTGACAGTTTCCGACATGATTTAAAAACTTCTTAGTGCACCAGCATACATATTCCATTAAAATTTGTGATAATGTGCCATATTAATTTATAATCAACAAAGCTAGTTTTGATCGCCCTGTACTATGTTCAGCCCATATTATACGAATCATGCCAACTCTTACAGCCTCAGTAACTGCTCATGGCTGTGGTGGATGGCAGACATCGTAAAACTAACAATGATAACATAACACAACTGGCACACAATGCCAGATATGCACTCCATCAAGTATATTGTAAGTACATGACCAATCTTACCCGATTATTGCAGTTTTGGGATCAACTTTCGAGACTGTCGGATCATCACTGTACATATACATGTGCATGTCCGGAGAAACGGGAAATGGCTCAGCATTGTCAAACTGGAGAGAAACTGAAACGGATATGGGATGCGGTTGTCGTGGTGTAATAAACTCCAGCTGTGATTCACTTCTCCTAAAATAACAATATAATTTGTGACCAGCTAGCAAATGATTTTAGTACTGGTACTGACTAAATTAAAAAAAAAACTAATTAATCACCAGAAATTAACTTCAATTTTCACTCAATAAAAAGACCGTGAAAACTGCAGAATTTAAGTACTTGTTATCTTGTTTATGCTGATTGCTTTTATGATTACTACTATCTATGTTGGCATGTCAGTGACACGTTTGAACCACAATATGCAAACTGTTTCTTACAGTGAAGACAGCTAATTTTAGTGCCATCCGGTGCGGCTCCATCAGAGTTTAAAAAGCAAATTATTCACAGCCATTGCAGTGTTTTAATATGTTGTAAACCACGGCCTTAGAGATATTAGTAATGTTATGGTGGCCATTTTTAAAAATTTAGTCGAACAAAAAAATCAATTTAACGATTAATCAATTGATTAATCATTATTTTACGAGCGTTTAATAATCCCATTATCTGAGTTAAAGAACAAGACATATCTACGTGATTGTAATAATGATAATAATGCAGCAATCGAGATTAAAACAGAAACAAAACAAACCATTTGTTAATAGCAGACTTCACCCGTGGAGCGCAACCCACTATGTGTACTTGCTGTTCTTTATCACTGAGCAAAATTTGGTTGGAATCCATGCAGTAGTTTCAGCTGTTAGGCTCTTGCCATTAGGCATACATGTGATGCACCACATAGACCAGTGTGTAAAAAAATCGCAAGTACACACTGCCAGACGAGGACCGAGCCACGATCACAGTAAACACGCACAGCAAACTTTTGGACATGGTTTTTGAGATATGCGAGCAGACAGACAGACAATACATAACTATGCTTAGCAACCCTCTCGGGAGCACAGCAATTGGCTCCAGTACCACATGTGGCTCCAGTACCACATGACATATGTTACTGGCATCGGCATAAAGGGAGCAACAGTGGCGGCTGTGGTGGGCACACTGGGAAACAAAAAGGACATCTGTTCCACTAATCATCAGAGGTTCTCTTCTGGAGGACACGAAGTGAACCAGCTGATCCAGACTCACCACTAACCATATGATGGTGACTGGTGAACAAATACATGTGCACTAACAACTTTCCGAGGTCTGGTGCATATAAAAGTCAACAGCCCTCAGTGTTTTGACACTGCTGGCCAGACAACAGTACGGGCTGCAAGAAACCTGCGCCGATTACACGCAAAGGTTGTTTGTTGGCAGACTCAGCAAAACTTGCATTAATGCTGGAAAAAAAGCCCATCAAGTAGAAAATAAGTGCTTTGCAAACAGGAATTGTCAATACATAACTCAACTAATGAATGACTGTGCAGCAAATGCAACACAATCTAATAACTTCTCAATATAAATATACTCTCAGTCATTGTAAAACAAGAAGAAACCTATTCCGCAACTGGGAATGCATGGATACTGACAGCGAAAATAACAATTTCACGAAATTAACCTGACAACTGATGCAGACAGACGATTCATCATGACCTTTACCGTGCTACCATAATGCAGGTTCGACCCAGTGACGACAACCAGAGTGCCACCAGAACATGGGCCTTTCCTCGGAGACCAATCAGAGACTGTTGGATTCTGGCAAAGCACACGTACAAGGTTATAAGCAAAATATCGGACAAGACTTTGCCACGATATTGACTTACAGCAAGGTTGACTACTTTTCTGGATAACAATTTTACCTGTTTTTTTTTTACATTTAGTATCAACAAAATGGCACAAGGACTCTTACAATGTGCACACAGTTAAGATGTTACAGCAACAGAAATAGCAACAACTGTATACATGATTACACCTTGTAGAAGACTGAAAATTACCAAAACAATCAATCAAGCATATAAATACGAATACAAGACATTACATGCAAAACACTAAACAGTTTATGCCAGTTAATGTAGGTTTGGGCATAAGTTTCAGTTAATGTGCAGCAAAATATCAGGACACGGCTAATTCAATACACATTGTGGAACTGCACAAATAATACCACTAAAAGAAATAAAAGTAGATCGAGTTTGGTCATAATGCCAACAGTTCAGTAAACACAACAAACAACAAAACAACAACCTCGAATGTAAACTTGTCGTCAAACACTGTGGTGTACTTGTTGCTGACTACGACTTCAATGGTACCACTTTGGACCGAGCCAGATTCCCCAGTGACACATTCAAAGCTACATTCACAGCACATTGCCAGATATTGAAACACATGTGTTATAATGGTTTTGGTTTAATTCTCAACAATGTGCGCACTCGGAGTCTTTTCTGCAGTTACTTCGTGTGTGGCTTTCAAAACACGATCTTCGGGAATAGTTACAGGCCAGATACCATTCCAGTCACCAAACAAAGGGAGCATCAAAGGACTTACAACCAACCGCAGCGAGAGAATGCCACACTCTAACCACATCCTTTCTTGATCTATCAACTCACTTCTGAGAGAAAAGGATTTACTATGTCTCTTTACACTGGCTGTCCAATGCCAATGGTCAGAATCCTTCAACAAGACACATTATAATAAAGTGTCCTTGTTGTACACATTCACCTTATAGTTAGAACCACTTGCTGGTTCTTTTTCTGTTCTGCAGTCAATAGCGATTCACACAAATGTAAGCAAAAAAAATCATTGGTTATTACCAGTAAACCTCACTCAGAGCAGCTGCTTTAGAACAAAGTACTCAACCACCAACTTCCTAGCTGGTTATTATTTATCTATAGTTTAAAGTTCAGGTTTCTTTTTCACTTGAAAAAATTCAGGTTTTCTTTTTCACAATACATCGTGAAGTATTGCAATGAGTATGTCTGTCCGGCCGTTTGCACATCTCGAAAACTACAGTGATAATTTTCACCAAATTTTTTCTGCATGTTGCCTGTGGCCATGGCTTGGTCCTACTTTGACAGAGTTGCAATAAGTTATGTCCTTCCGGTTTTGTAAAATCATGATGTTGGAAAAGCTAAACATCTAGATCGAAGGTCACTTAGTTGAAAAGTTATTGTCCAGACTGGCCCGACTCCCCTCCAACAGACGTCATCTGAGTCACAGTGACTGCCTGGAGGTTAAGAGCAAAGATAATGAGAATTGTTCTGTGCGGTGTATAACATTCGTGCACAATGATATGCATCCGTATGTCAGGAGTTTTAAAATTTGTATAACCACAATACCAGGTAAGAAATTCATTATCATCATTATCATCAGTCGTGTGGCCGACGAGGGCCATCACGTCGTTCCACCACAGTGACCACAGAGAACAGCACTCCTCGATATATCCCCAAGTATGTTGTAGGGGGTGTCCCAAAGTGGATCTGACCATTTGATGTGGGGACGACCTGGGTGATGACGTCATGAATAATCTGGAAGTCAAGTGAGTGATAATTCAACATGACATCAAAGAGCCATGTGTGTCGCCGGGTGGATTCGTCCAGTTGGGCAACATGTCCAAAAAGAGCAGTACATCGTACGAGACTGGCTGAAAAGAATGTCTCCGAAATAACTTAGTTTGTGTCAGTGAGACACAGAACTCGATCAATCAACAAGACTGACATACAGACACACCTGACAAACTGCTCTACCTAGATCATTAAGATCTTAGTAACGGAAGTACAAAAATTCAAACCAGCAAACATTACACACCTCTCAGATGGTACATAGCTGTCGTCTTCAACAGTGCACACTGTGCCAGCAACAGTCACTCGCAAGTCAGCTGCAGCTTTGCCCAAGTTAACTCCACTAACACTCAACCGGGTGCCACCTTCGACAGGACCACCGAGCGGACGGAACTACAGCAAACGATTCATGTGCTACAAGTTACTGACTCAATGCATGTTATCTGCATTCACTACCACTATCAAATGTAAGCATAATGATTACTAGAACAGTGCATTTAATTCAGGTAATCAGACTAACTGGCTCTACCTTCAACAGCATTGCAGTCTGGCACAAACACCTTCAGCTATTCTGCATCTTCAGTACAAAATGACTTAACCTTATCCGTCATATCTCTCCAAACTTTCGTCGCTTTAAACCACAACTAAAAACCTAACACATACTCTTCGTCTGCTAGCTAGCGGCCGTCTATACCACAGCTGCAACTGATTTGTGCATAAACACATGCACTTATATGTAAGATGCCAACATATTATGTTAAAGCCAACAGCACATCACATTATCACCCTACCAGACCTCTGTCGTAAGTGAAGAAAAATATCAACATCACAGAAAATTAATGAGCAAAGCATACACTTACTGACAATATCTGAGGGTTGGGACACACATCGTCACGAGTTAGTATGTCTTGTGACTGGCAAGAAGCCGCACTTTGACACTGATCATCGCACCAGACACAAGTGTAATCATCGGCCAAAGTCAGACATTGTCCACACGTAGACGCCATTGGCTCACACTTGTAGATTTCCACTAACCCAACACATGTTGCAATATATTAGTGTCATAATCAAAATGAGCACATCTGTATCACATAAAATGAAGTCTTCAGATGGGCTGCTTGAGGCAAGAAAACCAGCAAGATTTTAAGTCTCCGATGAAAGTTGCCACAGGACCTTACTAAAGACTGCAAAGTCTCTATGATGGACGCCTTCTTACTACTTAAGTAACAAGTCTCACTGTGTCATCAGATCTTCAGTGTTGTCTGTTGACCAGGCACAATTCCATCACTTAGTTCCGCATCGTATATTCTAGCAACAACTCAGTTCAAACCCTTGTTCCAATTACCAACGTAAATCTGATATGCTCATAAATGGAGGGCCAAAGAATGTCAGTATCAGTACCTACATAGAACTATAGCAAGTCAATAATAAAATGGGAGCCATATTAAACAACTTCACTTAAAAACAATCGAGGAAAATGCAAGCAATAACAACTTCCAGAAATGGTAAACAATGCGGAATACTTCCGTTAAGCAGAATTGTTAACGATAATCAGCCTTTTTTACATGTGGTTAATCAGTCAAGAAATGGGTATCTTAATGAGATTATCTATAAACACATAGTTCATTTTCATACATGACGAAAAATAAACAAATATCATTAAACCATTAGACAGGTTCCAACTGGAGGATTTTGTTGGAGTGACTTCGATCTTGTAATAATGTACATCATGAAAAAGCCGAAAGAATAAAGATTCCATGGATATATGGCACAAATGGAAATCTTATCAACTCTTCTCACACAAATCGAATATCTTTTTCTCACCGCTAATCCGATGAAAATCTAATAGGCATCAAACACCCAAAACTGCCCTTGCACACAGGGGATCTCGAGTCCATCTAACACACCATTCCTCGGACAACATCACTCACTACCCCTAATGGCAGCTAGATCGCTTCACGCTTCTCACACAGCAGCGACACAAATTCTACACTGTTATAATGACCGCCTCATATCGATCCCCAAAACTGCCCCTACTGTGGGCCAATCAGCACCCCCCATCTATGAGGTACATCAATGGTCCCAACCGACCCATCACCCCAAACAGCATCCAGATCCACTCAGCCATTTTTCCACAATTTCCAGACACACAGACCGACAGACACAGAAAAGTGTCGCAAATGACCTATAGCAATAGGCCACTTATGCTCTAGTGAGACAAAGCAGCCTAAAAACTACAACAAACACAAATTAACACCTGCCACCATTTTCTGTAAAAATACCATCAAATGACAGATGGGCAAAACTCCATCCTATTTCTGGTTTTTCTTGAGCACATACAGGTGACTTAAAACACGAATGGCATTACTGGCTTACTCAAAAAGTTCTAAGATCAACTGCATTACAATAACACACCAACAACTGGAAGTCGGCTGTCAAGAGCATGCTGTTCATTATAGTAAACAACGATAGAAGCCAGCTTCACTGCTTCGTCGGTATCATATGACAGCTAACAATGCAGCACAACAACTCAATTCACACACGTTTGCATTATCCACAGCAACTCTCCCAGCATTAATAATAATAACGATAATATGAAAATTTATATAACACGTACATAATCATGCACTAAGCACGAATTGGTGGAGCTGTCATTCTATACTATTTAGTACCATTGCTGTGTTGCCGAATCACTGTTTCTCTGGAATAACACAGTTTCTGAGAAATATCTCTCAATAAACTAACACAATCAAAGATGAAGGAAAAAGGTAAAGCGTACCATACCCAACACAGTATTCTTTTATTGCGTGGCGATGTTCCAACCAGAGGTCACCGATATAAACTAATGCTAGAACACTGTACTAACAACTATCGTAAGAACTTCTTTGTGCAACATGTGGCCCCAATTTGGAACAGTCTACCAGCGTCTATTGTCGACTTTAGCTCGTTCACTAGTTTCAAACGATCATTGAACAAGGTCAACCTACGTATATTTACTCGTTTTTAGCCGTATGTTTTAATTCTCGGTACTGTGTAAGTGGTTTTGCCTTTCGGTTACCGGTGTCATCTGCATTTTTGTTTGTTCTATTACGCTCATTATCTATTTATTATCTGATGATACAAATTTCAAATAAACAGTAGTGTAGGCCAACGTGCTTATCTCCCTTCATTATGTTTGTATGTATGTAAGAGTTTAATTAGGCCTTGAGCCCATAGGAGGATAAACCAGTCAAATCTGTGATGCACTACCAGTGCAATGCCAGATATACGGTTACCTTTCCAGTGACACAACAACCGGTACGAAATTATACTACTGCTTGATGGTAAAGGCACGTATGCAAAAAATGTGCCTTAGATTACTACCTGATAGTGGAAAAGTTGGAAGTTTTACACACAACACCCTGAAGTTGCAAGTCAAATTCACTAATGTTTACACTACTAGGTTATGGTTCCAGGCTACAAAAGATAGGGACAAGGTAACTATGAAATTACAAGTGATACACAGCATCATCATCATCATCATCATCATCATCACCATAACATAACTTGTCCAGTGGACATTGCTGTTCCCATGACTGCCCTCCACGCCTGTCGATTTTGTGCTCAGTGATAAACAGTTGCCAAACTAATGTTGAGTGGAGCGACATTAGATTCAACTGTCCGGAGCAAAGTTTGTTGCGGTCGGCCTGATCTGCAGTTCAAGTCCATTGGCAATGAGACCACTGAGCGACCTGCCTCCGTGGCTTAGTGGTCTAGCGATCTCGGCTTGCGGTGCAGTAAAAGCCTGGCTGGCTATTCGGCAGGGCGTGGGTTCGTATCCCACCCCTGCCGGCATGTCGAGTCAGGTTTCTGCATGAGATTATTCTCGGGCAAGG
>Ga0209782_1000626_pt1 | contig 16107 bp, 18 predicted proteins | sample WorMetmaBAHAMAS1_FD_187390 | JGI IMG/M metagenome (GOLD analysis project Ga0209782, IMG submission 187390) | Marine gutless worms symbiont microbial communities from Max Planck institute for Marine Microbiology, Germany - Inanidrilus... | ecosystem: Host-associated > Annelida > Digestive system...
TCAAGGCCGATCCGCGCCCCTCAGAAGGCAAGAACAAGCCCTTGCAGGTGATGGTGCCGCCGGAAGTCTTTGAAGCTTTCAGCCAAAGGGCAGGGGAGGCATTCGGCTTTAACAAGGGCGCGAAGTCACAGCTTTTCCTTGCCATGTGGGACGCCTACCAATCCAAGTAACCATGTAAGCATGGTTACATGGTTACATGGTTACATGGTTACATGGTTACATGGTTACATGGTTACATGGTTACATGGTTACATGGTTACATGTAAACGTGGTTTCCAGTTATCATGAAGCTTTTATCGTGCCGGACCACGCTTTTCGTACCATCTGACCAGTTTTCAAAAACTGGTAATCCAGGTCTCGACAACGCGCGTCTGGCGGCGCAGGCCGTCGGTGGAAAAGTCGCTCTATACGAAGCGAGGCGTTTCCTGGCGATGGACCGGAAGCCAGCCAAGCTTCCTAGCCGGTCGAGCGCTGCCGTGAGTTGACATCTTCCCCGGCTCACAGAAACTCTCGGAGACTGCGGCTACTCTCAGCACTAACTCTACCAGTTCTTGATCTTTTGCAGCGGCGTTTCCCACGGCATCCCGATAACGGTATTCGCCACGGCCGGTTCCAGCAGGAACAGCTGAACTAGGAACAAAACCAGCGCTGAAATTGCGCACTCGATCCGCTCCCGTTGCGGCCGATCCATCACCTCCTGCCGAACGTAATCCGACGCGGAGAGAAGGTCCCGTGCGAGCTCAAACAAATTATCTCCGACAACAATGCTCAATTCCACGAGATTGTCGAGTGCTGGAAAGGCGCTTGTGGCGGCTCGAATCGAGTTGTCGACCGCCTCCGGTGGCCAGATCGTTGAAATCCGTGGCCCCATTGGGACGTTTCGGACCGAAATCGGGAACGGCGAGTTTGCCGCCAATGGCCTAGGCCGCTGCGCGCGCGTTGGAAAGCCCTGGATTGCCGTTGGTTTTTGCATCGTCGGCGGCACAGAGAACGATCGCCCGGTCCGGCCCCCCGGCCACTGGCGGCGAAGTTCCTGGGCGGCGGGTTTCAAGTTGCCGGCGTTGAACGCCACCGCGGCCTGCCCGCCCATGGCCTCGTGAATGGTTGCCGCAGTCGCAAAACCTTCGGCAAGATAAAGCGGCGCTGTGGTTTCGGAATTCCCAACGAGAAAAAAGCGACCTTTAACCTTGGACCCGAAGAGAAACTTTTTTGCGCCGTCGCCGGAGATGTACTGGAGGCCATGAACCGCCCCCAGCGTGTCGGTCAACGGGACCACCAATTGGTCAGCAGCAACCCGTGCGCCGTGCGCGCCAATGCGCTTGCGAACGAGGTAGGGATGGCTTTCCGGGGCGGGACGGTACGCCTCCCAGTAGATTTGGCTCAATGGGAGCGCCTGGCTGGGAGGCGTCGGGGAAGGCGGGCGTAGGAGGCAGCGGAACAGCCGCGCCAGCAGGCTGTGAACGCGAAGCCTGGCCAGTGCCGCTTGGCGGCTTGTCCGGCCACAAGCCACGCGCGCTTAAAGCCTTGAGGACCTCCTCCTGGCCGCATCCGGCGAAGCAGTAAACGAGTGTCTTACCGTGCTCGTCCAGGATCGAGAGGCTCGGATTTTTGTCCTCATGGGCTGGACAACGGGCGATCCAGCCCGCGCCGGATTTCCGGCCGCCGCGAGCCTCGGCAATGTGCGCTGCGTTTGGAAAGGAATTGCGGTTCGAACCGGACATGGCTTGTCTCCACGGGACAAGCACACGATCCGATTGTGAGCACGGCGACTCCGTTTTGGGTCGTCGAGGGCGGAACACGACCGGTTTGCCTGTGAAACGACGTTAACCGGCGCGGTCCATGAGGCGCTGGCCGCCTCATTCACTCCGGACAAGGCGCCAATCGTCTTGAGGCTGCTAATTACCTTTGGCGTCCACCCCGCCGGTTCATCTTCCATGTTTTCGAGGCGCTCAACGCCTTCGTTCATACTGTCAAGCGCATCCGGGCGCGGGACGCTTCCCGGTGCGCCCAGTCATTAGTTTCGCTTTTGTTCCAAGCGAGAGAATATGCCCCCGGTTGGGATGTCTACCATATCGAACGTGAGTGGAGGGAATATAGCTCAGGAACCGCCGCGCAATGCGGATGCAGCGTTTATGGGGTTTTGCAAGAAGTGGTACGAAAAGCGTGGTCCGGCATGATAAACGCTTCGTGATAACGGGAAACCATGCTTACATGGTTACTTGGATTGGTAGGCGTCCCACATGGCAAGGAAAAGCTGTGACTTCGCGCCCTTGTTAAAGCCGAATGCCTCCCCTGCCCTTTGGCTGAAAGCTTCAAAGACTTCCGGCGGCACCATCACCTGCAAGGGCTTGTAACGGATGACTTGATGGCCAGAAAGAAGAAGAACCAAGACCCCATTCCAGCTGACGCCGCCTTCATAGGCGTGCAGATGTCGCTTTGGCAGGACTTTCTCTGTAACACCGCCGAGGAGCGTGACCACCTTTCTAACACGGTAGAACTTTGGGACAGCCTACCGAAGTACGCCGTATCTCAACAGGCCATGAACAAGGCCTGCACGCCGGAAGGCTATTTACCTCGCCTGGAGAAAAGCTTTGTTTACCGGGACCGTTCCTACAAGGTCCGCATATCGCCGGCCATCATCGATTCGGAGGAGGGCGGCGATAAAGCCTTCTATCCCAGCGCTAACGAAGAACTTATTGAAGACGCCTTACGGAAGATTGCCGCTGGCCAGTACAAAGGGTTCTTCGACACGCAGGCTTTCAAAAGCAGCGTTGTTTTTTCCATCCACATTTTGCGCCAGGAGCTCAAAAAGCGCGGACACACCCGCTCCTACCAGGAGATCATCCGAAGCCTGCATGTCCTGGCCGGGAGCCACATCGAGATTCTATTGCCGGACGGAAAGGGCTTTGCCCAAACAAGCTATCTCCCCGCCCTAGCGGAAATTTCACGAGCCATGCTTGCGGAGGACCCCAAGGCCCGGTGGGCCGCTCAGTTTCATCCTCTGGTCACGGAGGGCATCGACACACTCTCTTACCGTCAATACAACTATCATCTGATGATGTCCCATAGCACCCAGCTTGCCCGCTGGCTGCACAAGCGCCTTTCCCACAACTACGTCAACGCTTCTTTCACCGTTCCTTACCGCTTGCGTTTGTCCGCCATTCGGCGGAATGGAGTCTTTAGGAGGATAGTGAGCCAGACGCCCAGTCTTCCTATATCCCTATGGTCTTCGGCATCCTGCCTGCGTGCGCATCCCTGCGCTTGCGCCGCCTCGACCACTGGGAAAACCCCGGTAGATGGCTTCTGGATCGGCCGTGCTAAATTCATGCGATGTTGGTCAGCCACGACTCCCGCTCCGCGAAGCCGACTTAGATTTTGTACTAGCGGTCTTCTTCTTGAGACGGTACTTCTTTCCGCCGTCCTTTGGAAGGGACTTGCCATGGTCGCCATTCCACAGGATGCTGGGCCGAGGCACTCGGTAGAAATTGGATGAGGCTTCAGGGTTGGTGACGGGCTTGGCCATCTCTCGCGGATCACGGAAGAAGCGGCCAAACGACGGTTGATCCGCTCGCAGACCTCGCCGGTGATGCAGCCCCCACCGAAAGGATCGACCACAACATCACCGGGTTCGGTGAGCATCCGCACGAAATACTCCGGTAGCTCCGCCGGGAAGCGAGCAGGGTGAGGCTTGAAGCCTTTTTCCTCGCAGTAGCGCAGATAGAAGCTGTTGCTTTCTGTGTTCGGGATGGCGATCAGATTGGGCGGAATCGCCGCTCCATTATCGACGTTGAATTTCTCGCTGATATCGTGGCCGGAAGGTCAAGCGTGTTGTGTCCTCACTGCGCCAGGTCTGGATCGGCGTTTCTTTTTTACGCAATGGCCTTCACGTACCGCTACCTGCTCACTCTCTGTGAACCTCTGGGCGCAGCGGAGGTCATTGCGACCGGACGAAAAGGCACAGTGGGGTAGAACTGTGCGCTTGGGTTCGCCTGAGCTTACCGTGAGTTCGTGCCGGTGTGGCGTTTAAGATAATTGCCGACCGTACGCTCCGTCACCTTTAGAATTGCTGCGATTTCGCGGTTTTTCAGTCCCCGCGCACGGAGCGCTTGGGCCTGTTCCTGGCCTGTGGGCGCCTTCGTTGCACCCTGTTTTCTCCCTGTGTAGACGCCTCGCTGTTTTGCGGCGGCAATTCCTGCCGTCTGGCGTTCCCGGATATGTGCGCGCTCGATCTCGGCAATCCCAAAGAGCACGCCTGCCACAAGACGGCCGACAGGACCTGACAGGTCGAGTTGTTGCGTGACGGAAACCACACGCGCGCCAGCCTCGCACCAACTGGAAAGTGTATTGATGCCTTCACGCATCGAACGCGCCAGCCGGTCCAGCTTCCACACAACGACGGTTTTAATCTCGCCCGTGAAAATCGCCTGGTGCAGCGCATCCAAGCGTTTTCGGTTCATCGAGACGCCGCTTTCGATATCCTCGAACCAACGCACGCTGTCCGGTTGACAACCTTGCGCATCCAACCAACGTTGAATCTCGATCCGTTGGCTATCGCTCGTTTGTGTGTGGGACGAAACGCGGATGTAGACACCGACGTTCATAGAAAATTAGCGTACAGCACCGCGTTCTCACCTTGCCGGGGTTTTTCCGCCCCACAAAACTCTGGGAAATGTTGGTAACGCACCAGGGCCATCTTGTGGCAGCCGTGGAGTTCAAATCGCAGGTCGGGCCGTCATTCGGCAATAACTTCAACAACCGAACCGAGGAGGCCCTGGGAACTGCGGTTGATTTTTGGAAAGTGTTCCGGGAAGGCGGTTTCGGGGATTCTCCCGCGCCTTTTGCCGGATGGATGATCTTTGTTGAGGACGCGCCGCAATCACGCTCACTGGCACGGGATAAGTCCCCTCATTTCCCCGTCTTTCCCGAGTTCCAGGGCGTATCCTATGCAGATCGTTACAACAATCCTGTGCCGGAAGCTCGTACAGGAGAAGCTATACACAGCCGCTTCTGTTCTGCTTTCTCCGCGCACTTCTGCTGATAGCGGGGATTATGAAGAGCTCAGCGAATTTACCGGTTTTCGGCGGTTTGTCAGCCAGCTTGTAGAGCACGTCGCAGCAGAGGCAGCTTAGCGGGGGATCGGACGAAGGTCCAAAGTCGGACGAAGGTCCAAAGATAGCATCGTGATAACGACCAGTATGGAAAACCGACATGATACCGAATGTCTGATTCGGTACCAGGCCCACTATCGACTCAACAGAAATGCCCGTGGCGCGGATAACATGTTTCCTATTATCGTCATCCAACTTTCTCTAACAGTTCCTCCAAGACCGCCTGCTTTAATCTATCATTTGTCACATTCACATATGGACGAGGCGGTCGCTAGTCCCCTCCCAGGGTGGTTTTATTGAGAGCGCCCCCTAGTAAATGGCCACTGGATTTCCGGGTGAGCCGGTGGCACCCTTAATTTTGAGTGGTGCGTAAACGAACAGGAATTCGTAAGCCTGATCGGCGATAAGTTTGCTGAGATCGAGGTTTTCTAAACCCCAAATACCACGTTTGGTCTGCAGGCGGATGTGGCACTCGAACGGTTGTTGATGTTCACCGGTGAAGTTTTTCAGCGCGGCTTCGATAGACCAACTGTCAGCTCCGTGCAAGCTGATCCGACGTTCGGCAAGGTATTCGCAGGCGGAGTATCCAAAACCTGGTGTTCCGGAGTTAAATGCGGCCACCCGTCGTGCCTTCTCGGCAGCGTCGAAATGATCCCAGTTGGTCGGATGCCACAGATCGCCATGGCCAGTGTGGAGGAAAACACAATCGCCGGCCTCGATCGGTTTCAAGCCCTGCTGCTTGAGCATAGTTCGGATATCGGTGTCGGTGACGATGCCCGGATCGTCGCTGCTGTTGCGCTTGGGGGTGGGCAGCGGCCCACCGCGCAGTGCCATGGCGTCCAGCACGATGCCTCGACATACGAAGCCTTTTTCGGCTACGAACTCGACGCCTAACGGACCTAAGCCATAGGGGGTGATGCTCTCGTCTTCGAGGAATCGGCCATTATAGAAGAACTGGCCTTTAGAGGTCTGTACGCCGATGTGTCCTGGCCCGTCGAATTGGGTACCAATCTGCCCCAGCTCGGCTGCGACGTATTCATCGTTGTAGACGAGCTGCTGGGGTCCGTAGGGGCCACCGGTGGGTAGTCCGGGGATTATCATACGCCAGCTCCGTTCGCTGAACGTGGGTATGTCCTGGGCATAGAGTTTCCCAAGCGTAACCACTTTGCCTTGTTTGACGAGGCCAATAGCACGCAGAACGACCGCTGGGGTAATCCGGTTTGCCGCACCGATTTTATCCGCAGCGCCCCATTCGCTCGGCGCCCAATTCTCGCGCAAAGGCTCGTCGTTGATGCTGCCTGCAACCGACTGGGAGGGGCCGAGTATTACCGCTGCTGCCAACAATAACCGGAGACTGGAGTAGAGGTAGTGCATGTGCGTAGCTCCGAGATCATACCTTTTGGGTTCTTAATCAGGTACGTGGGTGAGGCAGCGCCGGACCGCGCGGAGGCCCTAATTTGGGCGTTTACCCACAAAATTTTCAGGCCTTGAGGGAATCGCTAAGGAATGGCCGGAGTTTGGCAACCAGAGCCTGGTGGATTCCAAGGTTGCTGGCAATCACATTTCCCGTCTCCAGATACCGGTCCCTACCGGCTAGATCACTCACCGTACCACCGGCCTCACTAGAGAACCACCCCTGTCTCGTCCACAAGCGCATTGGCGCGCACGGCGCCCAGCATGCCAACTCGAATTTGAGTGGCGGGCTCTCTCCCTGGAAACCGACCCAAAGCGGAGCATGAGGCCACGTCGCGAAACCTGCTCCAAGGGCGCGGTTACCGAGACCTTGAGGCCGTGTTGAACAAAGGCCGAGAAGAAGGTCGAGAAGAGGGCGAGTTTGCGGTGGTCTTGCGGCAGCTCCAGCGTGTGACCGGACAACTCCCGGAAGCCAGCCGTCAACAGATCGGACAACTCAGCCGTGATGGCTTAGCGGAACTGTCCGAGGCGCTGCTGGATTTCGGACAGCCTGGTGATCTGGTGGCCTGGTTGGAACGTAATCGGTGACTCCGAGCACGAACGGCGAAAAGCCAAAGAAAGGGTGGCCAAGTGCCGCGCTTCCCAGCGCCTTATGGACCGCGCCGGTTAACTTCGTTTAAAGATCCACACCTCTTTCTAAGTACCCTCTCCTGTTGGGGAGGCTTTCCAGGAAAAATTAGCTTTCCGAACGCCGGCGGGAAAAGGGCAGAGGCCAAGTGGCGCGTCAAGGTCCATTTCTTGGCATTGTTTTGCCATGCCATGAAATCTTGAGCAGCTCGCAGTAACCTAACCGCATGGCAATCTTTGCCCGCCAGAGCGATGGTTCACATGGCGCCATGAAGGATACGACCTGCGAGCAACAGACCTTCAAACCGGCGTGGATTGCCGAAAACTGCCCCTTTGTCGTCATGCGGAACAATCGTCCGGGCGGAAGCGCAGGGATGCGCGCTCAGGAAGCATATCCGCCTCGACCGGCAGTACGCCTATCTGCTGTGCATCGGCGTCTTCCCGCAGGAAGAAGGAATAAAGCACCATGCCGGAATTTCTAACTGGGTTCGTTCTCGGAGCCTTTATTCGATATTTTGGTTTAAGTGGTTGTTCCAAGGGGGAGGCAGATGGCTACGAAGAGTAAATTCTTCAATGAATTTTATTTGGTTTGAATAATCACTGAGATCTTGTTCCTTCTTTTGATCTCCCCACTCCTTTGTTCTGGCTTTCGCTGCCTGTTTGTTCTGCAAGAGCTGCTCGACCTTCCAGTGCTCGGCTAACCGAGACAGTAAAGTCTCCCGTTTCCGATGAGTAAAAATCCAAACAATGAAGGCCCAGAGAACGAACATTTAATTGCAAACATGTGGATTTCCTAATTATCGGCCCATTTTGGAATCCGTTACTAGCTATCGAGTATCATGGAAGCGGTCCATTTCAGGGAAATGTGGAGTCCAGAGATTCCGTGAAACGGCTGGCCCTCCAAAAGGTCGGTATTCCATTGCTAGAGTTTAGCGAAGGAATGAGCTCTGTGTCACCATCTTTCCAAACCCCAAAATACAATCTGACCTAAAAACCATCGATTTGGAAGAGAAAACATTCTCTACCAACTTGCTCCCCCGCAAGGGGAGCTACCTCTTTCACCACGCGCGGGATAACGCCCTACTTTAGTTCTTTAGAAAAAGGTCTTCACATTCCATCCTTGGCAGGTCATGTTGGTCACTGAATCACGCTGGTTCTAAACGCGTGTGGACTTTTGCCAGCATTGTCCGAGGTCATCGGCGGCCAGGATGGCATCAATGACTATGTCGGCTGTCACCTCGAAAGGTTCGTTGTGGATCGTTTCACCCTTGGCTGTGGCTCGATTGGCAATTTGCTCTAGCAATTCTTTAGAAATCTGGGTTAGCCCGACCTCTGCCAAGGTAATTGGCAAGCCCACCTCGGTAGCAAAAGCCAACACTTGGTTCAGGACAGATCGAGGTTGCCCTTCGAGAACCAGCTGCACGAGTAAGCCGAAGGCGGCTTTCTCTCCGTGAAAATAGACATGCGTCTCAGGGGCTATAGTTAAGCCGTTATGCACTGCATGAGCTGCCGCTAGACCCGACGATTCAAAACCTAGACCCGAAAGAAGGGTGTTCGCTTCTACGAGTCGTTCAAGAGCTGGAGTGACTACTTGGTTCCGGACAGCACGCAACGCCTCGACTCCATCGGCCAACAAGGTCTGGTAACACAGGTTGGACAAGGTTGAGGCACTACGGGTCGAAGCGCCACCCCGCATGTTGGGGATATGACCAGCAACACAGGTGTTCGCCTCGAACCAGGTGGCTAGGGCGTGACCCATTCCAGCCACCAGCAATCGGGGTGGTCCATGGGCAATCACTTGAGTATCGACGAGCACCAGATCAGGGTTTTTGCGGTAGAACCGATACTCCTGAACTACGCCTTTTTCCGTGTAGATTACCGATAAGGCACTGCACGGAGCATTACTGGAGGCTACAGTAGGGCAATTGACGACCGGTAACGCTAAGTCGTTGGCCACCGCCCTAGCTGTATCCAATACCTTGCCGCCTCCGGAGCCGATAATCACTTGCGCCTTGTGTTGTCGAGCCATGGTCTTAACGCGCTCGATCTCGGCCAGGGAGCATTCCCCGCCAAAAGGAAAGACGACATACTCAATCTTGGCATCGGCCAACGTCGTCTTCCATATATCCGTCAACTGACGAATGGCAGACTTTCCAGCCACGATCAGGGCCGGACCTCCCAAGCCAAGACCGGCCATTTCTTGGCCAAGGAAACCGGTAGCATTTTTTCCTTGGGTATAACGGCTTGGGGAACAAAAGACCGATAACATAGTGCTTCACCTTTTTATATAAAACAGTCAGATGCAGACGATATTAACGCAACTACTTTTGGAGGTGGCGATATTTCGTCGACAGACATAGCCTAAATTTGTTCAACGGAATCTACGGCTGCTTTGCAACGCATACCTTTAGTCTCCGGTAGCTATCGCTAGTTAGAACCGACGCGTCTGTGGAAAATCGGGCCGCTTCGGAAGGCGACAGCTAGGAATGCTTCAAGGTCTCCGCGTAGAAAACCTGGGAAATCGCTGCGCGAACGTGTGGATACTTGCTAGCAAGTATCCACACTTTTCTCCTGGTTTCCCACACTTTGACTCCCCTACGTCCCTGTAGCCTTCAGCATCCTGCCTGCGCGCGCATCCCTGCGATTGCACCGTCTCTCGGAGTCTCTAGAGAGAGGCCCGTAGCGGCGTTTTGTAACACTAGGCTCCCGCTCGCCGTCTGCACCATGGAAACGCCGCGAAGTGGCCTCTTGGGTGCCTGGAAGGCAAACGCCTGCAGAATGACCTCTTCTGCTGACATCCTCCCCCGCCTATGCTGAATGAGAGCCCCGACAAGAAAAGTTCGCTAAAAGCGTGAGGCCGTGTTGAGTACGGTGCGTTTCTTGGCGATTTTTAAAGGCAGATAACGCTGCCAGACTCCTCCGGTCGTCCCCACCAGTCGGCGCGCCGCCGTCTGATCTCGTGGAGCAAAGGACAGGACGAATTTGTTGGGCTGCTCGGGAAGCTGTTGTCTCAGAGAGAAGAAGACGAAGAGACCTCGTCGCGGGTCGTAAATATCAATTTCGATCAATAATGGGGACGTGTTGTGTTCCTGGAGTACGAAGACCGGAAAGAAGCCGACAAGCGCAGGCGGGAGCAAGTCCGCGCGTTGCTGGTGGAGAAACAGTTGGAAGTGGAGGCCAATCTGCGCCGGCTGGCGGCGGCTGGCTATCGGGAGGACAAGTTGATGTGGGCGTATGAGGAGTTGCTCAAGAAGCGCGGCGAGGCGTTTCCTGGCGAGGCTTACGAGGGTAGTCGAACGTCACCGTGCGTTCGTGCCGGTATGGCGTTTAAGATAATTGCCGACAGTACGCTCCGTCACCTTTAGAATTCGCGGTTTTTCAGTCCACGCGCACGGAGCGCCTGGGCCTGTTCCGGACCTGTGGGCGCCTTCGTTGCACCCTGTTTTCTCCCTGTGTAGACACCTCGCTGTTTTGCGGCGGCAATTTCTGCCGTCTGGCGTTCCCGGATATGTTCGCGCTCGATCTCGGCAATCCCCAAGAGCCACGCCTGCCACAAGACGGCCGACTGGACCTGACAGGTCGAGTTATGTTTTATGTGGCAAAGAACGGGCGCGGAGCGGATGGTTTTTGGCTGACAAAAACACATCTGGCTACCGAAAGATGGTTCACATGCGTTAAGGATTAGCTTAAGGGTCTATTGAAGTTTCGCTTTGTCTAAAAGCGAAACAAGAAGGACAGTGGTAAACGTGAGGATAATCAGTTGCTTGAGGCCAGACGGCCCTTTTCTTGGTTGCCTTTTATTTCGCTTTATTTATAGGCAAGCGCCGGGCGCTCGAGATCGCCAAGAAGCTGGAGATTTGAGGGAAATGGAAGAGGAGACGAAAGGTATGGGGACCTTGGCGGCGTATCTGGAAAAGCGTGACCCGGCAAAGAACCAGTACCGCTTCTATGCGCTCACCGTGATGCCGACCCTGTTTGGGGGCTGGTCACTGGTGCGTGAGTGGGGGCGGATCGGCAGCCCAGGGCAGGTCAGGGTGGACTGGTTTGACGCTCTGGAAGACGGTCAGGCGGCCCTAGCCCGGTGGGCGCACCGCAAACGCAAGCGGGGGTATGGCGCCGTAGGTGGAGGCTGAGCTAGTCGGCAGCTTAGTCTTTCAGATGCGACTGCGCTATTCGCACATAACTCGGCATCCGTGGGTCGCTGAGGCACTGGGGGACATGCAGCAGGGAAAGCTCTCGTCATATATCTCGAACGAGCTGAGCATGAGCGGTGGCCACTACAACGCCTTGCAGGCACGGAGCACAGCGGTGAATACGGTGGGCACCGATCAAGGCTATGCAGCAGCGGCAGCGCACGCGGGCCGTGGCTACGCGGAGTCGGCGATTGGCGCCATCGCCCAGTCCGCCGGCGAGGGCCATGTGAGCGCATCAGCGCGGCATGATCTTGGCTCTGCGTTTTACGGCGACGCGCTGGCGCCGGCGGTGCGGGAGGCGGAGTTCGGCGTGGCCCGGACGGCGGCGACGGGCGATGCCGTGGAGGCTCACCAAACGGCCCACGGCGGCTCAGACAACGCGGCGCTCCGGGATACGTTCCGGGTTTTGGGCGCCGGCGAGATCGCCAAGGCTGGCGAATTCACGAGCCGGGAGGCGATTGCGGCGGAAGGCTTCCGGGCGCAGGCGGATAACAGCTTTACCCAGGCGATGGCCGACCGGGGGGTGGGTGGTGGTTCCGAGTCGGGCCGCGCGCGCGTTCTTCGAGGCCGGCCAGACGAAGGCGACGCTCATGGCTGGCGCGGACGCCATCGAGGCGTCCGAACAGCTCACACGTGGCGGGACCACTGGGCGCGCGGCGGTGGCCAGCGAGCTGGCCGCCGGCCAGCCGTTCCGCTATGGGCAGAACCTCGGGGCGCGGCAGGGAGCGATCGGAGCCGCCGAACTGTGGCGTGGCGTGACCAGACGGTGGCGCGGGCCAGCGAACTGTTCCGGGAAGATTTCGAGTCGTTGGCGAACGCTTCGCAAGCGAGGGTGGACCGGACGCTGGATGAATCGGGTACAGACGAATCAGGTATGGGATCGGGGAGGAACAAGTATTCGCGTTTGCTGAGTGAAACGAATGATGAAACGTGGCGCGACCGGTACAGGGCGATTACCTACAACCGCAGCGATTGTCGCTACCTGAACGATGAGCGTCATGCGGCGGCGGCGGAACTCCTGGCGGCGCTGGCCGGGGATGCCGCCAATGCCGATCCGCAGCGCAAGAGCAAGGCTTTCAATTCGGCCAAGGTAGGGGTTCACCATGCGATTATCCCGACCGCAAACGTTCCCGAACTGAACGTGCTCTCAGAGCCGGAGCGCAACCTCTACAGCCTAATCGTCAGGTCCTATCTCGCCCGATTCTATCCTCCAGAGCGATACCGCAGCACGCACGCTCTGTTCCAGGCCAATGGCCACTGCTTCGTGTCCAAGGGGCGGGTTGACGTGGCCGCCGGCTGGCGCCGTCTGTACCGCCATCGAGGACAGGAAGGCGGAGAAAACGGAGACGGAGGCGACGCCGAGCAGGTGGATTTGGAGCGGCTGACTGCTGGTGAGAAAGGCTCCGTGAGCGATGCGGGCGCCAAGCGTGAGTTCACCAAACCGCCGCCACGCTACGCCATGAGGACGCTGCTCAAGGATCTGGCGCAGGTCGCCAAGTACGTAACCGATCCGAAGATCAAAGAGCTATTGCTCAGCAAGGATGCCGCCAATGCCGCCGAGGCCGGCGGCATTGGCACTCCGGCAACCAGGGATACGCACATCGAGACCTTGTTCCAGCGTGGCTTTCTGGCTGAGAAAGGTAAGCAGATTCTCAGCACCGAGCTGGGCCGCAGCTTTCACGACGCCTTACCAGCCTTCGCCATGAAGCCGGACATGACGGCGCTCTGGCACGAGAAGCAAAGGCTTATCGAGCGGGGGGAACTCGACTACCAATCCCTGCTGGCGGACATTGATGAGGTGATCGGCAGCGAGATCAGCCGCGTCCGCAGAGATGGGCTCCCTATCTCTGTGAATGGGAGTGTTCAGTGTCCGGTCTGCCAGGAAGGGGCCTTGCGCCGAATCAAGGGTAAGAGAGGTTTTTTTGGGAATGTGGCTGCTATCCGGCGTGCAAAGCCACCTTCCCGGACAAGAGCGGGAGCCGTGTCCGGCTTCCCGCAGACCTACCGCACGGTTTCCAGGGAGCACCTATGTACAAAGTGCGAAAAAGGCTTAATTCGGCGCGAGGCCGCCAAGAAAAAGGGAGTTTATTGGTGGGGCTGTAGTGGATTTCCGGCCTGCGATTTCCGCACTTTCGATGAGAATGGGAAGCCGAAATTAGGCTGAGGCTACGCAGGCAGCACGCAAGAGTACCTGCGCAAATAATCAAGGTAGCGTTCAGCGCACGACCGGGTAGCCATCGGTCCCACTCAGGCGTAGCAGGGATTCAGCGATCGCGGCGCCGAGGCGGTCCGACAGGCGTTCGAGCAGGTCCCTCTCGGCGTTGTACTCGACGATCTTCTTCACTCCGATCAACTCGCGCGCCACGTAGCTGCTGCTGCCGAGTCCATCGGCCAGACCGAGCGCCACGCTTTCCTCGCCGCTCCAGAAGAGCCCGCTGAACACCTCATCGCCGCCTTTGAGGCGCTCTCCCCTCCCCGCGCGGACAACCGCGATGAATTGCCGGTGCAGCTGGTCGAGGACCCCCTGGAGGAACAGGCGCTGCCCCTCGGGCAAGGGCGAGAAGGGATCCAGGATTCCTTTGTTTTGCCCCGACGTTAGCAGACGGCGCTCGATGCCTAGCTCCCGGAGGGCCTCGACGAAGCCGAAGGTACCGATACGCACGCCGATGGAGCCGATCAGGCTCGCCTTATCCACATAGATCGCATCGGCGGCAACGGCAATATAGTAGCCACCCGAAGCGCACAGATCCGCCGCCACCGCGTAGACTGGAATGTCCGGATGCTTCTTGCGCAGCCGTCGGACCTCATCGTTGATGTAACCAGCCTGGACCGGGCTGCCTCCGGGACTATTGATGCGCAGGATAATGCCCTTGGTACTTTCATCCTCATAGGCCTTGCGCAAGGCGGTGATGACGCGGTCCGCGGCGGCATTGGTCTCCGGGGCGATGAGGCCCTTTATCTCCACCAGCGCCGTATGCCCTTCGTCGGGGGTAACGTGCGCGAGGAAGTCATCAGGCCAAAACAGTACCAACAGGGCAATCAGATAGGCGAAGGTCAGGAGCTTGAAAAACACTCCCCAGCGGCGGAGCCGCCGCTGCTCCTCGAGGTGGTCCAGCACTACCCGATTCACCAATGTCTTCTCCCAATCTTCCTCCCCTGGAACGGGCATGGCTTCCCGCCGCTTCCAGAATCGCAGCCTCATATCGCCTCCATCCGCTTATTTATTGATGCTGTCTACCGCCAAGGAAGACACCATGCAGTTTACCGCTATTATCGCTATGACGGTTGATCGGATGAAAGGTCGCAGGCTCACCTATGAGAGATTGACCCATGCCGCGTAAGCCTGAAAAGATCGTTGAGCCGATAGACGCGCAAGCACAGGGATGTGCGCGCAGGCAGGGATGCCGGAGGCTATAGGGACATAGGAAGACCGGGTGTCTGGCCCACTCTATCTCTAGAGATCCCATATCTTGATCCTCCTACACTCCCGCTGGAGAAAGTCACCCAGCTACCCTGTAGACGGTTCTCAAGAGTAAGGGGTTACTGTGGAGGTTGGTATGTTTAGATTTTGTACTTGATATATAGAGCTGAGTATCGGACTGCACTTATTCTGGTTGGGTGGTAGCACTTAATGTAGACGGAATGCGCAGTTGTCCACAGGTACTCCCCAGGTAGAAGGTGAAATCTGGTGGGGACAGGCCGAAAATGCGCCGTGGAATGCGGCAGTCAGGCGTTCAAGGGGACGAGGGGACGAGGGGACGAGTTGGGGCACCCGTCTGCCGAGACGGGGCCGGAAGTGGCGTGGATTGTCCATGACTATGGGGGGGTGGGTGATTGAGATTGCCTAATGCATTGCGGAGGTGCTGTATGCTCTCTGCTACGGTCTGAAAAGAATTGGCGCGCCCGAATCCCGCGTCGTAGCGTCGCAATCTCGCGTCTCTGCCTTGCAACGCAAGCATCTCTTTTTCTTTCTTTAGCCTGCGCACTTTCGCCTTCTTCTGCTCTCGCCGCATCTGAGAGCCGAGTCCAATCGCATCGAAGAAGCGCATGGACATTCTCTTCACAGCGGCTATCCCTTTGTGGGATCCATTCGCGTCCTTTTGGTACAATTGCTTTACATTGAAGCCCGTACACCTCTTGATGTCCTTGATCGCGCGTTGGAAACGTGACTTTCCCAAGCCGGTTTCCGCCCGGATCTTCTCAAATGGGTAGTTGTAGAAACCGTCTGGGGTGGGGACCCCTACTTGTATACTCGCTAAATCCATGCGCTTGCACATTGCTTCCACGACTAGGGTGACGGCCTCGCGCCGTTCGGAACGCATTTGGCGCCCGAACATATTTTTCGTGTAAGCTGCGAAGTATTTGTAAATTCGTTTTCCGATGTCATCGGATCGAGCTAGCCGAATCAGGATTTTTGGGTAGTTGGCCGGCGGTGGATTCTTGATGCCGAGGCGCGGGTTTTTGGGATCGTGTCCGCAGCGGTTACCGGACTTGCGGCTGGTAGGTTTCATGTGCTAGCTTCTCCTGTGGGGGGCTGCTAGGTGCCGTGAGTAGATGCTGTCTTGTGTGCGCTTGGTACGCCTTTAACCCTAGAAAAGCCCCGTGGTGGTAGCGGGGCTTTTCACTTTGGGTCCAGCAAGCTGTCTTTCCTGGATCGCTGGAAAGAGCATTCCACGAAGGAATGCTGCTGTCGTTGGGTACGTCGCGCACGGGCCGGCCTCTCTTTAGGCGGCTGCGCGAGGCATGAGGATCGGCGGGGTTGGTCT
>Ga0209782_1000627_pt1 | contig 16105 bp, 16 predicted proteins | sample WorMetmaBAHAMAS1_FD_187390 | JGI IMG/M metagenome (GOLD analysis project Ga0209782, IMG submission 187390) | Marine gutless worms symbiont microbial communities from Max Planck institute for Marine Microbiology, Germany - Inanidrilus... | ecosystem: Host-associated > Annelida > Digestive system...
GGATTGCGCTCTCGCCGGGCACCCTCCAGCGCGACATCACCGTGGCCGCTACCCACCTGGAGGCGCCGGTGGCGGCCATCCGCGGCGCACTCCTCACCGCGCCGGCCGCTCATGCCGACGAGACCGGGGTCGACGCCTTCGCCGTGATCCGCTCCTACCTCTCGACGCTGCGCAAACAATCCGCCAATCTTTTTCAGTCTCTCGTCCTGACATTCCAGAGGAGCCCTCCGATGCCTCGTCTGAGATAGCTGAATAGTTACCTCTATTGAAAGAAAACCCACTCTAAGGTTATCTAGATCCTCAGTTAATATCCCGGACACTAATGGGAACGAGTAAAAATAACCTCAAGGTCGGGTATGAACCCTTTGTTGAACACAGCCAGACACCGGGCCCAACTTGTCGGGAGAGCAGGCTTAGCAATCCTATTCGCAAGCGCCTTTCTGGCCCCGGCTGCGGCAAACGCCGGTGTGGTACTGGCGACGATCGCTTTCCCGTTCACCGTCGTGGATTGGCGCTCACTGGTACGTCAACCGGTGGTAATGGCCCTCCTAGCCTGCGCCATTTATCTGATCGCTCTGACGGTGGTCCTCAGTATCACGCGGCCGGAAGGCACAAACCTTCATTGGAGTGATCCGTGGGACTGGCTGCAACTCGCGTTGTTCATCCCCGTGGCCTTTTTCGTACGGGCGAACTCCGAAGATCTCGGCTGGCTGCTGCTGTTCTGCATACTCGGCCTGAGTATCGGTGCCCTGTGGAGACTGGATTGGGCGGAGCTGCTGCACTCGCCTCAGGCTTACTTCTACACCAGACGCGATGGCTATGGTTTCCACCCCAATGAATTCGCCCTTTTCTGCGGCACCGCATTGCTGGGTATGGTACTGCTGCGCCGGCGCTGGTGGGCCGGCTCGCCTGTGCGCACCTTGCTTTGGATTGCCTGTCTGCTCCTGCTGCTGCAGGCATTCCTGGTTACCAAGTCGCGCGGACCATGGTTCAGTATACTCATGACAATAGGGTTCGTGTTCATACTCTCGCGCCATTATCGGGATGGGTCTACTGATTTACCGCGAACCCGAATCTCGCGCTATGCCGTGGCCATTCTGGTATTGGCCGTCTTTGCCGCTACGCAGGGCCGGATGATCGCTTCACGGCTGCTTGCGGAAATCCCCATTATACAGGACATCGCCTCCGGAAAACAGGAGTACCTCACAACTTCGTCATTCGCGCTGCGCTGGAACGCCCAGATCTTCGGCGTGGAATCTTGGCTGCGACGCCCCTTAACCGGTTGGGGACCGAAAACAAGCCAAAGCCTTATGAAGGCTAGCGGCAACCCCAAACTCCAGTACCGGCCAGGTGGATTCATAACGCATCTTCACAACACCTACCTTGAGCTCCTGGTGCAGACAGGTGCGATCGGACTTATCCTGGCCGGCGTACTGATTGCATTGCTGCTGCGAGGACTAGTCCTGGCGTTTCGAGCGGATCGGTTGGCCGTGGACCTGTATTTGTTCCTGCTCGGAGCGTTCGTTTTCCTACTACTTTTTAGCCTCTTCGAGTATCGATCCACAGGCCGGGACTGGCGCTTCTACTGGATCCTCCTCGCCGGAACCGCCTCCAGCTTTTCCTTGTCCGCCGACAAGGCTACCGATTCCGGAAGCAGCATCGCAGGGAAAAGTGGGTGAACACCTCGTTCCGACTCGAACCCCATCGTATCCTTCTGGCACGCGCCAGCGCCATCGGCGACATCGTCTTCGCTTCCCCCCTGGTGGCTACTTTCCGCCGTGCCTACCCGTGGGCCCACATCGCCTGGTTGGTACAGCCGGAATACCGATCCCTTCTGGAGCACCATCCCGACCTGGACGAGGTCATTGTTTGGCCTGTCAGTGAGTGGCGCGAGCTCTGGCGCCAGCACCGCTTCGGGAGCCTCGTGCGCGAGATCGGGGCCTTCCGTAAGCTTTTGCGCTCGCATCGGTTCGACCTGGCCCTGGATCTGCAGGGGCTGCTCAAGAGCGGATTTCTGACTCACCTCTCCGGCGCCCGAGAGCGGATCGGTCTGGGATCCCGGGAAGGTAGCCGCCGGCTCATGACCCGGGTCGTTCCCCGGGGTGGAGACAGCGCGCGGATCGGCTCGGAGTATCTCTTTTTGGCCCAGGAATTGGGACTACCGACCCAAGATTTCTCCATGGCCGTACACTATGGACCGGAGGCGGCCGATTTTGCCTGGGGTCTGATCGAGCGCGAGGGGCTAGGCCAGGGATTCGCCGTCATCTGTCCCTTCACGACCCGGCCCCAGAAGCACTGGTTCGAGCCGCGTTGGGCCGAGCTCTCGGATCGGCTGCACGCCGAGCTGGGGTTGCCGGTGGTTATGCTCGGGGGGGCCGGAGATCGTGAGGCCGCGAGACGTATCCGCGACTTGGCTGCCGGGAGGCCGATCGATCTTACGGGAAAGACAACCTTGTTGCAGGCGGCGGCTATGATTGATCACAGCACCCTTCTGGTGGGTGTCGACACGGGCCTCAGTCATATAGGTATCGCTTTTGGCCGGCCGAGCCTGCTGCTGTTCGGGGCGACTTGCCCCTACCTGGACACGACCCGCGCCGATGCCCAGGTGTTGTATCATCGACTGGATTGCTCCCCCTGCAAGCGCAGGCCGACCTGTGACGATGCCTTTACCTGTATGCGGTCGATCCAAGTGGACACGGTCCTGAACACGGCTAAGGACCTGTTGAGACGAACGGCTTGAAGATTCTGCACGTGGAAGGGGGTCGCAACCTCTACGGCGGCGCCCTGCAAGCCCTCTACTTGATGGAAGGACTCGCGGACCGCGGTCATCGCAACGTCCTCGTTTGTCCCGCGGAAAGCGATCTGGCACCAGCGGCGGCGGCCTGCGCCGAGGTTCACCCCATGCCTATGAGGGGGGATCCGGATCTGTGGTTCATCCCCAGGTTCCGCCGCTATCTCCGCAGCTGCCGACCGGATCTGGTGCACCTGCACGCACGTATCGGCGCCGACGTGCTGGGCGGCATCGCCTGCCGCCTAGAAGGCGTACCGGTCGTCCACTCGCGCCGCGTCGACAACCCGGAGCCCCGCTGGGTGGCAGCACTTAAGTACCGCCTCCATGACCGGGTGATCGCCATCTCGGAAGGCATCAGGCGGGTGTTGCTCGCCGCGGGTCTGCCCGCGTACAAGCTGCGCCTGGTGCGCAGTGCGGTGGACTCGAAGCACTTCGACTGCTCCTGCAACCGGGAGCTCTTGACCAGCGCGCTGGGAGTCCCCGCGCGGGCGCGGCCGATCGGCATCGTCGCCCAGTTGATCGCACGCAAGGGGCATCGCTTTCTGATCGAGACCCTACCGCCCCTGGTCGAAGAGTTTCCGCTCCTGCGGGTACTCATCTTCGGCAAGGGCCCCCTGGAGCAGGAGTTACGCAGGCGTGTTACGAGCGCGGGACTTGAGGATCAGGTGCAATTCGTCGGGTTCCGGGAGGACCTGCCGGACCTGCTCCCCTGCCTGGAACTGTTGGTCCATCCCGCTACCAGAGAAGGGTTAGGGGTATCCCTGCTCCAGGCGGCAAGCGCCGGCGTACCCATCGTGGCCAGCGCTGTCGGCGGCATCCCGGAGGCGGTCCACCATGGAGTCAACGGATTGCTGATACCGCCGGAGAACCCCCAGGCGCTGGGTAAGGCCGTGGCGACACTGCTGCGCGACAAACGACTTGCCAGACAGCTAGGAGCTGCGGGCAAGGAGCTGATGCGTAACGAGTTTTCCATAAGCGCAATGGTGGAAGGAAATCTGTCAGTTTACCATGAACTGCTAGCAGAGGCCATTCGAACCTGAAAAACTCCTGCTGTTGGACTTTCGACTCGCGAAATCAAATGTGCACCTTCAGCTTCACTTCCCATTCAATCGGTTATCCGATTGAATAGGGGAGGCACCCTTGCCCACATGGGCACCCTGAACTCTATCAAGGCACCCATCAGCTCAGAAGCTGTCTGGTTAAAATGGATCCTGGCGAAAATGGTCCGAAATGAGGGTATTTTTTCGCTCTTTCGAGGCGAATAGCTAGCCTATTGAATGAGAAAGAGCGGGAAAAGGGACCATGTTGGGACATTTGCAGCCGATACCACTTTTAGCCAGACAGCTTCTCGAACCACACGGCCGTTGAAGACGGGACAAGGACGCGCAACCAGCAGTCAGTGAACACCCGGAGGAAAGACGACCATGCCGAAAGTCACCTTGTCAACCGAACTGCCGGCCAGCGCCGGAAGTGTCTGGAATCTAATCGGCGGCTTCAACGCCCTACCCGACTGGCACCCGGCGATCTCGAAATCCGAGTTGTCGGATGACGGTTTCAAGCGTACTTTGCACATAGTGGGAGGCGGATCGATCATCAAGCAGCTCGAAACTACCGGTGAGGGACATAGGTACAGCTATCCGTTCTCAGAAATTTACTACCGGTGCCCAATCACAGTGGTCGGGGGACTTTCAGGCCCTGGATATATACCCGACAACGAGTCCATCAGGATCATCCAGGGAATCTACCAGTTGGGTCTCGATAACCTGAGCAGACTCTTCGGGGTCTAGGCCGCATATCCTCACTGGAACGGCAATCCCCGGTGAGATATGCGGGCCAGAGGCTATGACCGATCGGACTCGGGGACGCCGTGAAAAATTCAAGGTGTCCTTAAATCAAATGAAGGAAAACCAGAATACCGGGTGGAAAGAGTCCTGGCGGGACGATCACCTGAAATGGGTCTGCGGTTTCGCTAATGCGCAAGGGGGCATTCTGGAGATCGGTCGCAATGACCAGGGTCAGGTTGTCGGCCTGACGGGGGCGGCAAAGCTGTTGGAGGATATACCCAACAAGATGCGTGATCTGTTGGGCATTTTGGCCGATGTGGATCTGTTGGAAGAGAACGGCACTGGACCGTTTCTTGCTGAACAAGACAGGCGAGCGTTAGGGACGCGGTACCGGTTCCCGGTGTCACCCTTAGTGATCTGGATGCGAGCGTGCTGATCCGTTTTTGGGAACGCGCCGCCAGGAGCAAACGCCTCGGAACAGAGGTTATTGAAGAAGACGATGCCGGCCTGATCGAGAAACTTCGCCTGACGGACAGCGTACACCTCAAACGCGCGGCCATCCTGCTCTTTCATCCCGAACCGGACCAGTTCGTGACCGGGGCCTCGATCAAGATCGGCTCTTTCGAAAACGACAGTGAGCTACGCTTTGATAGCTAATGTATGCATATCATAGCCTCACACTACCCGCTCTGCGGGTAGATTGAAGCAGAAAACGGTTCAGCAGAAAATTATCACTACATGTTAAGCACTACCACGGTCCGCAACCGTTGAGACGATTGATACCCCCTGACCAGCAGCCGACGACTGGAAGCCGGAAACTGGGGCGGGGGGCTGGTGACCGGCAACCAGAAACCCGATCACAGCGTCTTTATGAAAATTTTGGAGTTGCGCCGATAGTTATAGAGTGCCCGCTTCTCCAAGGGTAGCTCCTCCAGGCGCGCGGGCTCGAAGCCCCGCTCTCGGAACCAGTGGGCGGTCTGGGTCGTGAGCACGAACAGCCTGCCGATTCCCTGTCCCTTGGCGGTCGCTTCGACATGTTCCAGGAGCTTGTCGCCGCGGGCGCGGCTCCGGTAATCGGGGTGGACGGCCACGCAGGCCAGCTCGGCCAGGCCTGCGTCGGGAAAACAGTAAACGGCCACACATGCGATGGCCATACCGTCCCGCTCCATGAGCGCGAAACGGTCGATCTCGGCCTCCAGACGCTCACGGGAGCGCCGCACCAGAATACCCTGCTGCTCCAGGGGACGCAGCAGCTCCAGGATTCCCCCCACGTCGTCGATGCGGGCAGGCCGCAGCTCCTCATAGGGGGATGCGGTAATCATGGTGCCGGCGCCGTCGCGGGTGAAGAGCTCGCGCAGCAGGGCCCCCTGGGTACGGCGGCCGACCAAATGCACGCGCCCCACCCCCTGAATGCAGGCATGCGCCCCAGCGCGTAGGGACTGGGCTAACTCCTCCGACATAGAGGGCGAGTCGGTGAGCAGGGACTCGATATCCCGGCTGAGCAGATTAGTGACCAGACTCTTGGATGCATCCGACACCCCAGGCTCTTCGAGCAGAAAGATGAGTTTGTCGGCCCGCAGCGCGATGGCGGTGGAACATGCCACGTCCACTGCACTGAGGTTGAAGACCTCGCCGGTCGGCGAATAGCCGAGGGGGGGCATCAGGGCCACGGTGCCGTCGTTCAAGCACCGGCGTAGCGACTCGCGGTCGATACGGCGGACTACGCCCGTGTGCCGATAGTCGACGCCGTCCAGCACACCCAGGGGTTTGGCGGTAACAAAATTGCCCGAAGCGACGGGGATCCGCACCCCGGCCATGGGGGAATTGGCCAGTCCGAGAGAGAGCAGGGCCTCGATCTCGACCCGCACGACACCCGCGGCCTCCTTGACGCAGGCCAGGGCCTCGGTATCGGTTACTCGCAATCCCTCGACATAGTGCAGCTCGACTCCGCGCAACCTGAGTCGTTCCTCGATCTGGGGTCGGGCCCCATGCGCCAGCACCAGGCGTATCCCCAGGCCGTGGAGCAGGGCAAGGTCGTGGACCAGCTCCGAGAAGCCTTCCTCGGCCACCGCTTCGCCGCCGAAGGCGATGACGAAGGTCCGCCCGCGGTGGGCGTGGATATAGGGCGTCGCCTGCCGGAACCAGCGCACAAAAGGCTCCGGACCAGCAGAGGGTGAGTTGGGCTCGGCGAGATCGGGCATGCTTATTCAGGGCGAGCGCGTATAACTCAGAATTTTATATGTAATCGGGAGAACTGTCCCTTCCTCCGCGCCCTCAGCCAGGGCAATCGAATGACCCATAGATAAAAGCAAGGCTCTTTATGGATTCCAGACTGATCGAAGGGGACAGCGGTCCGTAGCACTCTGACTGACGACAGAACAGGCAGTCTTTTCTCAACAACAGCAAGTTATACGATGCCCCTTTGGCTTGCTGAGAAGGCGGATTTGCGCAAAATATCCTACCTGTCTGGAATCCATAAAGAGCCAAAAGCAATTGGTCAGGTAACTTGAACCGCTTAAGGGCACCTTGAATTTTTCAAGGTGCCCGGGCATTAACTATCGACCGAACCTGGTCAGCCAGATACTGCTGAGTAACCAGGAATAGGTCCAAGTCCCAACGATAATCAACACAAAAGCAATGAGAATATCCATAGTGCTGCCGTTCAGGGAAAAGGCCGGTACGTACCCGAACAGGAAGGGGCCGAGGTAGAGAAACTTGGCGAATTTGAGCGCGGTGAAGGCGGTCTTCCACAGATTGGCCCTGGCGATGGTAGCGCCGGCGAAGGCCGCGATGCAGACCGGCGGCGTAATATTCGAGTCCTGGGACAACCAATAGACGATCATATGGGCCGCGATGGGGTTGACGCCCAACTTAGTCAGCGCCGGTACCGCAACCACGGCCGTGACCAGGTAGGCCGCGGTCACGGGTACACCCATGCCTAAGATCAGGGAGGCCAGGGCCACCAACAGGATGGTCAGCCACAGCCTGCCGTCGGCCAGCTCGATGACGATGTCCGCGAAGGTGAGTACCAGGCTACTGGTAAGTCAGCACGCCGATGATGATGCCGATCACGCCCACCGTGGCACCGATCTTGAGGCTGGATAGGGTACCTTGGCGCGAGGCGATCACGAATCTGTGCATTTCCGACTTGATGTCCGCCCCTTGGAAGTGCCGCCGATAGATCAGAACGGCGGCGAGGAGCAGGCCGTAGATGAGCGGTAGGTTCTCTGCGAGCGCCGCTTGTAGCCCGGTTGCCTCCCCCGCGCCGAACAGGGGAGACAAAGCGGCGGAAATCCAGTGTGCAGGCGCGCCGAGCGCGGCAGTGAAGGCCGCGGCCGCCGCGGGCCCCAGCGCTCGGCCCAATCCGGTCGCCAGCCAGCCGATGGCGAGCACGCAGAGCACGAGATAAGACAGGGAGGGGTCGATCCTGGTCTCCATCCGCCTATGGCTGACCAGGATGCAGGTAGCGAGCCACAGGACGGCGGAATAGCCGGGCGAGTAGCCGTTGAGTATGAAAAGGGTGATAACCACCAGCGGCGTGATATGGAGCCACTCCTTCCGGAGGATTTCCGTTGCGTTTTGCCCGGATTTCTCGCCGCGGATGCCGAACCGCCGGGCCTCGTAATGGACCATCACGAAGACACTGAAGAAATACATGAGCGCCGGAAAGACGGCCACCAGCATGATCTGAGCGTAAGGGATGCCGGTAAGCTCCGCCGTGATAAAGCCGCCCGCCCCCATGATAGGCGGCATGAACATGCCGCCGAGAGAGGCGGCCGGCTCGATTCCGCCCGCCACATGGGGACGGAAGCCCGCCCTATTCATCATCAGAATGGTGAAGGCGCCGGTGGATACAGTATTAGCGATGGCGCTGCCCGAGATGGAGCCGAACAGCCCGCTGGCGATGACGGATACCTTGGCAGGGCCGGCCCGGTAATTGATGACCTCGAAATTTGCGATCCAGTAGCCGATGCAGACAATGGAGGCGAGGATTAACAGATAGTCGAGAACCCGACCCAGACGCTCCGGCGTCCGGTAGGTCAGAAAGACCAGGCTGTAGGTAATCAGGACATAGACGCCGCGGTGGAACTGGGTCGGTGCCGGCTCGAGGACCGCGGAATAGGCGTAGAAGAGGACCAGGCCGAGCGCCAGTAAATCGAACAGGCGCTGTTCTACGCCGGTGAGCGTTTCGAACAAGGACCATCCTCCTGATTCTACTTTGTCACATTACACGCTAATCTAGTACCCTGTTTCAGCATATTTTGCATGTTCAAGGATCGGTTAGGGTGAGGGAACCTGGTGTGCCCGTCGATTCGTACCCGCAAAATAGAGTGAAACGGGGTACTAGGCAGATTTAAAACACGACTGGGGACGGTTCGGCGGCGAGGAAGAGTCTAATGTTCGATGAGACCACACAGATTACCGGTTATGACGACGAGCTTTGGCAGGCGATCCAGGACGAGGAGCAGCGGCAGGAGGAACATGTTGAGCTGATCGCATCCGAGAACTACGCCAGCCCCAGGGTCATGCAGGCCCAGGGTACGGTACTGACCAACAAGTACGCCGAGGGCTATCCCGGCAAACGCTATTATGGCGGCTGCGAGCATGTGGACGTCGCCGAGCGGCTGGCCGTGGACCGCGCCAAGGCCCTGTTCGGCGCAGACTATGCCAACGTTCAGCCCCATTCCGGCTCTCAGGCCAATACGGCTGCCTACACGGCCCTGTGCCGACCCGGAGATACCATCCTCGGCATGAGCCTGGCCCACGGCGGCCACCTTACCCACGGAGCAAAACCCAACTTCTCGGGCCAGCTCTACAACGCGGTCCAGTACGGGCTCGATCCGGTCACCGGGGAGATCGATTATCAAGCGGTGGAGCGGTTGGCGCGGGAGCACCGGCCGCGTATGATCGTGGCCGGCTTCTCCGCCTACTCCCGGGTGGTCGACTGGGAGCGCTTTCGCGCCATCGCCGATACGGTCGGCGCCTTCCTGTGCGTGGATATGGCCCATGTCGCGGGCCTGGTCGCCGTGGGTCTGTACCCGAGCCCGGTGCGGGTCGCGGACGTTACGACCACCACCACCCACAAGACCCTGCGCGGTCCCCGCGGCGGCCTGATCCTGGCCAAGGCGAATCCCGAGATCGAAAAGAATCTCAGCTCGATGGTCTTTCCCGGCACCCAGGGCGGCCCCCTGATGCACGTGATCGCCGCCAAGGCCATCGCCTTCAAAGAGGCAATGGAGCCCCGGTTCAAGACCTACCAGGAACAGGTGTTGCACAACGCCCGAACCATGGCGGAGGTCTTCCTCTCCCGTGGCTACCATGTAGTATCCGGCGGCACCAGCGACCACCTGTTTCTAGTCAGCTTCATCAAGCAGGGGCTTACCGGCAAGGACGTGGAGGCCTGGCTCGGGGCGGCTAACATCACGGTGAACAAGAACGCGGTGCCCAATGACCCCCGGTCCCCGTTCGTCACCAGCGGCATCCGGGTCGGGACCCCCGCCGTGACCACCCGCGGCTTCGGGACCGAAGAGATACGGGAGCTGACAGGCTGGATGTGCGACGTCATCGACGCCGGAGGCGAGCAGACCGTGATCGCCGGGGTCAAGACGAAGGCGCTGGCGCTGTGTGCCCGGTTCCCCGTGTATGCGCGGTGAGCACGGTTTTGTTGAATGATGAAATGCGCGTTCATCTGGCGGCTACCTCTGAATCGACACAGTGAGTGCGGTGGGTTCTACAGGATTGCACTACCGCAAGGCACGAACGCATCTTCTGAATGATGAGTGATAAATGCGCTCATCACTCATCATTCATCAATCGAGTCACCATGCTTTGCCCCTTCTGCGGAGCCCATGACACCAAGGTTACCGACTCCCGGTTGGCGGGAGAGGGTGATGAAGTGCGCCGCCGCCGTCGGTGCGCTTTGTGCAAGGAACGCTTTACGACCTACGAACGCGCCGAGCTCGATTTCCCGTGCGTGAAAAAGCGGGACGAGTCCCGGGTCCCGTTCGACGGGGGCAAGCTACGTTCGGGCATCATGCGCGCCCTGGAGAAACGCCCTGTCGATACCGAGACAGTCGAGGCGGCCCTGGCCCGCATCAACCGGCGTCTGGTTACCGGTGGGGAAGGTGAAGTCTCGTCGCGCACGATCGGCGAGTTGGTCATGGACGAGCTGCGGGCGTTGGATCAGGTAGCCTACGTGCGGTTCGCCTCCGTCTACCGCAAATTCGAGGACGTGGCCGCCTTCCGGGAGGAAATCGAACGCCTGGAACGCCAGCTCACACCCGAGGCCAGGCGCCACCAGATGGACCTGCTCGCTGATCTGGAACCCAAACCTTGAGCGGGGATGCTGCCGACCTTGCCTTCATGGCGCGGGCGCTCCGGCTCGCGCGCCTGGGTCTCTTCACCACCGACCCGAACCCCCGCGTGGGCTGTGTCCTGGTCCGCGCCGGCGAGGTCGTCGGCGAAGGCTACCACCACCGTGCCGGCGGACCCCACGCCGAACACGATGCGCTTGCGGCCGCGGGGGAACGGGCCAGGGGCGCGACCGCCTATGTCACCCTGGAACCCTGTTGCCACCAGGGCCGGACCCCGCCCTGTACCGACGGCCTGCTGGTGGCCGGGGTGCGGCGCGTGGTGGCCGCCATGCCCGATCCCAATCCGCTGATAGCGGGTAAGGGACTGGAGATCCTGAAGGCCGCCGGCGTTGCCGTTCAGGTCGGCGTTCTGGAGGCCGAGGCACGGGCCCTTAATCCCGGCTTCATCAAATGCATGGAGCGGGGACTGCCCTACGTGCGCTGCAAGCTGGCCGCCAGCCTGGACGGGCGCACCGCTATGGCCAGTGGGGAAAGCAAGTGGATTACTTCCGAGGCGGCGCGGCGGGACGTGCAACTGTTGCGCGCACGCAGCTCGGCGATTCTCACCGGAATCGGGACCCTGTTGGCGGACGACCCCGCCCTGAACCTGCGGCTCGGCGCCGAAGAACTGCTGGGGGTACGGTCTGGCGAGCAGGTGCGCCAACCCTTGCGGGTCTTGGTCGACAGTCGCCTCCGTACCCCCGTGAACGCACGCCTGCTCGGCCTGCCGGGTGCGACCCTGATCGCCTGCCTGGAGGGTCAGGCGCCGGCTGCCGTCATGCAGTTGGAAGCGGCGGGGGCCCAGGTCCGGATCTGTGCCGGGAGCGGGGGCCGGGTGGATCTCGCGTCCCTGCTGCGCTCCCTCGCCCGCCGGGAAATCAACGAAATGCTGGTGGAAGCGGGGCCGACCCTGGCCGGGGCGCTCCTGGAGGCGGGGCTGGTGGACGAGATCGTCCTCTACCTGGCGCCCCACCTCATGGGCGATGCCGCCCGCGGGCTTTTCCGCTTACCGGGCCTCGAGCGGATGCAGGATCGGGTCGAGCTTGCGATCCGAGATCTGCGGATGATCGGCCCGGATCTACGCATCACGGCTGTTCCCCTGGAGACGGGCTGAGCTTTCGAGCCGTGGCAATTTGTCCGGTGATCAGTCGTGGTAAATTTATAGGTGGGAATCTGTCTTCGATCCCCCCGCCTGCGGCAGGCAGATCCCCAGACCCCCTCGCTACGCTCGGCGCCGGCTCTCTCCCGGGTAGCGCAGGCATCCCGCCTGCCGGTTGCCAGTGCCCACTTGCAAGCGGGACGCCTGCGCTACGGGGGAGCGGGGAATGGGAGGAGTGACGGATAAAGCGGTCTATAATGACGATGTGGATTTTATGACCGAACCGAAGAGAAACAGATGTCCGAGAAAGAAAGATCCGATGTGGTCGATAAGCTGGTCGATGCCTATGAGCATATGCTCAAGCGCATCCATGGCGCGCTTGAGCCGGCGGAGAAGGAGACTATCCCCAGCTTCCGTGAGTTGTTGCACAGGACTCGTGACCACATGGTCGAGCTCGGCGAGCTGACCAGGGAGGAGGCCCACAAGGTAGCCGAATACCTGGGGCGGGACATTGAGGATGCCGCCGGCTACATCACCGAGACCGGCGAGGATCTCAAAAGTTGGTGGCGGTTCGACCTTGATCTGATGGAGCAACGGATGCTGGAGGTGTTCTCCCGGGTGGCGGACCAAACCAGCATTCAGCTGCGCAGTTTGGCGGAGCAGGCGCACCGGGCGAGTCTGTATCACACCGGCGAGGTGACCGGACCCGGTGCCCTGGTCTGCGATTCTTGCGACGCGGAAGTGCATATGCCTCGAACCGGACGCATCCCGCTCTGTCCCAAGTGTCACGCCAATGATTTCAAGCGTATATCCCAATGCCTTTAAGTTAAGGCTCATGGCAGCGCTTGTAGTTGGGATGGAAGGGGTGGAGCTTGGCGGGCTTGATCTTTCGCGGGTAAGAGCGGTCCGGTCGGACGGCTTCGACGCTTGTCGCCATCACGAGTATTAACGCGGTGAGCAGTTGCCGTGAGGAATTGGAGACGAACAACCGAGCCAGATTATCCTTCCTCTTGGAGAGCGCCTGGGCGAAATTCACCCAGTAGGTGTGCTGACGGTCGCGGTAGAGACGATCGGCGATGGCTTGAGCGACCCAGGAAAGGACTGCCGTGAGGTTGAGCACGAAGAGCTTGGCGTAGAAATCCTACTTCACGGCGTGGGCGCTGAGGCCGGAGAAGTTCTCGATTTCGAGGCGGCATTTCTCATGTTGCCCCAGCGCAGGTGGTAGAGGTGTTTGAACCAGGTGCTCGGATAGGTTTGCTCCTCCAGGAGCGAGGTGGAGTACCCCGAAGAAGCGGTTGAGTTCATCGCCGATACTGCCCTTGCGCAGCTTCAACCGCATGGACACCCGATGAGGCAGCGCCAACGCGCATTGGCGGGTGAAAGCTTCGGGATGGATGCGGGCGAGGTCGGCAAATTCTGCGGAGGACAAGAAATCCTTTAGGGGCGTATAAACATTTTCAAACTTGACCGATTAACTTGGTTTTTGTTGCGGTGAGGTGGATCGGTTTTGGCCCGAGAACCATCGTTGACTCCTTGTGGTGGTTGCAGAAGATTACGTGTTAACTTAATGGCATTGAGTGCTACCCGACATCCTTGTCAAAGGTAGTGACTATAAACTGGAAGAGATTGCGGATGGAGATTACGTGACCCAAAACGGCGAAAAGGTACTGGCCTTGAACTATATCGACGGCCAATCGATGAGCGTCATCATAAAACGAATCAAACAATGAATGCAATTCTGGTATTATTGACGGAGGTACGAATAGATGTACGTTGTAACGGGTGGTGCCGGATTCATCGGCAGTAATCTGGTCAAGACATTTAACGATCGGGGTGAAACCGATATTTTCGTGGTCGACGATCTCACAAATGGCAAGAAGATGCACAATCTTGCCGACCTGAAGATCTCTGATTATATGGATCGGCTCGATTTCATGGATCGTATTTCTGCCGGCGCAGATTTCCACCAGGTGTCGGCAATTTTCCACCTCGGTGCGACATCGGTTACGACGGAATGGGACGGCCGTTTCGTCATGAAAAACAACTACGAATACTCAAAATCGCTGTTGCACTGGTGTCTTGATCACCGCATCGCTTATCTTTACGCTTCTTCCGCAGCGGTCTACGGAACCGGCTCCGGCTTCAGAGAAACACCCGCCCATGAGCATCCCATCAACATGTACGCCTATTCGAAGTTTTTGTTCGACCAATATGTCCGTCGCCAACAAAGGATAAAGGATGGATTTCCCAGCCAAGTTATCGGGTTGCGCTATTTTAATGTATATGGACCGCGAGAGCAGCACAAAGGCTCAATGGCAAGCACTGCCTTTCATTTCAATAACCAGATCAAGGGAACCGGCAAGGCTCAGCTTTTTTCCGCCCATGACGGCTATAACGCCGGTGAGCAGCGGCGCGACTTCGTCTCTGTCGATGACTGCGTTAAAGTCAATCTCTGGTTTCTTGAAAACGGTAAGTCAGGTATTTATAACGTTGGTACAGGGAGTTCCGAGACATTCAACGAGATGGCGACAGCCGTAATTAACTGGCATCGGAATGAAGGCTTGGATGGAACAATCGAATATATCCCATTTCCTGATCACCTGAAAGATGTCTATCAAAGCTTTACCCAAGCCGATCTCACTCAGTTGAGAGAGGCCGGATACACCGAAGATTTTAAGACCGTGACTGCCGGCGTCAATGATTATTTGGACTGGCTAAACGACTGATCATTCTTCGATACTTCGTACGATCTGATCCGAGCAGGGTACCATTCTGCAAGTCGACACGAAACAGCGCATTTTGATTTATCGACTCGGATCGTTAGGTGATACTGTTGTCGCGTTGCCGGCACTGCATTTCATTGCCGGAACTTTCCCTGAAGCCGAACGCTGGGTGTTAACTAACTTTACGATCAACGCAAAAGCGACCTCGATCGCGCAAATCCTTGATGATACGGGCCTGGCGCATGGCTATATCGAATATCCAGTTAGTCTACGTGATGTCGGGGACCTCCTGAAATTGCGTCATCGTATCCGCGCACTGCGACCCGATACACTTATTTACCTGGCCGAACCGCGCGGTCGGGTGAGAACGTTTCGCGATGAAATGTTTTTTCGCTGGTGTGGTATCCGGCGCTTGATAGGTCTTCCCTATTCATCTGTCTGCCAGCGGCCACTAAGGATTAACGGGTCGAAATATGAATACGAAAGTGCGCGCTTGATACGTTGCCTCCACACACTGGGGGATGCTCAAATCGACGCGAATAACTCTTCCAACCTGCACTTGCGTAGAGTTGAGCATGAAGCGGCACGCCGCGCCCTAGAGCCGTTGAATTCCGAACAACCAATCGTGGCTGCCGGCATCGGTGCCAAGGTCGATGTCAAAGATTGGGGTGATGCTAACTGGTGTTCACTTCTCAGGCACTTAAGCCAAACCCTGACCGGCTGGCAGCTGATCTTACTTGGGGCTGGCGTGGAGCGTGCGCGTACTGAAGAGATTGCAAAGAATTGGACTGGCCCTTTCCTGAACCTTTGTGGTCGTCTCACGGTCCGCGAATCGGCGGCAGCTCTGTCCAACGTACGCCTATTCATCGGCCACGATAGCGGCCTCATGCATCTGGCCGCTGCTGTAAATATCCCCTGCGTAGCTATCTTTAGCTCTCAAAACCTACCAGGCCACTGGTTTCCCTATGGAGATAATCATCACGTTATCTATAAACCCATGCCCTGCCAAGGGTGTCAGCTGGAGGTTTGCCTGACTCATAATAAATCATGCATTCGATCAATCGGCGTCGCAGAAGTGGCTAAGGCCACCATGGATGTGTTGCGCAATCATACAATTTAATCCGGGGTCTGGATAACTTTAGCCTCTTCAGGGTATGCTAAGGTTATGTTATGCAAGGAAAAGCAGGTATTTCAGGCGTTCACACATTGGAAATCGCCGAGCTGAGGGGAGCCGCCCGACGATTAATCAGCTATTCATGAAGTTACGAATCGGGATCGCCCAGGTTTGCAACGCTTCATCACCTCATCCGGTGAGGTTGAAGTCGAAGAATCTTATTCTGGCGCACGCCGTGTTC